>SWBZ01001204.1_pt1 | contig 18263 bp, 18 predicted proteins | sample 4693031 | NCBI WGS metagenome assembly SWBZ01 (sample SAMN10267274, study PRJNA491770) | bioreactor metagenome | isolation source: DHS bioreactor inoculated with | place: Japan: off Shimokita Peninsula
GGTTGCTGGAGGAAACCGGGATCATCGTCCCCGTGGGTGAATGGTTGTTGGACACGGCCTTGCGCCAAGTCAGGAAACTGCGTCAGGCGGGTCACAAGGATATTCGCTTGAGCATCAACCTGTCCGGGCAACAGATTCTCGAAGCGGGGTTTATCGAAAAACTGGAATGGATGCTGAACGACAAGGGCCTGGAACCGGATATGCTCGAGCTCGAATGCAAGGAAACAGTGCTGATGCGCAACCTGGATGCCCTGCGGGAGACCCTGTTACGCCTGAAGGAACTTTCCATACCCCTTTGCGTCGATCGCTTCAGTGGAAACAATCACGCACTGTCGGAACTCATGCACCTGCCGCTGGGTGGGCTGAAGATCGACCGCAAGCTGATCCGCCGACTGCCTTTCGACCGTACCAGCATGGCCATCACCGGCGGCATACTCGCCTTCACGAACTGCATGGGTATTCGCGCCAGCGCCTGTGGCGTGGAGAACATGGGTCAGCTGAAATTCCTGCGCGAACATTCCTGCCAGCTGGCGCAGGGCAACCTCATCGCCCGCCCCATGCGCTTCAACGAACTGGAACAATGGCTGCCGAACTAGGTGCAATGGCTCAGGTTTTCCGTTTCTCCACCTGACTCTCGTAGGCCTGCTGCTTGGCGTTCAGACGACGCAGAAATTCCTTCATGATGGCGCGGTACAGGTCCTGCTTCAGCGCGCAGTCCTCGACCTCGGAATCCAGGCTGGGATTGTCATTGATCTCGATGACGTAGAGATCCTGCCCGCTCTGCTTGATATCCACGCCATACAAGCCGTCACCGATCAGGTTGGCGGCACGCTCCGCCAGGTTCAGAACGGCGGGATCCACCTCTTCCAGCGGCAGGCACTTGAAACCGCCCTGGGAAAAACCGCCTGAGGCATTGTGGTGGACGATCTGCCAGTGTTTCTTGGACATGAAGTACTGGCAGGCATAGAGTGGTTTGCGATTGAGCAAGCCCACACGCCAGTCGAATTCCGTGTAGAGATACTCCTGGGCCAGCACCAACTCGGAGGACTGGAACAACAACTGGCTGATCTCGTGCATCTGGACGCGGTTTTCCGCCTTGAACACCCCTCGCGAAAAGGATCCATCCGGAACCTTGAGCACCATGGGGTACCCGATACCTTCTTCCGCCGCAGCCAGATCACCCCTGCCCACGATCACGGTTTTCGGCGCCGGCACCCGGTTGGCCTTGAGTACTTCCGCCAGGTAGACCTTGTTGGTACACAGTTGAATGGAACGAGGATCATCGATGACGATCATGCCCTCGCTTTCCGCCTTCTTGGCAAAACGGTAGGTATAGTGGTTGATACGCGTGGTATCCCGGATAAACAGGGCGTCGTATTCCGCCAGCCGGGCATAGTCCTTGCGCTGGATCAGGTCCACTTCTATGCCCAATTCGGCGCCGGCCTTGGCGAAATTGGCCAGCGCCTTGGCATCGGAAGGTGGCAGCGGGTCAGCGGGATCATGGAGGATCGCCAGGTCGTAGCGGGCCGGTTTGCGCGCCTTGGCGGGCCGCTTGCGTCGCTTGATATAGTTCGATAGCGCCTCGCGGAACTGCACCAGGGCGTCCTCATCCAGGCGATGAATGGGCAGGGGCTTGATGGAATTGATATGCCAGCCGCCTTGCAGTCGAAACCGCACCCGCAACAGCGGGCAGGGAAAGAACTCGAAGATCTGCCGGGCAAGGTCTCGCAGACTTTCATAACGGCAACGCCCCAGCATGATATCCATCTCGAATTCGTCGGCTCCACCATCCAGGCTGTGCTTGCGAAAACCCCGACGCACCTGTTCCTCGAGATTGATGGCATCCAGGCTGTACATGGACTTGCTGCTCAGATCGAGCATGCATTTCACCGAAGGAATGACCCGATGTCGACGCGCCTCCGCCAGCAGGGAGCAGTAGTACCCCACGCTCAGGTAGCGATAGCTGCGGCAGAGGTTGATAACCAGGATATTCTTCTGAGTGAGATATTCCTCTGAAGTCAGGTAGTCATCCACGTGGACCACGGTGTAGGGAAGATCACCCGCGGGCCAGTCCTCCAGGTTTTCCACCACGATGATTTGTCGTGTCATTGTCTTCGATTTCCTTTGCCATTGGCGGCGCCCAGGCGCGCCGGTCGGGTCTGTCCTGGGTGGCGAATAATCAGGGCGGCGCGCTGTCCATACTTCCCATAGCGGGCGATACGCTGGAAATCCTTCTGCAGGATCGGCATGTTGATGCAATCCGCCTGTACCTTGTGTTTTTCCACGTCCACATAGGGATCATGCACATAGATGAAACGATCATCAAAACCGGTCACCACCACCCAGTGTGGAAATTTTTCCTTGTAGATACGATAGGAGCTGATCAGCACGATGGGCACCCCTCCCTGATCGAAGGCGGCACGGATATCGTTCACATCCACCTTCCGGTAATGCACCGGGATGTCACGCTCACGCATCTCGTCCAGGAAATCCTTCTCCACAAGGCGCATGACCTCCTTTTTTTCGGCACTACGCACCGAGTCCACCAGCAGCTCGGTGGCGTCATTCACGAAGACTTCCGCCTCGAAGCCCCGGTGCACGGCCGCCAGCGCCATGCCGTAGGGGCTGGTGCCGCCATGCCCCGAGGTCATGAACACCGTGGTGGATTCGCGCCAGATGCGGATCTCCTGGGTGCGGTCCAGCACCACGGCGGGTTCCAGGGCCTTCATGGCCATCATCAACGCGGCGGGGCCGCAAGTGAATTCCAGTGTCTGCTGATAATAAGGCACCAGTGCCAGATCCGCATTGAGATTGCTGACCAGGCGCCTTTCATAGCGAAAGGCGTCCATGTGGTCTTCATAATAGTCGTCGTATTCCCCGAAGCGCCGGTAGCCTGCCTGCTCGAACAGGGCGATGGAAGCGGCGTTGTCCTTACGCACCTCGAGCCGGATATAGACGCTGTCCCGTTCCCGGGCAGCTTCCTCGGCCGCCGCCACCAGGGCCTTGCCGATGTCGCGCCCGCGAAACCGCGGCGATACCGCGATGGAGTACAAGCGCGCCAGCGAAGTGCCGGCATTGAACAACAGCATGACATAGCCGGCGATCTCTCCCTCCCGCTCATCCACGAAGGTGATGGCGTTGGCCTTGGTGAGCAGGTAGCGAAAGGAACGCTGGGAGAGCCGGTCGACGCTGAAGCATTCCTCCTCCAGCCGCAGCAGCGACCTGATGTCCTCGGGGGTGGCCTGTCTGATCATAATGCTGCCTGGATCCTGCCGGCGGGTGAGGAGGGAGCGTAGCACGGTCGCCAGGAGAATCCGCGCGCGCTTTCATGACCAATATTTTCGATCCATAATAGGGTCTGGTATAGGATATCAGATCATACAGAGGGGCAGACAACGGAGCTGCCCGTAGGAGCGGGACATCAGGGAAAAGAGCAATGGATACAGGATTACTCAAGGCATTCCTGGAAGTGCAACGCACCCGCCATTTCGGCCGTGCGGCCGCCAACCTGTTCCTGAGCCAGTCCACGGTGAGCGCCCGCATCCGCCAGCTGGAGGAGGAACTGGGTACCCACCTGTTCATCCGCCAGCGCAAGCATATCGAACTGACCCCGGCGGGACGCAAGTTCCTGGCCTTTGCCGAAAACATGATCAACACCTGGAACCGCGCCCAACAGGAGATTTCCGTACCGGAAGGCATGCACTCGCTGCTGGCCATTGCCGCCCTGCCCAGCCTCTGGGATGCCTTCCTGGAGGACTGGCTGCGACAACTGCCGGCCCTGTTGCCCGAGCTGGCCCTGCGGGCGGATGCGGGGGATACGGACTCCCTGCTTCGCCAGCTGCAGGAAGGCACCCTGGACCTCGCCCTGCTGTTCGATCCACCGGAGACCGCTCGCTTCCAGTTGCGGGAGCTGGCCCCCTTGCCCCTGGTACTGGTCTCGACCCAGGCCGGTCAGACCAGCCACGAGGCCATGCGCACTGACTATGTATGGGTGGATTGGGGGACTTCCTTCGCCGGACTGCATGCCCGCCGCTTTCCCGACCTGCCCGCCCCGCGCCTGCGGGTAAGCGTGGGACGACTGGCCCTCGGCTATATCCTGGAGAACGGGGGTGCCGCCTACCTGCCCGAACCCATGGTGCGGGGAGAATTGGGTCGGCGATTGTTTCCGGTGGAGGATACGCCCATCATCCGCAAGGAGACGTACGCGGTGTATGCCCGGTCCACGGACCGGGAGGACGTGATAGAACGGGTAATCGACTCCCTGCCGGTCGGCGGGAGCTATTGATCGAAGCCGGTACGTAGCAGTCGCGCCAGCTCCTGCTCCTCCCGGAGTTGCTCAAGGCGTCGGCGCGCCTTCATACGGTAGCCATAGTCCTTGCGGTCGACTGCATCCGCGCCGCCGGCAAAGTCGTTTGCGCGGGCATCCGCCTCGTCCTGCAGCACCAGAGTGCCGGCATCGTCATCGTAGTTTTCTTCACTTGCGTGCATATCGTCGGGAAACCCCATGGGTGAACATCATGGGCGCGATTCATACCCGAACAGGCAGGCCAGGTAAAACGATTAAAATCGATCGTCAGCAACGGGGATTTCGATCGATGACGGATTTACTCGTGGGCGATGGGCTTGTCGGTGAACAGGTAATCCTTCAGCTCGGAATCGAAGCGCGGATCGTGGCGGCGGATCCATTCCAGCACCATGGCCGCATGCTCCTTCTCCTCGTCACGGTTATGGGCAAGAATGGCCTTCAGTTCGGCATCCTTGCAGGCATCAACCCGCTGGTTGTACCAATCCACCGCTTCGAGTTCTTCCATCAGGGAGGTGAGGGCCCGGTGCATGTCGCGAGTATCCTCGGACAGTTCCTCGAGCGGTTCGTGGTAGCCTTCGTTTGCCATGATGATTTCCTTGTGTTCGTTGGGCGTAGCAGCCTGGGGAATGGGTCAAGACTACTGTAATCGCCCGCGCAAGAAAACCGATCGGGGAAAGGGGTCAGGATGCCGCCTCGGCGGACAGGACACAATCGATGCCGGCCACCTGGTTGCGGCCACGGTGCTTGGCCTGGTAGAGCATCTTGTCCGCAGCCGCCACCAACGCCGGGGGCTGGTTGGACGCGCTCGCGTAGGTGGCCGCCACCCCCAGGCTGATGGTCACCACGTCGCCCGCCTCGGAACAGGCATGGGGGATGCGCATGGCCTCCACGGCCTGGCGCAGGCGCTCCGCCACCCGACGGGCACCCTCCAGATCCGTGGCCGACAGCACCACCACGAATTCCTCGCCTCCATAGCGGGCCAGGGTATCGGTCAGGCGCGGTAATTCCTGCTGCAGGGTCTGCGCAACCCGTTTGAGGCAGTCATCCCCCGCCAGGTGTCCATAGTGGTCGTTGAAGGGCTTGAAGCAATCGATGTCAAGCATCACCAGCGCCAGCGGGCTGCGGGTACGCCGGGAATGGGCCCAGGCCTCATGGATCAGCTCGTCGAAACGCCGCCGGTTGGCCACCTCGGTAAGACCGTCGATGTTGGACATGCGCAGCAATTCGAAATTTTTCTGTTCCAGCTCGCGCTGGCTTTCCCGCAAGGCGCGGTAGGCCTCGTCACGCTGCACGCGGGCCAGGTAGGCGCGGGAATGGTAGAGAATCCGGGCGTTGAGTTCTTCACGGTCCGGCAGTTTGATGAGGTAATCATTGGCCCCGGCGGCAAAGGCCTCGGCCTTGATGTGGGGATCTTCCTTGGTGGACAGCACGATGATGGGCACGTGACGGGTACCGGCATTACCCCGGAAGGCGCGCACCACATCCAGGCCGTTCACGCCGGGCATGAGCAGGTCCAGCAGGATCACCGTGGGACGGATCGCGCCGGCCACCGCCAGGGCTTCATGGGGATCCTGGCAATAATGGAAATCCATCTGCGGCGAATCCAGCAGATCGCGACGGATGCGCTCGGCCACAATGGCCTGGTCATCCACCAACATCACCATAAGTCCCTGATCATCAGGGGAAGCTACGGTTTCCTCATGCATCGAAAGCTCTCCCTTGCACGCTGCCCTGTCTGGCCGTCGAAGGATCGGCCCACCCCAATGGGGGGATTGAAACCCGGTTGTGGCAGCCCCATGGTAGTATTTGGCAAATCTCTGATAAAAAAGCGATTATGATTCCCTCACCCGTACCAGGCCGGGTCCTTCCCTGCCATGGTTTCGGGGTTGTGTCGACAACCGATTGATCAGGTTGACAACATGATAGCGGCCGCGGGGCTCCGGAGTTGAGAATCCCGGCCTGGTGACAGGAGCAGTGCATGACACAGGAAGACCTCGCCCCCATCCTCCCGGCCACGCAGGGTATGAGCCTGCCGTTGCCCGGCAGCGTCGCCCGCCCCGACTATGCGCCGGGCGAACGGGAGGAGTTGGTCGCGCGCATCAAGGACCTGCTGCGGGAAAAGGACGCCGTACTGGTGGCCCATTACTATACGGACGAGGACCTGCAGGCCATCGCCGACGAGACCGGCGGCTATGTCTCCGATTCCCTGGACATGGCCCGTTTCGGGAACGAGCACCCCGCCTCCACCCTGGTGGTGGCAGGGGTGCGGTTCATGGGCGAGACCGCCAAGATCCTGAACCCGGAAAAGCGCGTACTCATGCCCACCCTGGAGGCCGAGTGTTCCCTGGACCTGGCCTGCCCGGCGGAGCAGTTCATCCCCTTCTGCGACCAGCATCCGGACCGCACCGTGGTGGTGTACGCCAACACCAGCGCCGAGGTGAAGGCGCGCGCCGACTGGGTGGTCACCTCCAGCATCGCCGTGGACCTGGTGCGCCACCTGCATGAGCGGGGCGAGAAGATCCTGTGGGCCCCGGACCGCCATCTGGGCCGCTACATCCAGCAGGAAACCGGCGCCGACATGCTGATCTGGCCCGGCGCCTGCATCGTGCACGAGGCCTTCCGCGCCGATGCCCTGCTGCGTCTCAAGGAAAAGCATCCCGAGGCGGCGGTGCTGGTGCATCCCGAATCCCCCGAGGCCGTAATCGACATGGCCGACCGGGTGGGCTCCACCACCCAGATCATCCAGGCCGCGCGGGACATGCCCCACAAGACCTTTATTGTCGCCACCGACAACGGCATCCTCTACAAGATGCGTCAGGCGGCACCGGACAAGACCTTCCTGGAGGCCCCCACCATGGGGGTCGGCGCCACCTGCGTATCCTGTGCCCACTGCCCCTGGATGGCCATGAACAGCCTGCGCAACCTGGCGGAGGTGCTGGAAACGGGCGCCAACGAGATCCATGTGGACGAAGCCGTGCGCGTCAAGGCCCTGAAGGCCACCCAGCGCATGCTGGATTTCGGGCGCAGCCGCCGCGCCACGGGTACGCCGGCCGACTGACGGTGAACGCCCCCGCACGACTGGCCCATTCACCATCGGTTCGCGGGCAGAGCCCGCTCCTACGGCCGTGAAACTGCCGTCGCTGGCGGACTGGCCCACCACGACCGTCGCGGCCCGTGCGCTGCAACAAGCCCTGGCACCCGGGGTGGAACGTCGCAACCGGCTGCCGGACAGGATCCGACTGGTGGCCGGCGTGGATGTGGGCTTCGAGGAGGCAGGCCGGGTCACCCGTGCCGCCGTCGCGGTGTTGCGCTTTCCGGAGCTGGAGCTGGTCACACAGGCCGTGCACCGCGAGGCCACGCGCTTCCCCTACGTCCCCGGGTATCTTTCCTTTCGCGAGATCCCCGCCATCCTGGGTGCATTGGCGACACTCACCACCCTTCCCGACCTGCTGCTCTGCGACGGCCAGGGCCTGGCCCACCCGCGCCGTTTCGGTATCGCCAGTCACCTGGGCCTGCTCACGGACCTGCCCAGCATCGGCGTGGCCAAGTCCCGTCTGATCGGCCGCCACGGCGACCTGCCGCCGGAGCGCGGCGCCTGCGTGGCGTTGCTCGACGGCGAGGAAGTCATCGGCGCCGTTCTGCGCACCCGCCAGGCCGTGCAGCCACTGTATGTCTCCATCGGCCACCGCATCAATCTGGCCACGGCGGTCGACTTCGTACTGCGCTGCGCACCACGCTATCGACTCCCGGAAACCACTCGCCAGGCCCACCGCCTGGCCTCGGGCGAACCCGGCGGCCAAAACCGGTAGAATGGCACCAAATCCTTCTCTGGCGGCCCTGGACAAGACAGCCGTCGAATCCTGATTTGGAGTGCTGTGCATGGACAAACACGTCGACGTCGCCATCATCGGAGCCGGCAGCGCCGGTCTCTACGCCCTTTCCCAGGTGCGCCAGGCCACGGACCGCTATGTGCTCATCGACGGCGGCGAACTGGGCACCACCTGCGCACGGGTCGGCTGCATGCCCTCCAAGGCCGCCATCCAGGTGGGCGAGGATTTCCATCGCCGCGGCCTGTTCGAGCGTATGGGCATCGAGGGCGGCGAGGCGCTGAGCCTGAACGGGCCGGAAGCCCTCGAACACGTGCGTGACCTGCGCGATGTATTCGTGGACAAGGTGCTGAGCAACAGCACCGACAACATGGACGAGGAATTCCTGGCCGAACAGGCCCGCTTTCTGTCCCCCACGGAACTGCAGGTGGGCGAAGACCGCATACAGGCCAAGGCCGTGGTGATCGCCACCGGTTCAAGACCCGTTGTACCGAAGGCCTGGGAGGCCTTCGGCGACCGCATCCTGACCACCGACGACCTGTTCGAGCTGGAGGAACTGCCCGCCTCCATGGCGGTCATCGGCCTCGGCACCATCGGCCTGGAGATGGGCCAGGCCCTGGCGCGCATGGGCGTGGAGGTCACCGGCATCGACCAGCTCGATCATATCGCCGGCCTGCAGGACCCGGAGGTGCGCCAGGTGGCCGTCGATATCCTCGGCAAGGAATTCCCTCTCTGGTTGGGCCAGGCCGCCGACATCCAGGAAGAGGATGGTCGCCTGCGCGTGACGGCGGGTGAGCAGTCGGTGCTGGTGGACCGGGTGCTGGCGGCCATGGGGCGTCGGCCCAACGTGGAAGGCCTGGGCCTGGAAACGCTCGGCGTCTCCCTGGATGAACGCGGGCTTCCGGCCTTCGATACTCACAGCATGCAGGTGGGCGACCTGCCCGTGTTCATCGCCGGTGATGTCACCGGTGAACGCGCCATCCTCCACGAGGCCGGTACCGAGGGCCGCATCGCCGGCTACAATGCCGTGCAGGAACGGCCGCTGGCATTCAAGCGCCAGACCCCGCTGGCCATCAACTTCTGCGACCCCAACATCGCCGTGGTGGGCAGCGCCTGGAACGACCTGGACCCGGAACGCATCGCCATCGGCGAAGTCAAGCTCGGCCCCTTGGGCCGTGCCCTCATCATGGGCAAGAACAAGGGCATGATCCGCGTCTATGCGGACAAGGATGACGGCCTCCTGCTGGGTGCCAGCCTGGTCGCCCCCAAGGGCGAGAACCTCGCGCACCTGCTGGCCTGGTCCATCCAGCGGGGCCTCACGGTCTTCGACCTGCTGCGCATGCCCTTCTACCATCCCTCCATCGAGGAAGGTCTGCAGGCGGCCCTCTATGACCTGCGCGGCAAGATCGCCCGCCAGCCCGAGGGGCCCGTGGAACTGGAACGACTCTGACCATGACCCTCCCGGAACTGGCCCGTGCCCGTGACCTGGTCATCGGCATCGCCCGCGAGGAGCTTCCCCATCGCAGTCACATCCGCCGACGCCACAAGGCCGATGGCAGCATCATCACCGAGGCCGACCTGGTGATGCAGCAGCGCATCCGCGCCGCCCTGCAGGACGCGTGGCCACAATACGCCTTCCTGGGCGAGGAGATGCCTCGTGCCGAACAGGAGCAGGCCCTGGGTGACCTGGACCAGGGGGTCTGGTGTCTCGACCCCCTGGATGGCACCAACAACTTCGCCAGCGGCATTCCCTACTATGCCGTATCGCTGGCCTTCCTGCGGCCGGATGGGGTGCAACTGGCCATCGTCTACGATCCCAGCCGCGAGGAATGCTTCAGCGCCCTGCGCGGTCATGGGGCATGGCTGAACGATCAGCCCCTGCAGGCGGACCCTGTCACGCTCACCCTGCGCGAGACCCTGGCGCTGGTGGACTTCAAGCGCCTGCCCGTCGACCTGGTGACGCGCCTGGCCCAACGTCCACCCTATGCCTCCCAGCGCAGCTTCGGTGCCGTGGCCCTGGACTGGTGCTGGCTGGCCTGCGGACGCGTGCACATCTACCTGCATGGCGGCCAGAAGCTGTGGGACTACGCCGCCGGCCACCTGATCCTGCAGGAGGCCGGCGGCCATTCCATCGCCCTGGATGGTCGACCGGTGTACCAGGCGGGCCTGCAGCCCCGCTCCGCCGTGGCGGCCCTGGATGGCGCGCTGTTCGAGGCCTGGCGCGAATGGCTGGGCGTCACTGAGCAGTTGTCGGGCTGAAGCCCGACAACTGTCCGTATCTAGCGCCGGGCGGTAAGAAAGGTCAGCGCCATGTTGGCCTGCTGGCCAAAGTGGCGGAAGCTGTTGTAGCTCTCCTCGTCCAGGGACCGGCCGCTGGGATTGCGGTCGGCATAGAACAGTCCTATGACCTTGCCCTGGATCTCGATGGGCATGGCGAAGAAAGGCGCATCCTCGGTGATGGCCTGCACCGCCGGGGTCAGCAGGCGCTTGAGTTTCGGCTCCACGGGTGAACGCACCCAGAGAGCCGCGCCACTGTCCAGCACCTGGCTGAAGATGTTGGCCTTGAGCGGGCCGAGCTCGAAGTGAAACTTGCGGCGCATGAGCTCCGTGTCATGGCCCAGGGCGTAACGGGCCTTGAGGAAGCGCTGGTCGGCGCTGCGCATGGCGAACAGGGTGCGGTCCATGCCGATGCCCCGATAGATCCCCTCCAGCACCATTTCCAGCAGCATGTTCAGGTCCGGCCGGCTCTCCATGGACATGGAGATCTCGCGCAGGATCTGCAGTTGCAGACCAGGGTCGGGATCCAGGAAAGCCTTGTGTTCGGATTCCTCCTCCGCGGCCACCACCACCGGCGTCTTGCCCTTCTTGTTCGGAAGGGGGATCCGACAGCCGGCCTTGCCGGCACCATAACCGGAGGCCACCTGGACGGCCTGCTCGGCATTGGCATGCACCATGTCCGTGAATTCCTTCACCGGCATGTACAGGGCCTCGGCGCTGCGCTCCAGCAATGGCTTCATGGCCGCATCCTCCCAGCCATGTTGCTCCGCGGCACGCGCGAGTTCCTGCGCCATCAGCACATTGCCACAGCGGGGATGCCTGTCCTGTTTGCCCTCCAGGGCCTGTTGCAGCAGATCACCGAGCTTCCACTCCCGGCTCAGGCTGGTGGTCAGCTCGTTGAGTGTGAAACCCAACACTTCGCGCTGTACCTGCTCCGGATCGCTGCCGGGACGCCGGGCCATGGCGGCCGCCAGCTGCTTGCCCAGCTCGCCGGAAAAGGTCCAGAAGGCCATATCCCCGAGCTGATACAACAGGGTGGCGATGAAAACCTCTTCGGGGGCCTTGTCACCACGTTGCACGGCGAAGGCACGGGCCTGCACAGCGGCATGGAAGGAGCGCGCCATCTGGTCGAGCACCAGGTCCTTCTGCTGCCCCTTGAGCATGGATTCCACCACGGCGATGGACAGACAGATACTGCGTACCTCGTCGAAGCCGAGCAGCACCACGGCGCGACTGACGGTGCTGATACTGCGCCCGGTGACATTGAACAGGGGGCTGTTGGCGATGCGCAGCAGACGCGCCGTCAGGGCGGCGTCCTGCAATACCACACGTGACAAGTCCGAGGCGGTGCTGTCGCTGCGGCTGGTGACCTTGCCGATGTCCTGGGCGGTCTTGGCGAAGATGGGCATGCCCTGCTCGCTGAGACGCACCACCCAGTCACCCAGGCTGCGGGTTTCGCGGACCTCTTCGGGAATTTCGGATTCCGGGGTGGGTTCATCCACTGTGGGGTCTACTTCCATCGAATCCATACTGCCTCGTGTTTTCCTGTCAAGAAACCCCCAAAACCTTTGTGAAGCGCCAAGGACGCCAAGACCACCAAGTTTATCGAACCGCCAAGACGCCAAGGCGCCAAGAAAAATCAAAAAACATCGTTTGATCGTTTTTGGTTGATCATTCTTGGCGCCTTGGCGTCTTGGCGGTTGATCAGGGTTTGCCTGGCGTCCTTGGCGTCCTGGTGGTTCAGCAACAAATCCAGCCCGCAACCATTCCTTATTAGTCGGTTCGCCGGGAGTGAACTTGAGGCCGGCTTGGCAAGCGCATACTGAGCCAGTAGGCTGTGCATCCAAAACATTTTCCCGGATCGACCTATGTTGCCCGCCTTCTCCATCGCCCGCCTGCCGCGCATCGAATTCGGTGCCGGCGCCATCGACCGTCTCCCGGAACTGGCCGTGTCCTATGGCCGGCGCGCATTGCTGGTGCTGGGTGCGGCCTCCTTCCAGCGTATGCCGCAGTGGGAGCGACTGCAGGCCGGGCTGCGGGAAGCGGGTATGGAATGGCAGATCGCCCGGGTGGACGGCGAACCCTCGCCGGAACGGGTGGATGCGCTGGTGGCGGAATTCCGCGCCGCCAGCCACGACCTGGTCATCGGCATCGGCGGCGGCAGTGTGCTGGATGCCGCCAAGGCCATCGCCGGATTGTTGCGGGTACCCCATTCGGTCATGGATTTCCTCGAGGGCGTGGGGCCGGAACTGCCCTACCCGGGGCCGGCCCTGCCCTTCATCGCCGTACCCACCACCGCCGGCACCGGCAGTGAAGCGACCAGGAACGCGGTGCTAAGCCGTGCCGGTGCCGATGGCTTCAAGAAATCCTTTCGCGATGAACAGCTGGTCCCTCGAGTGGCCCTGGTGGACCCGGACCTGCTGGCGGGTTGCCCCGCGGACCTGATCGCCGCCAATGGCATGGATGCCCTGACCCAGCTGCTGGAATCCTATGTCTCCCTGCGCGCCAACCCCTTCACCGATGCCCTGGCCTGGAGCGGCCTGGAGGCGGTACGTGACAGCCTGCTGGACTGGCACGCGGATCCGCAGGGCAACGGGGCGGCACGCAGCGGCATGGCTTACGGCGCCCTGCTGTCGGGCATCACCCTGGCCCAGGTGGGCCTGGGCTCGGTGCATGGCCTGGCCGCGCCCCTCGGGGCCTTCTTTCCCATCCCCCACGGCGTGGTGTGCGGCACCCTGGTGGCGGCCGCCACGCGCATGAACCTCGACGCCCTGCATGCGCGCGCGCCGGGGCACCCGGCCCTGAGCAAGTATGCCCGCCTCGGTGAACTGTTCTGCCAGCGCAGTTTCTCGATGGAGACCGTGGCCCAGGAAGCCCTGGTGGAGCGCCTGGAAGACTGGACCCGCCGCCTGCAATTGCCCCGCCTCGGGGAATATGGCATCGGCGCCGGCGACCTGGACCACATCGCCGCCCATAGCCGCGGCAGCAGCATGAAGACCAATCCCATTGTGCTCACCGACGAGGAGCTGAAGGCCGTGCTGAGCGCGCGCCTCTGATCACCATGAAGCCCTATGCCGAATCCTGCGACCAGAATCGCGACCCCATCCTGGCCGTCCTGCGCGAGGAATTCACCGCCTGCCGCACCATTCTCGAAATCGGCAGCGGTACCGGCCAGCACGCGGTGTACTTCGCCCGCCATCTGCCCCACCTGGATTGGCAGACCAGCGACTGCCGCGAATACCACACCGGCATCCTGGCCTGGCTGGAAGAAGCGGGACTGCCCAACGTGCGGCCACCCCTGGCCCTCGATGTGCGCCGTAATGCCTGGCCCACGCAGGAGTTTGATGGCGTGTTCAGCGCCAATACCGTGCACATCATGGGTTGGGAGGAAGTGGAAGCCATGTTCGCGGGCATCGACCGGGTACTGGCGGCACGGGGCCGATTCTGTCTCTATGGACCCTTCAACTACCAGGGACGCTACACCAGCGACAGTAACGAACGCTTCGACCAGTGGCTGAAGGCGCGGGACCCGCGCAGCGGAATCCGGAATTTCGAGGACCTGGATGCCCTGGCGCGAGCGGCCGGCATGCGCCTGTTGCAGGACCATGCCATGCCCGCCAACAATCGCACCCTGGTCTGGGAAAAAGACGGCTGACACCCGCGCAAGCGAATGTCAGCCGCAGGAGACAACCGTCTATTCTTCCAGCTGCCGGACGAACCAGGGCTGCAGCACCAGGGCGACGCCCAATGCCAGCAGGTGATCCCGGTATACGGCCAGGCCACTGAAATCCATACCGGCCAGGCCATTGAGACTGACCCAGCCCACTGCAACGAGGGCAACAATCCACTTGAACATGATATTTCTCCCTGACTTCCGATTTCGACGCTTGCAGTCTGAGCGGGTGGAAGACAAATTTCCGTGACACATTTCGTCACCTGGACAAAACCAGGTCACATTTTTGGGAAATCAGGGGGTTCTGAAAGCGAAAATGGACCCTGAGGGTCCATCTGTGATGCCGTTCACACTTGCGCCACGGGGTGCACGGCCGCGGCTCTTTCGCCGTTGCCCGGCCTATTCGTCGGCCCAGGCCACGGTGTTGCCGTCCGTGCGTGTACTCACCCGGCGTCCATCCTGGCGTTCGATGATCTCCTGGATTGCCGGACGACTGAGAAAGTCCTCCAGGGAGATGCTGTCCAGGAAATCGTAAATGCGCTTGCTAAGGCCCATCCACAGTTCGTGGGTCAGGCAGCGCTCGCCCTTCTGGCAGTTTTCCTCGCCACTGCACATGGTCGCGTCCACCTTTTCATCCACGGCGCAGATGATCTGGGCGATGGAGATGTCACTCCTCGGCCTGGCAAGCCGATATCCACCGCCAGGGCCACGCACCCCCTTCACCAGGCCATTCTTGCGCAACTTGGCAAACAACTGCTCGAGGTAGGACAGGGAAATATCCTGGCAGCTGGAGATGTCCGCCAAGGTAACCGGGCCTTTTCGGTCATGGATGGCAAGGTCCATCATGGCGGTGACGGCATACCGGCCTTTGGTGGAAAGTCGCATATTGGAGCCTCACTGGCTGGGCGGGGAAAGCAGGTGTCATCCCCTGTCGCGCTGGGTCCAGTGATACAGTAGCCGAGTAAATCAGTCAAGTATTAGGGCAGGACTTGAGGGGGAATCCCGCCGCGAGACAAGCCCCCTTCAGGAGCCGCTGCCGGAGGGCTCCGGTACGCTACCGCACACGGCGGCCCAGACCTCCCCGGAGAGGGGCGGCAGGAAGGCATGGCCCTGGCGCAGGGAATAGGCCAGCCATTTTTGCAGGAAACGGTTGAATTGCCATTTACGATCCAGGGAGGTATCGCCACGGAAGCGATCGAAGTCCCGATTGCGCACGCCACGCCGCCGGCCACAGGCGATCACCTCCGCCAGCTGGGCATCATGGTAAATGCGGATCTGGATTTCCGGGGCCGGAAAACGCCCCTCCCCATCCTCGAAATAATAGGTGAGACTGAGGGTGGTGGTGTACTTGCAGCGCTCGAGAATACACAGGTGCAGATCCAGGGCGCCCGGCAGGGAAGAGCAGGCCTGTACCGGTACGGCATCCAGATCGGGGATCATACACCGCAGCTGCATATAGTTGCGTTCATACAGGTCCATGAGTCCCGGAAAACTGCGGGGCTCGGCGCTGCTGACGGCATGTCTCTGTTTCTGTCCGATCATGGTCGCATCATAACACGGCAAAATGGATTGACAGGGTAAAACCAGGGGCTGCATATGCAGCACAATGGCGTACAATGATAGCGTCCTTCTGAGTCGATACTTGACGCCAGGCAGCCCCAAAAAGACCAGACCGGTAACGAAATTGCAAGGTTGATTTTTCCCCATGTCCGTACTACACATCCAGACCGTGCCCTTCCCCGACCAGAAGCCCGGCACTTCCGGCCTGCGCAAGAAGGTAACCACCTTCCAGCAGCCCCATTACCTTGCGAACTTCGTGCAGAGCATCTTTGACAGTCTGCAGGGCTTTGCCGGCCAGACCCTGGTAGTGGGCGGTGATGGCCGCTACTACAATCGCGAAGCAATCCAGGTCATTTTGAAAATGGCCGCCGCCAATGACTTCGGCCGGGTCCTGGTGGGCCGGGACGGCATTCTGTCCACACCGGCCGCGTCCTGCGTCATCCGCAAGCATGGCGCCTTCGGCGGAATCATCCTGTCCGCCAGCCACAACCCGGCCGGCCCCGAGGGGGACTTCGGCATCAAGTACAACATCGGCAACGGCGGCCCGGCCCCGGAAGCCGTTACCAATGCGATCCACGAGCACAGCCTGCGCATCCGGGAATACCGGGTGCTGGATGCGCCGGATATCGATCTGACGCGGGAAGCGACTCATTCCCTGGGCGGGATGCAGGTGGAGGTCTTCGATCCCGTGACGGACTATGCCGCGCTGATGGAATCCCTGTTCGATTTCGAGGCCATCGGTTCCCTGTTGCGTTCCCGGGACTTCCGCATGCGCTTCGATGCCATGCATGCCGTCAACGGCCCTTACGCCCGGGCCATCCTCGAGCAGCGCCTGGGCGCACCGGCAGGCACGGTGATGAACGCGCAACCGCTGGAAGATTTCGGCGGTGGCCATCCCGACCCCAATCTCACCTATGCCGATACCCTGGTACGCGAGATGTACAGCGATGACGCCCCCAGCTTCGGTGCCGCTTCCGACGGCGACGGCGACCGCAATATGATCCTCGGGGATCATTTCTTCGTCACGCCCAGCGACAGCCTCGCGGTACTCGCCGCCAACGCCACCCTGGTACCGGGCTACCGACAAGGCCTCAAGGGTATTGCCCGCTCCATGCCCACCAGCCAGGCCGCCGACCGTGTGGCGGCCACCCTCGGCATCACCTGTCATGAAACCCCCACCGGCTGGAAATTCTTCGGCAACCTGCTCGATGCCGGTCTGGCCACCCTGTGCGGCGAGGAAAGCTTCGGTACCGGCTCCGATCACGTGCGCGAAAAAGATGGCCTGTGGACCGTCCTGTTCTGGCTCAATCTGCTGGCGGTGCGCCAACAGTCGGTAGCGGATATCGTACGGGATCACTGGGCACGGTATGGCCGCAACTACTACTCTCGCCATGACTACGAAGGCCTGGACCTCGCATGCGCGGACACCTTGATGACAGGCCTGCGCGCAACCATGGCCAGCCTGCCAGACAAGGTCTTCGCTGGTTACCACGTGAAGTATGCCGATGATTTCCAGTACACCGATCCGGTCGACGGCAGCCTAAGCACCGGCCAGGGTATCCGCATCGCCTTCACGGACGGCTCGCGCATCGTCTACCGCCTGTCGGGCACCGGCACCGAGGGCGCCACGCTACGTGTCTACATCGAGCGCTACGAGGCGCTTCCCGAGCATCAGCAGCAGGATGCCCAGGATGCCCTGGCCGACCTGATCCGCATCGCCGACGAGATCGCCGGCATCCGGCGCCATACCGGTCGCGAACGACCGACGGTGATTACCTGATCGATAAAAACGGATTAACCACCAAGAACCCAGGAGTAACCCTATGCCCACACCGGATGACCGCTACCAGAAAGCCGTGGCACTGATCGATGCCGCCAACCAGGAGGATCCCAACCAGGAGACCGCCGACGGCAAGGCCTGGCCCAAGGAACTGCTCTACTCCCATCGCATGGCCGACATGCTGGAACGCTATGCACCGGAAGCGGACGATGCCATGAAGCTGGCGATCCGCGCCCAGCATATCCAGCGCTGGAAATCCGCGCGCAGCGACTATCCCATGACCCGTGAGGGCTACCTGAAGTGGCGCACCGACCTTTACAAGTTCCATGCCGAAACCGCCGGCGCCCTGCTCGCCAAGGCGGGTTACGGGGATGAGGACATCGAGCGAGTGAAGCAGGCAGTGGGCAAGAAGGCCATCAAGCGCAACCCGGACACCCAGTTGCTGGAGGATGTCACCGACCTGGTATTCATTGAACACTACATGCTCGCATTCGCAAGCAAGCATCCCGAGTACGACGAGGAGAAGTGGCTGGATATCATCCGCAAGACCTGGAAGAAGATGTCCGACCGTGCTCACCAGTTCGCCCTTTCGGGTGCTATCAAGCTGCCCGAACCGCTGGTTCCCCTGATCCAGAAGGCCATTGCCTAGGAGCCCCAGCGGTAGGCCCAGGTGCGACGCCCCGAATCGTAGGTGGTCCTGAAGATGTACAAGCCGTGGACCGGATCGTAGGCAAGCGCCTTGCCGTCCAGGGTGCCGATCTCCAGTTCAGGATTCGCGCTCTTCATGCGCCGTTCATGCCAGCGTTTTGCCAGGGGATCGAAAGCAAAAATCCTCCCCCC
>SWBZ01006246.1_pt1 | contig 18132 bp, 17 predicted proteins | sample 4693031 | NCBI WGS metagenome assembly SWBZ01 (sample SAMN10267274, study PRJNA491770) | bioreactor metagenome | isolation source: DHS bioreactor inoculated with | place: Japan: off Shimokita Peninsula
TATCGATCAGATATTTGGTCACGAAAAAGGACGGTCTGACATCGTTGGCCGAGGCGCCGACGATGGCGACCGATTTCACCGCGCTGAGAATATCAGCGATATAGGCGTTGTCGTATGCGTCGTGGTTCATGCCATGCCTGTGCCGGAAGCCGCCGCGGCATTCAAGCCCGTGCGCGCCAATTCCGGTCTCCCGGGGGCGCTCGGATCTCGAGGCGCGAGAAAAAAAGCCAGGAGCGCGCACCAAGAGGCCAACATCTAACCGGGCCTTTTGGCGCGCATGGCCCAGGCGCGCGCAGGCAGTACGATGGGCCCGCGCTTGTCCAGCCTGGCTGCGAGATGTGTCTTCAGCAATTCCCGGCGGTCGTCCGACAGGTTTTTGCAGTATCCGGGAGCCGGCCCCGCGCCCAGCGTGAACGGATGCCAGAACGCCTCAAAATCCTGAAACACGGTTTCGACCTCGATCGGGGCAATCTCGGCCTCCGGGATGCCTGCGTCGGCGCATAATTTGGCAAGCCCCTCCCCGGTGCAAAACGGAAAACGCGCGCTCTCGTCCAGCTCCGCAGCTGCCGGATCGACCTCGGCTGCCGCCCTCCAAAAGGCATCGATGAACCCCATGCCGCCGCCCGGATAATCCCAGACGTAAAATGAAACGATGCCGCCGGGCCGCAGAACGCGGCACATTTCAGCGAGCGCCTTTTTCCTGTCTGCAACGAAATTCAAGACCAGAGCCGACGTCACGACGTCGACGGTCGCATCGTCGACCGGCAGTCGCATCGCATCGGCGACCTCAAAACGCATCCGATCGTCAGCGGTGTTGGCGCGCGCATAGGCCACGAAGGCATCGGACCGGTCGGTCGCCAGGATCGAACGTGGCGCGGCTGAGGACAAGACGGTCCGGGTCAGCGCCCCGGTTCCGCACCCCACCTCCAGCCAGTCCGCGCCGGCAGGCGGAGCGAGCCATTCGACAAAGCGCTCGGCGATCCTTCGGCTCCAGCGCCCCATATAATGTTCGTAGCTCTGTCCCGCGCTCCATGCATCGTATGCGGTCTGCGTCGCCATCCCACCGCCCAAAGGTTTGAGGCCGATTGTCGGCCCCGTTTTCGCGCATCCAAGGGCGACGATAACACAGTTTTGACATCGAACTCATACGCACGCGCGTACGCGCCTGTTCGGACAAATCGGCGCCCGGCCTGCATCATGCGGGACGCGCAGGCGTTTTGCCGACAGATGTCGTCCTTTGAGGGCGCCGCCGTCGCTGCGTGCCTGCCGGGCGCGCCTGTAGCCGGGAGGCACGGACGCGCCTGCGTATTCGCGCCTACTGCCCCGTCCACTCCGGATCGCGCTTGTCGAAAAAGGCGTCGAGGCCTTCTTCGGAATCGCGGGTCATGAAACCGTCGACCATGACGGCGGAGGCGTAGTCATAGGCTTCCGACAGCCGCATGTCGGCCTGTTCGTAGAAGGCGCGCTTGCCGCGGGCGATCGCCACCGGCGATTTGGAGGCGATTGCGGCGGCGTATTTCGCCACCACCTGGTCAAGATATTCCTCCGGCACGACCCGGTTGACGAGGCCGAACTCGCGCGCGGTCGCCGCGTCGATCATCTCGCCGGTCAGGAGCATCTCCATGGCGTGCTTGCGCGACACATTGCGCGACAGCGCTACCATCGGCGTGGAGCAGAAACCGCCCAGATTGACGCCAGGCGTGCAGAAGCGCGCCGTTTCGGAGGCGATCGCCAGGTCGCAACTCGCGACGAGCTGGCAGCCGGCGGCCGTCGCCACGCCGCCGACCTTGGCGATCACCGGCATGGGCAGGCGCACCACCGCCTTCATCATCTCCGAACAGCGCCGGAACAATTCTTCCAGAAAGACGCGGCCACGGTCGGGATCGCGCCGGCGCGCGGCCATCTCCTTGAGATCGTGACCGGCGCAAAAGATCTTGCCGGTGGCGGCAAGCACCACGACCCGCACGGCCCGGTCCTCGCGCGCCGCCAGCAGCGCCTCGTGCAGCGCGCCGATCATCTCCATCGACAGGGCGTGCGCGGGCGGATTGGCCAGCGTCAGCGTCATGACGCCGTCGCGGGTCGCCACGTCGATCAGCCCGGCGGGCGTTTCGCTGCTCGCGAGGTTCACGATCTCGGCCATCGGCCACCTCCCTTTCGGTCCACATCGTCGCAGTTCGTCGACCATGCCTATCATGCCAAGGCTTGAAGATCAGCCGGGAAACGGCAATTGTGATTGACGTTTACGAAAACGGAAGCGGTGCCGGGAGGAGCGGATGGCCAAGGTTTTGTATGAAAAGGACGGGCGCATCGCCCGTATCACGCTCAACCGGCCGGAGGTTCTCAACGCCATCGACGACGACCTGCCGCGCGAACTGGCCGAATGCGTTGCCCGCGCAAACGACGAGCCGGGCGTGCGCGTGTGCGTGCTTGCCGGTGCCGGACGCGCCTTCTGCGCCGGATACGATCTCGCCTACTACGCCGAGGCGGCCGGCGGCGACGGCCACGCGGTGACCCAGGAAATGCCGTGGGACCCGATGAAGGATTACGCCTTCATGATGCGCAACACGGAACTGTTCATGTCGCTGTGGCGCAGCCACCGGCCGGTGCTGTGCAAGGTGCACGGCTTCGCGGTCGCCGGCGGCTCGGACATCGCGCTGTGCGCAGACATGATCGTGATGGCCGAGGACGCGGAGATCGGCTACATGCCGGTGCGGGTCTGGGGTTGTCCGACCACGGCGATGTGGGTCTACCGGCTGGGACCGGAACGGGCCAAGCGCATGCTTTTTACCGGCGACCGGATCACCGGCAGCGAGGCCGAGCGGCTCGGCCTGGTGCTCAAGGCGGTACCGGCCGACCGGCTCGACGACGAGGTCGACGCACTCGCCGAACGCATGGCCGGCGTGCCGGTGAACCAGTTGATGATGCAAAAGCTGGTGGTGAACCAGGCGATCGAGGCGATGGGTCTGAAGCAGACGCAGATGTTCGCCACGCTCTTCGACGGCATCACCCGCCATTCGCCGGAAGGGCTCAATTTCAAACATCGCGCCGAAGAGACCGGCTGGAAACAGGCGGTGCGCGAACGCGATCTCGGCACATTCGACTGGACCGAGAACCGGCCGATCAATCCAAAATAGGAGGCCCGGTCCGATGAGCGGCTATGTCGGCGACGAAAATCAGCGACTCCTTCAGCAACGCGCGGAACTCGACTACGACTGGACGATGAACACGCCGGGCGCATGCAATATGGGACGGTTGATCGGCACCGACGATCCAGAGCGGCTGGGCGCGGCCGAAATTGCCAGGGTGCTGGAACGCGACGGGGCGTTCGCGTTCCGCATGATCGCACCCGACACGGCCAAACAGACGAGCCTGCAGATGGCGCAACTGGGCTACCATGTCGCTTACTGGGACATGTTCAGCGCCGACGCGCACACTGCCCTTCAAGGGAGCGAGGCCGTGTTGGACGGCGTGCGCGCCAGCGATGTCACGGTCGTGCGGCTTGACGCAGATGCGGACGACGCAAAGGCAGCGCGCTTTCAACGGCTGATGCACGAGAACGGTATCACCCCGTTCTCGGCCTCGTTCCTACGGGGCAATCTCGGACATGCCGTGACGGTGGGACTGGAGGACGCGTCCGGCGTCTTGCTCGCCTGCGGCCACGGGTATCTCCCGCACAATCGCTTCAGCCGGTATGCGCGCCACGCCTGGTGCGGGCTTATCGCCGTGGCGGCGGCAGCCCGGCGCCGGGGCCTGGGGACGCTGGTCAACGCGATATCGGTTCGAGACGCGATAAGAACGCTGGGAGCCACGCATGTCTACGAGTTTGTTTCACCAACCAACACGGCATCCCGACGGATGGTCGAAGCCTGCGGGCTCAGGCTGAATACCGGGCTGCAAGGCGGCATCGCGACCCGCGGACAAGCGCGCTTCACCCGCTAGAATCAGGAGCAGCCAATGACGATCCACGAACCGAAGCTCGACGCCGACCAGATCAACGCGCTGTTGCGACGCGCCTATCCACAACTCAACGCCGAGTTTTCCGATTACGTCACGCTTGACGTCTTCGCCGGCGGCTGCACCGTCAGGCTCAATGCGAACGAACGCCATTTGCGGCCGGGCGACACGGTCTCGGGTCCGTCCCTGTTCACGCTCGCCGACATTGGCGGTTATGTGTGCGTGCTTTCGCATGCGGGCCCCGACGCGCTGTCGGTGACGACCAATCTCAACATCAATTTCGTGCGCAAGGCGCCGGCCGGCCCGATCGACGGCCATTGCCGCATCATCAAGCTGGGCCGGAACCTGATGGTGTTCGAGGTCGACATGAAGGCTGGGGCAGACGGGCTGACGGTCGCGCACGCCACCGGAACCTATTCGATCCCGCCGAACCGGAATGGCTGAAAAATTCTCATGCAGCCGGAACTCCGGGTGTCAGCCCTCCCGGTGCCGGGTCGCGAAAACGACCCTTCAAATGTGGTATTTTAATACCGTATTTTTAACCTATTGATTTTACTTACTTTATTTTCTCACGCTCGAACACTACCTCTTGACCACGTCGTTTGCGGCGTTTATGGGAACGCGCGAGCGCACCGGAAAATCCCGAGGGCGATCCGTATTGCCGGCGGGCCCTGCCCCAACCGGCAATCGAAGCAACAAGAAACGCCTTCGCCAGCGAAGGTCATGATGGAAACCGAAACCATGAAAACATTTTCGCAGAAGCCTGCGGACGTGACCAAGAAGTGGGTGCTGATCGACGCTGAAGGACTCGTCGTCGGCCGCCTCGCCTCGATCGTCGCCAACCGCCTGCGCGGCAAGCACAAGCCGAGCTTCACCCCGCATGTCGACGACGGCGACAACGTCATCGTCATCAATGCCGACAAGGTGGCGCTGACCGGCAAGAAATACACCGACAAGACCTATTACTGGCACACCGGCCATCCCGGCGGCATCAAGGAACGCACCGCGCGTCAGCTGCTTGAGGGCCGCTTTCCCGAGCGCGTGATCGAAAAGGCCGTCGAACGCATGATCCCGCGCGGCCCGCTCGGCCGTCGCCAGATGAAGAACCTGCGTGTCTATGCCGGCACCGACCATCCGCATGTCGCCCAGCAGCCGGAGACGCTCGACGTCGCCGCGCTCAACCGCAAGAACAAGAGGGCCTGATATGGCTGAGCTCAACTCGCTCGAAGAACTCGGCGCCGCGACCGGCGCTGTCGCCACGACGGAAGAGCCGCAAGCGCCGGTTCACGTCCAGAAGCTCGACGACCAGGGCCGCGCCTATGCCACCGGCAAGCGCAAGGACGCGATCGCACGCGTCTGGGTCAAGCCGGGTTCCGGCAAGATCACGGTCAACGACAAGGACTTCGACAAATATTTCGCGCGTCCGGTTTTGCAGATGATCCTGCGCCAGCCGATCGTTGCGACCAACCGCGACGGTCAGTACGACATCGTTGCCACCGTCACGGGCGGCGGGCTTTCGGGCCAGGCCGGTGCGGTTCGCCACGGTATCTCCAAGGCGCTGACCTATTATGAGCCGATGCTGCGCGGCACGCTCAAGAAGGGCGGCTTCCTGACCCGCGACAGCCGCGTGGTCGAGCGCAAGAAGTACGGCAAGCGCAAGGCCCGCCGGTCGTTCCAGTTCTCGAAGCGTTGATCTTCGCAACTGGTATCGCTTTCAAAAGCGGGCCTTCGGGCCCGCTTTTTTGTTGCGTCCACGTCACCGAGCCCCGATAGCTTGCTTCGACCACCAGCAAGGAGCCCGCCATGCCCGCATCCGCGATCGACCATGCCTTCACCGCCCGCTCCAATCTGGACGCGGCCGGCGATCCGACCTATGCCGGTGCGCTGTCATTCATGCGTCGCCGCTACACGAAAAACGCGAAAGGCGCTGACGCCGTGGTGTGGGGCATTCCCTTCGACGCCGCCGTCACCAACCGGCCCGGCGCACGGTTCGGCCCGCAGGCGATCCGGCGCGCGGCGGCAATTTTCGACAACGACCCGCAATACCCGTTCGCGCGCGACCTGTTTGCCGAATTGGCCGTGATCGATTACGGCGATTGCCTGCTCGACAACGGCAACCATCAAAAAACGCCGGCCACGATCGAACGCGAAGCAAAGAAACTGCTCAAGTCCGGTGCGTTCCTGCTGTCGCTGGGCGGCGATCATTTCGTCACCTGGCCGCTCTTGAAGGCGCATGCCGCACGACACGGGCCGCTCGCCCTCGTCCAGTTCGACGCGCACCAGGACACGTGGTTCGACGATGGCAAGCGCATCGATCACGGCTCCTTCGTCGGCCGCGCGGTGCGCGACGGCGTGATCGATCCCGAGCGCTCGATCCAGATCGGCATCCGTACCCACGCGCCGCAGGATTGCGGCATCCGGATTCTCTACGGTCACGAGATCGACGAGATGCGCGCCGACGAGATCGCCTACCAGATCGCCGAGCGCACGGGGGGACGCAAGGTCTACATCACCTTCGACATCGACTGCCTGGACCCCGCCTATGCGCCCGGCACCGGCACGCCGGTAGCAGGCGGCCCCTCCTCGGCCAAGATGCTGTCGGTGCTGCGCCAGCTCGGCCAGCTCGACATTGTCGGCGCCGACATCGTGGAGGTTTCGCCGCCCTACGACCATGCCGACATCACTGCGATCGCCGGCGCAACGGTGGCGCAGCACTATCTGGGATTGCTGGCCGAACGAAAGGCGCGGGAACAAGCATAGGCGCAGCCGGTGCAACGCCCGGCCCTGATCTGGTGCGCGAGGGCGTTGATGCGCTGAGTCAAACGCCTCGGTCGTTGATTCAAACGAACGCGGCAAGCCATTGATGGCAGATTCCTTTTTGAGCTAGAGAAGGCCATGAAACCGAAAATCTTCATCGATGGCGAACACGGCACGACGGGCCTACAGATCCGCACCCGGCTGTCCGGCCGCGCCGACCTCGACATGCTCTCGATTCCCGAGGCCGAGCGGCGCAACCGCGACCTGCGCGCGGCGATGCTGAGGGACGCAGACATAGCCATATTGTGCCTGCCCGACGACGCGGCGCGCGAATCGGTCGCCATGCTGGAGGGCGTCAACTCGACCCGCATCATCGATACATCGACCGCGCACCGCACCCACCCCGACTGGGCGTACGGTTTTGCCGAGATGACCGCCGGCCAGGCCGACAAGATCGCCAAGGCGCGGCTGGTCGCCAATCCGGGCTGCTATCCGACCGGCGCGATCTCTTTGCTGCGTCCCCTGGCCGAGACCGGCATCCTGCCTGCGGACTATCCCGTCTCGGTCAACGCGGTTTCGGGTTATTCGGGCGGCGGCAAGCAGATGATCGCTCAGATGGAGGACGAGACCCATCCCGAGCATATCGCAGCGCCCCATTTTCTCTACGGGCTGCCCCTGGCGCACAAGCACGTGCCGGAAATGCAGACCCACGGCCTTCTCGCCCGCGCGCCGATCTTTTCACCGAGCGTCGGTCGTTTCGCCCAGGGCATGATCGTGCAGGTGCCGCTGCATCTAGCCGATCTTTCCGGTGCGCCGCGGCTTGGCGACATCCATGCCGCGCTGGAGGCGCATTATGCCGGACAGCCGGTCGTGGAGGTGGTGCCATTGGCCGAAAGCGCCGCGCTTACACGCCTCGACCCGACCGCGCTCAACGGTACGGACGCCATGCGGCTTTACGTCTTCGGCACCGAGGGCAAAGGGCAGGCCAATCTGGTCGCCGTGCTCGATAATCTCGGCAAGGGCGCCTCGGGCGCTGCCGTGCAGAACATGGCGCTGATGCTCGGCGCGGCGTGACTTCCACCGGTGACGCCTTCCTTCCCCGACCGCTGGAGGGTCTCAAATCCAGTCCTGATCGCCGAGACCTTCAGCAGCCATATCTGGAAAGTCGCGTTTGAGGACGGCCGCCCCGGCGTGGTCAAGGCGCTGAAGCCATTCGAGGACGTTGCCGACGAACTGCGCGGGCGCCATTTGCTGCGCTGGCGGCGCGGCGAAGGGCTGGTGAAGCTTTACGGCGTCGACGGCCGTCGCATGCTGATAGAATATGTCGGAGAACGACTGCTCGCCGCCGAAATCGACACCGCCGGCGACACGCGCGCCACTGCCATCGCCGCGGCAGTAATGAGGCGGCTGCACGCATCTTCCACGCTCAGGCCGCCGACCGAACTGCAACCGCTGCGCGAACGCTTCAAAAGCCTGTTCAACAAGGCCGCGGCCGACCGTAAGGCGGGAGGCGCCAGCCCTTATGTCGAGGCGGCGCGCATTGCAGGGCGTCTGCTCGACAATCAGCTCAACCCGCGCCCACTGCACGGCGACCTGCACCACGACAACATTCTGCTTTCCGCGCGCGGCTGGTTGGCTGTCGACCCGAAAGGGCTGATCGGCGACCCCTGTTTTGACGCCGCCAACATGTTCTACAACCCGCTTGATCGCGACGACCTGCGCCTCGCCCCCGAACGCGTCGCCGCGATGGCCACGACATTCTCAAATACGCTCGGGCGGGATCCGCGCACGATCCTCGATCACGCGATTGCCTATGGCTGCCTGTCGGCGGCCTGGCACCACGAGGGCGGAAACCGGCAGGACGAGGACGGCACACTGGCCGTGTCGGCCGTCATCCGGGCCGTGCGCGTCAAGTTCTGAGTTCGACTTCCGTCTCGCGCGGATAACTGCCCCTGGTGCCGCGCCAGTGGGCGGCGGCGAAGCCGAGCACGACCAAAGCGGCGGCCTGGTGCCACAAGGCCCAGCCGAGCGGCACTTGCATGATGAGCGTCATGATGCCGATCGCGGCCTGGGCCATGACCAGAACAAAAAGCAGTACGGCGCGGCGCGCATGGGTCGTGCTGGCTTCGGCCCGCAGCGTGGCGATCATGTGCCAGAGCGCGGCCAGGAGCACCATGTAGGCGCCCAGACGGTGGACGAACTGAACCGTCTTGGGGTTTTCGAAAAAATTGGCGATCGCGGGCGATTGCACGAACAGGCCGCCGGGAACGAGGCTGCCGTCCATCAGCGGCCAGGTATTGTAGGCAAGCCCCGCGTCGAGCCCGGCTACGAGACCGCCCAGATAGATCTGCACCATGACCAGAACGACCAGCCAGCCAGCCCAGCGCCGCGTCGCGCGAGCGGACGGTTCCTGCGAATGCGGCGCCAGACCGCGCGCCACGACCATCGTGGCGGCGAAGATCAGACAGGCGAGCGTCAGGTGTGTCGCCAGCCGGTACTGGCTGACGCTGGTGCGCTCGACGAGCCCGGAGGCGACCATCCACCAGCCGATCGCCCCCTGCAGCCCCCCAAGCGCGAGCAGGCCGAGCAGTTTCGGCTTGACGCGGCGCTCGAGGCGACCGCTTGCCCAGAAATAGATCAACGGCAGGGCGAAGACGAAACCGACCCCGCGGGCAAGCAGCCTGTGAGCCCATTCCCACCAGAAAATCACCTTGAATTCGGCAAGGCTCATGCCCTTGTTGATCTGCTGGTATTGCGGGATCTGCCGGTATTTTTCGAATTCTTCGTGCCATTCGGCGGCATTGAGCGGCGGGATGACACCGTGGATCGGCTTCCATTCGGTGATCGACAGGCCCGAACCTGTGAGCCGGGTCGCGCCGCCGACCACAACCAGGGCAAACAGCACCACCAGCACGACATAGAGCCAGGCCCGCACCTGGGCCCGGTCGCGGTCGAGCTTGGCGAGCGCACCGTGAAGAGGCGTCTGCGCAATGGCGGTCATGGGCACCGTTCCCTGCTGCGGAGATGACGGCGAACAGGTGGACCAATTGCCCCGCTCTGGCAAGCTTGGCCCACGCGGCAAGCCGTCGCGCCGGACGTTTCGCCCCCCGACGGGATTGCCAGGTCGGCAGGAAGGCGCAATAAGCGCGCCAGAAAAGGAAGACCGATGTCCGTGCGAGTAAAAAAGCTGATCGGCACCGTGCTGCTGGTGGCGCTGGTGGTGATCTACGCGCTTCTGGCCACCGCGATCGCCACCGCAAGGCTGGCGGAGTCCGGTGCGCTGGTGCACCTCGCCTATTTCCTGTTCACCGGCCTGTTGTGGATCCTGCCGGCGATGGCAATCATCAAATGGATGGTCGGACCGCCGAAATCGCGTTCCTAGAACGGTTCACAGCGTCACGACCCGGCGGCCGCGATTGGCCAGCGGCGTGGTGATGCCCGACAGCATCGTGCGCACATGCGACACGCGCTGATAGCGACCGTTGATCGAGATGCGCGGCAGCGAGTGCAGGTGACGGGCATGCTCGGCCTGCACCATGCCATGGCGGGTCGTGACGGCCGTGCTGTATCCGGCCTCGCGCGCCAGCGCGACCTCGCGCTCGCCAACGGCCGAAGCGTAGCCGTAGGGATAGGCCATGTGCCGGGGACGCGCCCCGAGCTCGATTTCCAGAATGCCGCCAGCATCGACGATCTCGCGGCGGGCCTTGTCTTCGGCAAGCCGCCGCAAATTATAGTGGTGGACGGTGTGCGATCCGATCGTGACCAGCGGGTGGGCGGCCGCGGCGCGAATCTCGTCCCAGTTCATCAGCGTCTCGCGGTTCGGACCGTCCGGGTCGACACCGGCGGCGAACGCCAGATCGCGAATGACGGCGCGCTGGTCCTCCTCCGGCACCTCGCGCGTCAGATAATCATGAATGGCGTTATTGGCGTTCAGCTTGCCGGCCGGCGTGGAACAGTCGAGCGCCACCTTGCCGTGGCCCGTCGGCAGATAGACGGTATCGCGGCACGACACGATCCGTTCCAGCACGTCCCACCACAGCAGAGACCGGCCTTCGATCAGCGCCGGTGCGACATAGATGGTGATCGGCGCCTGGTGCTTTTCCAATACCGGAAGCGCTTCCTGCACATTGTCGCGATAGGCGTCGTCGGCCGTGATGGTGACGAAGGGTTCGCCGCGGCCGCCTGAGGACAGCCGTTCGACCGCCTCGTCCATGGTCACGAACCGGTAGCCGAGCCGGCTCACCTCGGCCAGAAGCGCGTCGAGAAATTGCGGCGAGACCGTCAAATGGCGATTGGCGCCGATCACCTCGCCCGGCGTCGCGGTCACCCGATGCAACATCAAGATAGCACCGATACCACGATAAAAACCGCCGGCAATTGGCCCCAGGAGGCTGAACCGCGCCACGTTCAGGGCCAGTTTGCGCAGCAATTCCCCCCTGTCGATCATTCCTTCACCATTGCCGGTTAGGTTCGGCGCATCGGCCGAAAGGCCCGTTCGGCCCCGTTACCGATCGACGTCTACACCCGAAGGTTAAAGGTATGGTTGACGCGAGGAGCCCTGTGACGACACGACCGGTACGCTCGACGCACCGCCATGCCGGACACGCCGAACGCCAGGCGCAGACCGGTCGGCTGGCGCTGCAGGCGGCGTGCCTGCAGGGCGACGCCGCGGTGTCGGCCTATGCCGCCTTGTGCCTGGAGGCTGTCTTCGCGCCCGCCCAGAGTCCGCACTGGATCGAGTGCTGGAAACGGCACTGCAACGCCGACATCGTCGTCGCCACATTGTCGCGTCAACATCGGCAGGTCTTCGCGGTGGCGCTGGAAGTCGTGGCACATGGCTCCGTCACCCTGGCCTGCCTGGTCGGCGGCACCCACGCCAACGGCAATTTCTCGCCTGTCGTGGCGGACGCGGCCGCCGACATAGGCGCGGGCGACATCGAAACCCTGATCCGGGCGATCCGCGCCGCGCGCCCGGATATCGACCTGATCGCGCTCGAACGCCTGGTCGGCAGATTTCGCGGCACCCCGAACCCCTTGTGCCATCTCGCCGGCGCGCAAAGCCCCAATCCGGCGCTTGCCGTCGATCTGAGCGGCGGTTTCGAGGCGGTGCTGGCGCGCGCCAGCGGCAGGCGCAAACGCAAGAAACATCGTTCGCAGACCCGCAAGTTCGAGGCGGCCGGCGGGTTCAGGCGCCTGCAAGCAAGGACCCGCGCCGACAGCGAACGCCTGCTCGACGCGTTTTTCGCCATGAAGGCCGAGCGCTTCGCCGCAATGGGCGTCAAGAACGTCTTCGACGGGTCGCCGGTGCAGGATTTCTTTCGCGAGCTGTTCGCCTCCGAGGCGCACAAGGCCGCGCCGGCCTTTCTGCTGCACGGGCTTGAAGTCGGCGGCAGGCTGCGCGCGGTGACCGGTTCGAGCATGACCGCCGACAGCATCATCTGCGAGTTCGGGGCGATCGCCGGAGACGAACTGGCCTTCGCAAGTCCGGGCGAATTCCTGTTCTTCGACAATATTCGCGAAGCCTGCGACCAGGGCCTGGCGCTCTACGACTTCAGCGTCGGCGACGAAGCCTATAAGCGGCTGTGGTGCGATATCGAGACACGCCATGTCGACATCGTCGTGCCCTTGACGTTCCGAGGTCGGGCAAGCGCCCTGCGCCGCCGCGCCGCCGCTGCGGTGAAACGGCGGGTGAAGGCCAATCGCAGCCTTTGGGAAACCGTCAAGCGCGCCCGGCGCACGCTGCACGGCAGCGGCGAAACCTGAGTCCGGCCTGCCGGATCAGGCCGCGGACTGGCGGCCCGGCTCGGGCAAGTAGGGCGGAATGTAGCCCAGCGGGGTAACCAGTACGGCGTCGGCAAAACCGCTGGAGCGCAGGTCGGTGGTGGTGGTGGTGATCGCCTCGTCGTCTTCCTGGATCACGCTGACGAAGATTTCGCTTGCCTCGTTCATCAGCCGGGCGATGCCGGCCGCGTCCGCGGCTCCGCATTCCACCACGACGATGTCGTAGGCGGTGGTCAGCGAGTCCATGATGATCGGCAGACGGTCCACCGCACGCATGGCAAGGGCGGGATCGGACGTGCCGCTGGGAATCACATGGCACTCGGAATAGTGATCGGGATGAATAATCTCGGTGAACTGCGCCTTCGAGCACAGCAGATCGGTTATGCCCGGCAGGCGCGCGCTCTCCAGCATCGGAAACGACGCCGCGCCGGTTTCGGTCAGGTCAAGCAACAGGGCCCGCAATCCGGCATCGGCCACCTCCCGCGCGACCATGACGGCCGACGCCGCGCCTTCGTCGCCCTCCGGAGAGATGAACAGGGCGCGGGACGCGCCACCGGCGATCAGCTTTTCGGCAGCCGCCTCGACCGTGATCTGGCCGCGGGTGAAGACTGGCGCGGCCGGCGCATCGACCGTCTCGGCGCCCTCGTTTTCGTCATCGGCGGAGATTTCGGCCGCATCGGCCATGTCGGCGCGCGCGCGCTCCTCCGTGTCAAGTGCGGCCTCCCGTCGGGATGGTTCCACTTCGGTTTCATCGGGCTGGTCACGCGGCATGACGACGTTGGACGGCACGTTGTCATAACGTTGAGCGGGACGCAGCGCGCGACCGCTGAACAGCTCCGAAAGCAACGTCGCGACGACCATCAGGATGAGCGCAGCCGCAAAGGTCGCGCCCGAGATCGGCAGAATTTTGGGGAAATAGGGTTCGCCCGGTACGGTCGCCCGCGAAAAGATGCGCGCGTCGGCCGGCAGATAGTTGCGGTCCTTGCGCGAAATCGCCTCGCGAAAGCGCGCCAGGTATGATTCGAGCAGATCGCGCTGCGCCGCCGCCTCGCGCTCCAGAGCGCGCAGTTCGACCTCCTGTTCGCCCACACGGGCGGATTCGGCCTTGAGCTTGTTGAGCTCGGCGACCAGTTCACGCTCACGTAGGCGCGCGGATTCGGCCTCGGTTTCGAGACTGGACTGGATCTTTTGCGCCTCCGCGCGAAGCTGGCGGTCGAGATCGGCCAATTGCGAGCGCAGCGCGCGAATACGCGGGTGGTTGTCGAGCAGGCTCGCCGACAGATCGGCGATGTCGGCCTTGAGCTGGACCTGGCTCTCGCGCAGGCGCTGGATCAGCGGCGAAGCCAAGACGTCGGGCAAAGCGTCGATCGACGCCCCTTGCGAGAGGGCCTCGCGCATGGAGCGGGCCGTCGCCTCGGTCGAGGCGCGGTTGGCGCGCACGCGCGACAGTTCGCTCGACAGTTCCGAAAGCTGCTGGGTGGCGAGCATGGAGTTGTTGCCCCCGACAAGCAGGTCCGACTGGGCGCGGAATGTGGCGACCTTGCTTTCCGCCTCCTTCACCTTGGCGCGCAGATCTGCGATTTCCGGCTCCAGCCAGTCGGTCGCATCGGCATTGGATTGCTGCTTGGCATCGCGCTGCAACTGGATATAGGCGTCGGCGATCGCGTTCGGCACGGCAGCGGCGAGATCGCGGTCCTCGGAGGAGAACTCGACGACGATGACGCGCGAACTTTCCACACGATAGACATTGAGCTTTTCACGAAAAACCTTCAGCACGCGCTCCTCAGGCGGCAGCGCGACGGGGTCGCTGCGCAATCCGGTCAGCACCAGAAGCCTGTCGAGCAGCGACACCTGACCGTCGGCCTCGAACTCGGGCAGCGCGGCCAGGTCGAGCTGGCGGGCGACCTTTGTGAGAATGTCGGAGGAGGAAATCACCTCCACCTGGCTGGTCACGCCCTGCTCGTCGAGAATGGGGTCGGCGTCGCGCTGGGTTTCGGGGCGGGTGAACACCGATTCCCGCGTCTCGATCAGAATGCGGGTTTCGGCCTTGTAGTGACGGGTGGCCATCGACGCCAGCATGAACGCGACCGCCGTCACGCCGAGCGCGACGACCAGAATGCGCAGCCAGTTGCGGGCAAGTCCCGCAAACAATACAGCGATGTCGATATCAAGGTCCTGGTCGGGATTGCGCACGCCGGCCATCGGCAAAACTCCGGGTTTCCTTCAGGCAAAAGTAAACGCCTATGGTAACCGGCAGGTTAAGAAACGGGCGCCGGCCGACAGAACCGCATAGTGCGGCTTTGCGCGGCTCCTTTACCGGGCATTAACCCTAACAGGTCGATAACAGATTGGATTTCGGCTTCCCTTGGTGGCCGGCTGTGTCAATCAAAGGTGCGTAGCGGATCATGAAAAGCCGGCTCGTCATTTCGGTAGCCCTTCTGGCGCTCGCGACAGCGGCTGGGTGCTCCGGCTATCGTCCGGCCCCGCCGGCTTTCCACGCCGCGCTGACCAAGCCCTACGTGCTGGATTCGGGCGACCGCGTGCGCATCACGGTCTTCGAGCAGGAAAGCCTCACCAACGTCTACAGCGTCGACCAGGCGGGTTATATCGCCTTCCCGCTCGTCGGCGCAATCGCCGCGCGCGGCCAATCGGCGAGCGCGGTCGAAAGACAGATCGCCGGCAAGTTGCGCGACGGGTACCTGCGCGACCCGGACGTATCGGTCGAGATCGACCGCTATCGCCCGATCTTCGTGATGGGCGAGGTCGGCGCGGCCGGACAGTATTCCTATGTGCCAGGCATGACAGCGCAAAAGGCGATCGCGGCGGCCGGCGGTTTCACCGCCAGGGCGAACCAGGGCGGCGTCGATATTACGCGCGACATTAATGGCAAGGTGATGACCGGGCGCGTGCTGACCTCCGACCCGGTGCTACCGGGGGATACGATCTATGTCCGCGAACGTCTCTTCTAGCACGCAACGGCTCTCCATTCCGTGACACAAAGCCTGCGCATCGTTCATTGCTTCCGCTCCCCCGTCGGCGGAATCTTCCGCCACGTGCGCGATCTGAGCCATGCGCAAACGGCAGCGGGACATCAGGTCGGGGTGGTGTGCGATTCCTCGACCGGCGGCGATTACGAAAACCGGCTGCTGGGCGAACTCGAACCGCAACTCGCCCTGGGCGTTGCGCGCACCCCCATGCAGCGGCATATCGGGCCGGGCGACATCGTGTCCGCGTTTCGGACTTTTAGACTAATCAAGGAATTGCGGCCGGACATCCTGCACGGGCATGGCGCCAAGGGTGGCGTCTACGCACGCGTGTTCGGCTCATTGTTGCGGGTTTCTGGGTCTCGCGTAGCCCGCCTCTATTCGCCGCATGGCGGCAGTCTTCACTATGACGAAACGGCCCTGACGGGCCGCTTCTTCTTTCTCGTGGAGCGCTTGATGGATCGGTTTTCCGATCACATCCTGTTCGTGTCGCAGCAGGAACACGCCATGTTCCGGCGCAAGATCGGCGAACCGAACTCACCCTATGACGTTGTCTATAACGGCATCCGCGCCGAAGAATTCGAGCCGGTGGCCGCCGGTCAAGAGGCCGCCGACTTTCTCTATATAGGCATGATGCGCGACCTGAAGGGGCCGGACATCTTCATCAACGCGCTGGCGCGTGTGCAGACCATGGCCGAGCGCCCGGTAAGCGCGGTCATGGTCGGCGACGGCGAAGACCGCGAACGCTACATGGCGCAGGCCGATGCGCTCGACCTGACCGACCAGGTCCACTTCGAAGCGCCGATGCCGGCGCGCCAGGCTTTTGCGCGCGCGCGCATCGTCGTGGTGCCGTCGCGTGCGGAGGCAATGCCCTATATCGTGATCGAGGCGCTCGGCGCCGGCCGGCCCATGATCGCCAGCGCGGTCGGCGGCATTCCCGAGATTTTCGCCACCGCGCCAAACGCGCTGGTCGAGCCGGAGGCCGGCGCGATCGCGGCCAAGATGGCCGAGGCACTGGCCGACGAAGACGCTTACGCGGCCACGATGCCCGACCGCGCCTTTCTGACTGCGAATTTCAGCGCCGACGTCATGTCCGCACGTATCGGGACGATCTACCAGGACGCGGTCGCGCGGGTCCGCTAACCCACGATTAACGCCAATGCAATCCGCCCCATCAAGGGAATCTTAGCAGCTTCCTGCTAGATACCAACGGGCGTGGAAGGCGTTGTGATGAACAAGATCGACCCAGAACTGAGATACACGCTCGAAGCAGTCAGGCAATTCGAGGACGACGGCGCGACTCCTCAGAAGGCCGGATCGCTGGGGCCGATGGCGCGAAATATCGCCAGCCAGTACCGGCGCGATACGTTGTCGCCAGTGATGGTGATGGGCATGCTCAGGCTGTCCGAATTCGCCGTATTCGCGCTCGCCGGCGCGTTGATGTATTTCTACTATGTCGGAACGCAGACCCATCTCTACTGGGAATACGCCGTCGCGATCCCCGCCGGCTCGTTGGGCGCCGTCGTGCTTTTGGAATTCGCGCATGCCTACCATATCAGCGCCCTGCGCGCGCCATTGCGGTTTACCGGACGCATCGCCATGGTCTGGTCGGGAACCTTCGCGCTGATGGCCCTCGCCGGGTTCTTCATGAAGAACTCCGCCGAGTTCTCGCGCCTGTGGTTCGCCGGCTGGTATCTCAGCGGCCTGCTTGGCGTTCTGACCCTGCGCTTCGTCGTGTCTCGGCTTATCCGCCGCTGGGCGCGCAACGGCACCATGGAGCGCCGTGCCGTCATCGTCGGCGGCGGCGCCGCCGCCGAGAGCCTGATCCGCTCGCTCGAACGCCAGCCCTATAACGATATTCGCATTTGCGGCATTTTCGACGATCGCGACGACAAGCGCTCGCCGCCGATCGTGGCCGGCTATCCCAAGCTCGGCACCGTGTCGGAACTGCTCGAATTCGCCCGCATCGCCAGGATCGACATGCTGATCGTCTCGCTGCCGATCTCAGCCGAGGCACGGGTATTGTCGATGCTCAAGCGGCTTTGGGTGCTGCCGGTCGACATCCGCCTGTCGGCGCATTCGAGCGCGCTGCGGTTTCGGCCGCGGGCCTATTCCTTCATCGGCTCGGTGCCGCTGCTCGACATTTTCGACAAGCCGATCAACGATTGGGACTCGGTCGCCAAACGGATTTTCGACATCGTCTTTTCGCTGCTCGGCATCGTGTTGTTCGCTCCGCTAATGATCGCAACCGCGATCGCGATCAAGCTGGACAGCAAGGGACCGGTGCTGTTCCGGCAGAAGCGCCACGGCTTCAACAACGAGGTCATCGAGGTGCTGAAATTCCGCTCGATGTATTCCGAGCAATGCGACCCGACGGCGAAGATGGCGGTAACCAAGGATGACCCGCGCGTGACGCGCGTCGGCCGGATTATCCGCAAGACCTCGATCGACGAACTGCCGCAGTTCTTCAACGCCCTGTTCGGCAGCCTGTCGCTGGTCGGGCCGCGCCCCCATGCGGTGGCGGCCCAGTCGCACAATCTGCTCTACAACGAAGTCGTCGACGGGTATTTCGCCCGCCATCGCGTCAAGCCGGGCGTGACCGGCTGGGCCCAGATCAACGGCTGGCGCGGCGAGGTGGATACGGACGAGAAGATCA
>SWBZ01000140.1_pt1 | contig 17870 bp, 9 predicted proteins | sample 4693031 | NCBI WGS metagenome assembly SWBZ01 (sample SAMN10267274, study PRJNA491770) | bioreactor metagenome | isolation source: DHS bioreactor inoculated with | place: Japan: off Shimokita Peninsula
CAATCCTTCAACACCACCTCCAGCATGGGACGGCTGACCCTCAATGTGCTCCTCTCCTTTGCGCAATTTGAGCGGGAAGTCACCGGAGAGCGGATCCGCGACAAGATCGCTGCCTCCAAGAAGAAGGGCATGTGGATGGGCGGTAGTCCACCGCTCGGCTATGATCTGCCGGAAGCCGGCTCTCATAGTTTGCGGGTGAATGACGCAGAAGCTAGCATTGTCCGCAGGATCTTCAAAAGATATCTTGAACTGCAATCTGTCCATGCCCTGGTAAGAGACCTAACAGAAAAGGGTATTCGATCAAAGGTCCGGACAACGCTGAAAGGAAGAACCATCGGAGGCCAGCCCTTCAGCCGTGGGGCGCTGTATCATCTGCTGCGCAGCCGTGTCTATCTCGGAGAGGTTCCCCACAAGGATCAGTCTCATCCCGGACTGCATGAGGCCATTATCGACGTGGAGCTGTTCAAGGCGGTGCAGGCACAGCTGAACGAGAACAGCCGGCGTCGCAAGGCAGCTGGAAAGAGCGTTGCCAACTCACCACTCGCCGGCCGTATCTTCGATACGGACGGGCAACCGATGTCCCCGACCTTTGCCTATGGGCGTGGTGGCAAGCTCTATCGCTATTATGTGTCCGCCTCTTTGCAGCGGGGCGCAAAGAAAGACCCGGGAGAGGCTGCACCCCGACGCGTCTCGGCAGCAACGCTTGAACATCGGTTGATCAAGACACTGACCTGCCTTCTTCCCGATCTGCAGGAAGGGCCACTTGATCTTGCACTTCGTGTCGAGATTCATGCAAGACATGTCGATATACTTCTACCTCTCAACCGTATCGGCAGGGTCAAGGAAAATCTTCATACCGGGGAACAGGCAGTGCCCGATCTGGTTAAGCCAAACCAGCTGCGGCTGACCCTTCCCTGGCGGATGCAGACGCGGGGCGGAAAGACCGACATCCTTGCTGGAGATAAAAACACGCCACAGCCGGATCCCTCCCTGATCAGAGCGCTCCGAAACGCGCATGCGATGCTGGGCCGGGATTCAGGAAAAGGGCCCATCCTGCAGGCGGCACCCGCCTCTCCCTGGAAACGCAACCTGGTGCGGCTTGCTTTTCTGGCGCCCGATATCCAGCGCCTCATCCTCGACGGGCGGCAGCCCGACCATCTGACACTGGCCCTACTAATGAATAACGAGATCCCGCTCCTCTGGTCCGATCAGAGGCGCAAGTTCGAGATCAATACAACGGATTGAGGTCAGATTAAACACCTGACGGAAATTTCCTTAATTCACCTGTTAACAGGCTTAAAACGCCCTGTTAATCGCAATAACAGGGCCTGTTATGGCCTAAAATCACCCTGTTATGGACAATAACAGGAAAGTGGGGAAAATGATCTCTAAACTACTGTTTTTACGTGATAAAATATTTTCTCTCCCGTGAACCAGTAGAGAATTTACCCTGTTAACAGGTGTTTTTATAATAAATTCCCTGTTAATGGCCTGTTCTCGTAAAACTCACCCTACCATCAGACGGACGGAGACACGGCTGTAATTTGCCCCTGTAGAACCGGTATCTGACGGTCCGGAGACGATGCCAGGATTGGGATTGGCGGCGAAAAAGCGCCCTGTTACGGACGGTTACGGCGCCAGGCAAGAACAGAGACAAATTATCAGGGGTGGGTGGCGGAGGGAGGGACCGCCAATATATAGTTTTTCTAAGTCCGATATAGCTCATAAAATCTATATTTTTCAACAGTATTTGACCTACGCCGTCCAAAGGCATACCCTGAAATCCAATTAAATTGGGGGACTGATTGGGGGACTGATTTCGATGATTGGCAATCTTGGCAGGATATGACATGGCAATTCACAGGCTCACCCCGCGCAAAGTGGCAACGGCGGGTTCCGGTAAATATGAAGATGGCGGTGGATTGCGCCTTGTGGTTTCGAACGCGGGCTCAAGAAAGTGGGTTTTGCGCTACACGCTTAACGGCAAGCGCCGAGAGATGGGGCTTGGCAGTTATCCGGACGTTGGCCTTGCAGATGCCCGCGCAAAGGCCTCAGAGTACCGCCAGCAGGCTTCAGTGAGTATAGATCCCATCGAAGCCCGTCGCATTGAACTGGAGGCCATTCCCACCTTTACGAGCTGCGCAGCCCGGTTTATCCGATCCCACCGACACGGCTGGAAAAATGCCAAGCATGCCCGGCAATGGGTCAGCACTCTCAAGACCTACGCAAGACCGGTGATCGGTCCAAAATCGGTGGACGTGATCGAAACCAAAGACATACTGGAAATACTCTCGCCGATCTGGACAACAAAGACCGAGACCGCCAAGCGCGTTCAGGCCCGCATGGAGAACATTCTCGACTTTGCAGCGGCTCACAAGTACCGGGATAGGGCCAACCCCGCCCGCTGGCGAGGTCATCTCGATATGTTGCTGGCGAAACCGTCCAAAGTGAGAACGATTAAACACCACCCGGCCATGCCCTATACGGAAGTTCCGGCCTTTATGGCGGAACTTGCAAAGAATGGCAGTGTATCTGCCTTGGCGCTCAGGTTCCTTATCCTGACGGCTACACGCACCGGTGAGGTGTTAAAGGCGCAATGGTCAGAGATAGATTTGGAGAATGCGGTATGGACGATACCGCATGAACGGATGAAAACCGGGAGGGAGCACAGAGTGCCTCTGACCGATACCATGCTAGACGATTTAAAGGACCTCCCTCGCCTCGATGGAAATCCGTATCTCTTTCCTGGCGCTCGATACGGCAAGCCGCTCTCCAATATGGCCCTGCTCCAATTAATGCGTGGCATGGGTTATGGCGTTGACGGAACGCGCGGCGATGCCGTCCCGCATGGTTTCCGGTCCAGTTTCCGCGACTGGTCCGGTGAGGTTTCAAGCTTTCCCCGTGACGTCGCTGAAATGGCATTGGCTCATGTCATTGAAAACAAGGTTGAGGCGGCTTACCGGCGCGGTGATCTGTTTGAGAAGCGACGGATGATGATGCAGGCCTGGACGAGATACCTTGGAGTTCGCCAAGGAAACGACATAGTATATTTAATGGGGCAGTGATCAAAAAAATTTCACGAGCTAGATAATGAAATAATATTCAAGCTTTCCCTCGACTTTTGAAATTCTATCTATTTAAGACCGCATCGACCGAATTCGTTATGCTGGAAATTAATTTTTCAGTACGGCTTTATTTAGCTTCTAATTAGGAGAACCCTGAGAAAGTCCGCCGTACTACTGGTTGAAATCGATCGGCATGAAGCTGGTAATCATCACGGTAAAGCGCCCCCCTAAAAGGCGAATTCTCAGCGTCCGAGTGGGCAAGCACAAAGCCAGCCGAATCCAGCCAGTGTACTATGCCATTCGAAACTACAGGTATGACCGGATATTGGCCACGACGCCCATCGGTTCCGTCAAGCGTCGCATCCAGTGTTCTCCATCGGACTCCGAGCTCTGTTGCCTCAGTCCGTGATCTTTTCCACTCAAGAAAAATTTGCGGGTCGATGTAGTCTTCAGCCGACGGTTCGTCCCTTTGTTGTTCAAGCCAAGCGTCGAACTCCGGTCTCAAGATTCGTCCTTCTTCACGAGTCCCGACAACGCCCTCGGCGAGAGCAAAAGCCACGAACGGATCTAGCGTCCCCCACCTAAGAAGCTCTCGGGCCCAGAAACCGAACCACGGCAAACCAGTAGTTTCGCGCCATGCATCCAATGAAGGAACAACTAATGTTCCACCTATACCATCTAACCACGCTCTAGCGACGACCGCACCTAAACATACACCGAGTCGAAAATCCAGGTTGTCACTTACAAAGCGTTGCCACGAACGAAGTGCTTTTGGCTCCGGAGTAATATGATCCGGACCAAGCATCCACCATGACAGGACGCTTTCCCAATTTTCGAGGATCGCTTTATCTGTTTCGGTTGAACGGACTCTAAAGCCAAAGCCTCGGTCATGTATCAGCGCTTCGCCCAGGGCCCTGAAAACTGCAAGGCGATAAGAATCTTCAGCGACGCCATAATCAGCTGTATTTCTGAGAACGGCGGAGATTTCGGGAACAACAGTCTCAAACCGTCGCCCCACATGAGGCGTGAATCCATACTGGTAGAGCCGACTACGCTCTTCGCGCTCGGGGTATATATCGTTAATTATTGCTTGGCCTCGGCGAATAAATGCTGCCTCCATCCATTCTTCTCGCGCGTCAGCATAAACAGTAAAGGTCTTATTCCATAAAGAGGACAAAGCTTCTTCTGCAGCAGCCCCTTCAAGCCCGCCATCGTCAATGCGTTGTAACTCCTCCAGCGCACTGAGAAGCACACCATCCAACTCATCCAGGCTATCCGCAAGCCGCGCCAGTTCATCTTCAGAAGCTCGTCCAGCTTTAGCACTGACGTCAAACGGAATTGCTTCTTCAAGCCAGTTGAGGATATCATCGCCTTCGATACTCAGAAGTTTGCGTGCTCTTTTAGAAATGCCATCAAGCAACAAACCCAGCGGACTACTAATATCAAATCTTTCGACCTCCTCGTCCAGAAGAGACTTCCTTAACGTTCGCCAATTTTTTTTCAGCTGTCGAATTTGCCGCCGCTGTGTTTCCAATTTCCCCTGTGCCGTTGTTGATGGACGAGAGGGGATAGGAACCAAGGTAATCCCTTCAAGCCCATTGCCAGCACCAGGGCGACCTGCGCGACCAGCCAAGTTTCGGAACTCGGCGGTCGACATCGGATACTCAACGCGTTTTTCCTTGGCGTTGTATGTGTCCCTCATTAAAGTCGGAACGAAAATGATGTCGAAAGGAAGGTTAACGCCTTCAGTAAGAGTAGCGGTCGCAACAGTGACGGGGCAAATGCCTCGGTCAATAAGATCGACCATCAACCTCCGTATACGTTGCGGCATTTGACCATGGTTCGTAGCGATGCCATGATTGAGCAAAGCAACTTCATATGAGTCTTCTCCACAATAGTCTACACAGGCTGCACATGCTTCCTCAAAACGCCGCATGTTGTCCTCGTCTTCGGGAAGGACGAAGTCGGGTATGCCAATCCATGACTCAAGAGAGAGGGCATCTTTAAACCATCCCATTGTTCGCTCTGGTCGCTGTGCGATCGAGATGAGAATTCTGCGTCCGCCTGCTGCTAAATGCAACGCAGTCCAAAGGACGTCAAGCTGGTTGAAGCGGTTGAGAGTATCGCGCATGGTGGGAGGGAGTTGCGGCATTGGTGGAATATGCAGATTAATGTATACTGGCTCATCTCGACCTCGAACAAACAACGGTTTGCCGTTCATTATTTCGAGGAGCATCTGTCCCGCGCGATTGGGAGCAGTCTCAAATGAACCGATGATCTGCCGCGTACTTCGATAGTCCGAACCTACAGGCTCGGCATCTTCGCTGCCTTCTATCCAGCGCGCAACAGGCGGCGCTGCACCACCAGCGACCGCAGTAAGCGCTATACGGACTATATTTGGAGCATGTGATAACAGTTTCGAGACGAAGGATTCCAAGCGCAGCGAGCGGGAAGAATGCTCCGCAAATTCGCTTTGAGTGCTTTTGTTATCTTCAGGCACAACTTGATGCGCCTCATCCACTATTAGGAGACGTAGCCGTCGTAACAACAAAGGCCCTAGATAGCGCATGAGCGCATCGGCCTTTTCAACGGTAGCTATAAGGACCGTCGGTTCATCGGCGTCAAGCCAATAGTCGGTCACACCCCAGTCCGTGCCACCATATAGGCCTGTAACAATAACATCATTGGAGAGTTCGCTCGTAAGCTTTGCTTCAACTTCACTTGCCAACGCTCGCGACGGCACGAGGTAAAGAGCCAGCGGACCGTCTTCTTCTGCACGTAGGAGCAGTTCTTTCACCAGCGCCAAATTTGCGACTAGCGTCTTGCCAGAGCCTGTAGGAGTACAGAGAGCGAAGGAGTCCTCTTCAAGCAAACGAGCTAGGCCCTGCCTCTGAGAAGTCCAAAGAATTCCGCGCCCTCGGCTAAACTGTCCGCGTGCAAAACGTTCCAGACGGCTAGCTCGGTCTGGGTTTAATTTGCTCAGACTTCGGATCGGTGTGTAGATGCTAGCGTCACCAAATTCAAGCGCAACTTGTTGGAGCAATGTCAAAAAAAGCGAAATTTCATCAGAGAAAGTCCGATTCAATAATTTTTCAAGCGCTGCTAATTTTCGGTTTGCAACAACATAGCGTTCAGTTTCACCACGACGGATTGCGTCGGATAGCAAGCCGAGTACGCGTACAAGCTCGACAGTGACAAACCATCCTACCTTGTCGTCACCGTCTTCCTGAATCAGACGTTGCTGGGCGGCACGGTTCGCAATCTCGAAATTTTCTCGCCAAAAATCTGAAACTGAACGTATCACTGCATCAAAGTCGGCTCGAAGAAATTGAGCGTATAGGCGTTCGCCGGGGCTTGCTTTCTCAGCCTGTGCAAGAAGTGCCGCTGCCATAGCCGGACTTCCTCCAAGTTGATATGCAGCGGCAGACAAAAGCTCCAGAGACACTGCCACCGATACCTTGTCTTGGGCTCGTGATAACCACTCGAGAAGCTCGCCGCTGCGCCTGTAGCAAAGTCGAGCTTCAGAAGAATTTCTTCCATCGACGGATTGGAAGATTGATGCCGCGTTCAGAAGTCGTCTTGCGTCGGCGTATTGATCCCGAGATTCAGCTTCACCCCAATGAATGGATGGTACGTTCCATCCAGTCTGCAATCCTCTGACGAAAGCGCGTGCTTGAGAAGATGTCAGCTCATTTTCTTGCGCAATCTGCTGTCGCAAATTATTAGCAATTTCTATACGCTCTGGATCAAGTTGAGGCATCTTCATCTCCCTGCCATAGGCTAGCGTAGATCGCGTCGATCAAGAGTTCCCCGTCTGCTAGGACTACCTCAACGATCTGCAGATCATTTCCTGCTGTGTATTCGGCTGGAAGCGCTTTAAACGGGAGAAAACACTCACCCATCTTTCGGGTCTTGGAACCGTTGCCGAGGACAACTATAAGATCGGTTTTTGGAACAGGTTCAGGATTCTTTACGACGAGTACTTTTTGAAGGCTGAGTATGGTTGCATCGTAGCCGTCTGGATCATGCTCTTGCAGTAGCCTTTGAAGCTGCCTCACGCCGCTTGGCACCATTGGTTCATTGTTAATATAGTACCAAATTCCTTTGCCAGACCGCTCGCGATTTGCTTTGCTCTTCTTCTTACTTTTATCCTTTGCGACCCATTCCCCCAACATGAGTGTATCGACCACACTCCACGTGAGTGTTCCCCTCCATTTCGCCTCACCCGAAATAATACGAACGACATATCCATCATCATCTATAGCCAGACCTATGAAATCAGAGCCCAATCTCCCAATTGTTTGTCGTTTTCTTTCTGGATCACGCGCCAAGCTATAAAGATATTGAAATACGTCTTCATGGTGCCTAAAAAGAAAAATTGGTATGCACCAAGTGTGCCCCCCTACGTACCCATAAGTCTCGGACAAAAGCCCAGCCATCACTTCACCAAACAGTCCACGCAGTGTGGTGCTGGGCAATGAGCCTGGATAGGCGATAAATTCCTCCGTTCCGTCGGCATCTGGATGAAGATCAATACCAATATCAGCGTGAAAGGTATTGCGAGCATCTAAATGAGCTGACTCAAAATACTCTTTCAATGCCTTGGCGAGAGAACCGTCATCAGCATTCTGCTGCTCAAGAAGAGTATGTCCAAAGTTGCCATTCACATCAGGATATTCAGTGAACCTCTTTTTTATCTCTTTCTTGGGCGGTGGGCAGTTATGCATTATACAAATTACTCTCTATATTCGGCTTTCGCTTGTGGTCCTGCGCATTTGTTGTTCAAAAAAATTGAAGAGCATAGTCGTCTTTGAATCCAACTCGGCCTCAGTGTATGCCGTTACGGGAAGACCAGTCCGATCATCATAAAGAAAATCATAGATTGACTGGCGGAAGCGATCGCGGGTTGAGACCTTCGAAAATATGTCCTGGACATCCCGCATCTGTTTTTCGAGCGCTTTCAGAAGCGATACGGCAACCGACTTGATCTTCTTGATTTCGACTTTTGAAAGATCAGGCTTCAACAACATATCATAAACCGCGAGCTGTTCTTCGTTCTCCAAGCCTTCTTTAACGTGGCGATGCTCTTCCTCACTCATCTCAGCGGTTAGGCGCATAAGGGCTTCGAACGTGGCCTCGATGGTGTTTTTGTCTTTCTCCTTATTATAGTCGCGAACAATCTCATCAAAACGCTCCTGGAAATCGGTTCGCAGAGGATTCTGGGCCAGCATCTTGCGAAGCCGTTCATCAATAATTGTTTTCATGTCTTGGACGTCCGAGCGTTTGGTCTCGCTCTTTGCAAACTCTTTCCTCAAAAGTTCAAAATTGATTTTGGAAATATCGAATATATTGTCGTCGGACTCGGCGTCCGTTTTTACGTCAATCGCCTCACTCACGATTGCATTCAGCTTTTGAATGACGGCTGACGTATCGGCGTGGTCCCGATCTTCTTCGAGAGTCTTGTAAAGGAAGCTGATCGCTTCACTTTCAGAGCGGTAGGCTTTCACGCCCTCAAAGGTTAGACAGGCCTTGAATTTGCGAAACACGGAGCGGGCGGAAATTTCAAACCGTTTACGGCTTTCATCATCTATATTGACCGCTTCTTTAGCATCCAAAATTGCCTTGTTGCGAGCAAAGCCCGTCGCCGTGATCAAGCTATTCAAATCAAAACCATTGCCTAACAGTTGCTCGTGGACAAGGGCAATAGCTTCGGCCAACTCTCCGATAAGCTCTTCCTCGGGATGTAGCGGATCAATTTCAGGGCTATCTTCGCCTCCCATTCCGCCATCACCCATATGGCCAGCAAAGGTCGAGAGCGCCTTACGCAGGTTCTTGAGGATACCGCAATAATCGACAATCAGGCCGTTGTTCTTGCCTTCCTTCACGCGGTTGGCGCGGGCTATAGCCTGCATCAACGTGTGAGCCTGCATCGGTTTGTCAAGATAGAGCGTCGAAAGGGATGGCACGTCAAAACCAGTGAGCCACATGGCGCAGACGATCACCACGCGGAACGGATGATCCTCACGCTTGAAGGCGCTATCGACATCAAGCCGCTTACCATCCGCCAGCAGGAACCCTTCTTTCATCAGCTTGCGGTGGGGCAAAATATCGAGGCCCCATTTTCGGAACCGATCGACTTCGCCTTGCTCGTCGCTGACAACGACGGCGATCTCGGTTTCGCGCATCCAGGCAATCTGTCTCTCGCGAAGAGCGAGATCCTGATCGTCCCGCGCATTGCCAAGCTGGGCCTCAAGTTCTTTGATGCGTGCGCTCCAGGTCTCCTTGATATAGTCATGCATTCGGACGGCGGTGATCTTGTCGATCGTCACGAACATCGCCTTACCAGTTTCCCAGTTCGTTGAATAATGTGTTGCGAAATCGTCCGCGATATGCCGAAGGCGCTTCTCCGCCGTGACAACGTGGTATTCCCGCTTGAGTTCATTTTCCAGCTTCGCCGCCACATCGGCATCTGCAACTTCCGCCTCGGCGATTGCGTTCGCGAGCTTTTCGTTCAAACCTTCTGCTGATAGCCCGAGTTTGTCACCGCGCGCATCGTAATAGAGCGGTAGCGTCGCGTTATCCTCAATCGCGCGCTGGAAGTCATAGGTGGAGATATAGCCGCCGAAAACGCGTTGCGTGATTTCATCGCTGGTGAACAATGGTGTGCCGGTAAAACCAATATAGCTGGCATTCGGCAGGGCATCGCGCATATTCAGGGCAAGGGTGCCATATTGAGTTCGATGCGCTTCATCAGTCATCACGATGATGTTGTCGCGGGTCGAATACTCTTCGCCGTCTTTTATTTCCTGATTGAACTTCTGCACCAACGAGAAGACGAACGCCTTCTGTTGGCCCAATAGATTTTTCAGATTCTCTCCGCTTTCCGCCCGGCATGGGTCCTTTTCATTATTGGCGAGCCCGACGCCAGCAAAGGTTTTGTATATCTGGTTGTCGAGGTCCGCACGGTCGGTCAGCACTAAGAAGGTAAAATCACCGCCGAGCTTGCGGCGCACCTTTTGTGCAAATAAAGCCATGGAGTATGATTTCCCAGAGCCTTGCGTGTGCCAGAAGACCCCAAGTTTTCCATCACGTTTTTTGCGGTCAATGACCGATTGTAATGCGCGGTTCACACCGAGATATTGGTGGTTGCGCGCAACGATCTTGATCAGCTTGCCCGTACTGTCATCGAAAAGAATGAAATTCTCGAATAGGTCGAGGAAATTAGCGCGGGTACAAACGCCCTTGATCAGGGTTTCCATCTGTACGACGCCCTTGTCACCTTCGGCCAGGCGCTTCCAATCGCTGAAATGCTCATAGTTCGCTGAAATGGAACCAACTTTAGCCTCAACGCCATTGCCAAGAACAATAAAGGCGTTGAAGTGAAAAAGCTGAGGAATGGTGTCCATGTAGTCGCGGAAATTATCGTCATAGGCGCGCCGTAGCGACTTGTCTGGCCGCTTCAGCTCCACGAACATCAACGGGAGACCATTAACAAAGCCGATGATATCTGGGCGACGGCGGTGGCCGTTCGGGCCACTGACCCACATCTCGCGAACGCAGAGGAAATGATTGTTGTCGATGTCGTTGAAATCAAAGACCTTCAGACGGCTTTTTTTGATTTCGCCGTCTTTTTTGTAACTGGCCAGTACGCCATCGCGGATCAGTTCATATTTTTCACGATTGGTTTGAACGATGGATTGGAAGCCAAGCGTATCGGTGATCTGGCGGAGTGCGGAGCTATAGGCCTCATTAGGCAGCCCAGGATTTAGGCGAACCAGCGCCTCTCCCAAATGGCGCGTAAGAACGACATCCCGATCAGAGTTTCGGCCCAGTGTCCCTTCTGGCCCGAAAGACTCGGTGTTGAACGCGAAGACATTGTCCCAACCCAACTCATCCTGCAAATAGGATGCGAGCGTCTGCTGGGCCAATCTGTCTTCGGTAAAATCGTTCATAAGCTACACTTCCAACCTCCCATCCATCAGGCGAGGCAGTAGAAGGTCGCGGGCTTCAGCAAGAACTCTATTCTGCTGTTTTAGGGTTTGGACCTGTGCGTAATGCGAATTTATAACTCCTTGAAAGTCATCGAGAATATGATCTGGCGGTAAAAGCACATCGACGTCGGACAACGCCGAACGTCGGATATGTTTCATGGTTGCCCCAACAGATTGACTTAAAAATCGAGGCATTGCCTCACGAATAGCAATTAAGAGAAATGCAGCACTAACATTTGCCACTGGCGTCACCTTAAAAAGGTGCTGATTCAGATAAGCCTTGCCGCCAACCCAAAAGTCCACTGCTAATGTTCCAGACCATGAAAACAATAGATCTCCCGTATCAAGATGATACTTTTCAGGAACTTCTAGCCCATCATATCTTGGGGTTTTTTCTAACACTCCGCTTTTGAGCTCAGGGATTTTAACAATTGGAAGGCCGTGTTCACCGAGATGACGCGGCTTGAATGCGAATCCATTCAAGAATTCTGCTAATTCAGCAAAAGGTTTTCTGCGCCAACCCTCCGGCACTCCATCCATAATTTTAACGTGTTCGTGGCCGGGGAAGCGGAAATGGACGAACCATTCGCGATACAAAAGCCGCGCCGCTTCCTCCAACAACGCAATCCGCCGCCGGTTGTTCTCGATCAGATCGTCATAGGACGAAATAGTCGCAAGAATCTTTTCTTGCTCAGCGGGGTGAGGAACAGAGATTTCAAAATTCTTCAAAACCGTCTGGTTGAGATTGTTAATATTTGTTCCACCACCGAGGTTCGAAAGTGTGCGCCGGAACAATGGTGACCTAAAATAGTAGGCGAGAAACTTTGATCGCACCTCGGGGCTATGATTCCTAAATCGAATGCAAAACCCAGAATATGAAACATCTGGCATAGTCTCTTCGATATACATCGAACGACCAATCAAATCCTTGTTTCCATTTGAGCGCACGAAAATTATATCGCCCGCCTCCAATCTCGAGTCCTTGGTATTTACCCCGTCGGGATTGATTTCATCTAATTCATCATAGTTTGGGACTCTAAGGTCGCCAAAGTTTCTGACGGAAATTACTTTTAGGCCTTCACCTTCGTTTTCTTTCGAATAGTTAAGTCCATTTCGAAATTCACCAAGACTGCCAAGTTTTACAGACTCCCAATTCATACAATCAACTCTTCAAAATTCTTTTTGATCGTTTCGGCTAGTGCCACCGCTTCGGTATTAAGGCCGTCAATCTCAATATGGATGTCGCGGAGAGCCTCTTCAAAGTCGAACTCCTCGTCCTCTTCTTCTGGGGCGACGCCAACATAGCGCCCAGGTGTCAGGCTCCAGTCATTAGCTTTGAGCTCATCACGACCGACCAGCTTGACCAGCCCTTCTACATCGCAAAGCTCCGCATCAGGGAACCGCGTTTGCAGCCATTCCACCTGGGTGTGAAAATACCGCACCATCTTGAGGTGCTCGGTCACTTCATGACGGGCGGCATCAAGTTCATTCAGGCGCTTTTTGCCTTCTGCCGGTTTGGAACCATCCTTCACCTCCTGCTCATGCACACGGGTTGCCAGTTTGAAGAGATAATCGATTTCTTTAGCTAAAGCCTTGGCCTGATCCGCCAAGGACTCAAATGCAGCGGCTGAGTCTTTCAGTCCTGCGTTATCTCGCGCAGCACCATCCCAGTGCTCCGTCTTGGCCGTTTTCGCTTTCTCGGCCAGCAGGTCTATGTCGGCTTCGATAGTTTCCGCCAGCGCATCAAGTTCGTCGTTTTTATGCGCGGCGGTGACCGCATCAATCGCTTTGATGAGGCCAGAAAAATCGCAGGCCTGCATTTGGGTGTAGGCCGTTTCCAGATAGCTCTCGACAAGTCCAAGGAAACGATCCGTCTGGCCGCGATAAAGCCAAACGATGGCGGTTATGTTCTGCTGCTGCTCCGGCGTGAAATCGAAAATCTTGCGCGTCACCTTGCGGTAGATATTCCGCGCATCGATCATCAACACCTTGTCTTTGAGATGCTCGGGCTTACCCTTGTCAAAGAACCAGAGTTCGCACGGCACGGCACGCGTATAGAAGAAATTGCCGCGAATGGCGACCATCACATCGACATCGCCTGTCTTAATCAGCGCTTCGCGTACCTTCGCCTCCCCACCACCAGCAGAGGATGCTTGCGAGGACATGACCACGCCGGAGCGCCCGGTCGGTGACAGGTATGAATGGAAGAACGACATCCAGACATAGTTGCCGTTGGAAACCTTTCCGCCCTTGTTCACACCCGGCAGGCCGAATTCCAGTCGTGGATCATTCTTGATTTTCTCGGCGTCGATTTCATCAACGTTGAACGGTGGATTGGCCATCACGAAATCGGCTTTGCCGACCATATCGTGGGGGTCTTCGTAATAGGAAATCGCCTTTTGAACATTGCCTTCTAGGCCATGAACAGCGAGGTTCATTTTTGCCAGACGGATCGTTGTCGGGTTCTTCTCCATCCCGTAGAACGTCACCCGTTCATTCGGGTTGGCTTTCATCTTCTCAATGAAATGCGCCGACTGCACGAACATGCCGCCCGACCCGCAAGCCGGATCAATGATCTTGCCATGATCGGGTTCGATTACGTTGACGATGGTCTGAACGATGGAAACCGGGGTGAAGAATTCACCGCCGTCATGAGCCTTCTGGTCGGCAAACTGAGTTAGGAAGTACTCGTAGATTTTGCCGAAAACATCGCCGTCCGCCTTTTCAAGCGCCGGGTCGTTGAAGGTGCGCAGGAGTTGTCCAAGGTCGTCGTCACCCAGCTCCTGATACTCCGCTTTCGGCAAAGCGCCATCGAGTGATTCATAATCGGCCTCGATGCTCTCCATCGCAGCGATGATCGCGCCCGCTCTGTCGCCACCATCGGGAATGGCAACCAGATGATCAAATTGGGCTTCAGGCTTTAGGTAGATAGAGCCACGTTGCGAGAAATCGGCCTTCGTCAGTGGACGCGTAACCCCACCACGAGATGGAAGAGTGGCTTTGATTTCATCTTGGATGCGGAAGAACCGGCTGTAGGCATGGCGCAGGAAAATCAGCCCCATGACGGGCATGAAATATTCGTTGCTCGCGAAGTTTGAATTCGCGCGGAGATGATCCGCTACAGACCAAAGCCGCTTTTCGATTTCACCGATGTGTTCCATAAGTCTTCTAATTCTTTTCGTTTACTTCTGACATTTGCGAGACGGCCAGTGTCGCATATTCTGATCAACTCTAGCGCGCATGCCGAAATTCATTTATTCGGGCGAAGTGTAGTCAACCGATCTAAGTTTGTAGAGTAAAATCTTCGGCATGCAAACAGGAGGATTTCAAGATAATGCTTTGAGATAATTGAGACGGGGCGTAATTCGTGCATTATCGAACTTACTAATGTAACAAGTGAATATCTTTTCGACGGGTCACTTTTTGGTTCGCCTTGCCATTTCAAGGAACAGATCCTCCGTCGACACAGAGCTTAAATCCGAATTGGTATTTCTGATATTCGCGATCGCTTCAATCTGCTCGCCTTCTGACAGCTTGCCGTAAGGGTTGTAGGTAGTCATAACATGCTCATGGCCAATATTCTGGCTCAATGCTGTAAACTCGAACTGCGACATGTTTTTGAGGGCCCACTTTACAATTGTGTTTCTGATCAGATGCGGATTGAAATAGGGCAAGCCGACGGCTTTGAACGCGACCTTGAATATGTCGCGCACCTGTCCCGCATTTGCATAATGCTCCCGTGATAAGCCTTGCGCCTCAAACGCTATGGTTTCTGGATTATTTCTCAGCAGAGTCTTCGGAAAAAGCGGTTCGTTCGGCTTTATCTCGAAGACATCATCCAGAAATTTCAGCCAGTCCATCACAATCTTTTCCGCCAGTGGCATCGGTTCCCCAAGGAACCTCGTCATGATCCCTTTACGCCGCTTTGTTCTGACGTGCCTGGGGTCCTGCCAGACAGTTCGCTTATTTGCATCAACATCTTTTCGCTTGAGAGAAACCAGCGCATCATCCCGAATACAGGTGATAATGACAAAGGCAAACATGGCACGGTCCCGATTCTCGATATCGGTTCCATATGGCATCGCTTTGAGGGTGGTTTCCAGTTCCGCTAGTGTTGGTGGTGTTTTCTCTCTTGATGCTCGCGACGCCCGGTTGGCATTATCTGACAAGCGAAAATACTGGGTAATGCGTCCATCGACTTTCTTGATGTACTGAGGATGCATAGCAAGCCATTCAAAGAATTCCTTGAGGTTGCCGAGGATGGAGCGGATCGTCGATATGCTCAACAGTTCGCCCGCTTTATTTTTCTCATGCTCCAGTGACGCCTTAAACGCTTTCACATGATCGGTCGTAACGTCTTTAAAGTCGATGTGACCGGTAAAGCTTTCAAAGCTGTTGATGCTGTTCCAGACTGCCTTCACCGTCTTTGGATCACGATACTTGCCATGCAGCAAAGCCTCCTCATACTGCTTCTTCGCCATCTCGTTTCTAGGGTTATATTCAGCCATCATCCGGCCTCCTTCCAAGTTTGACATTTACGGGGCGTCCCATGCTCTCCACTATGTGGTTTGATGGGTACGTTCCTGTCTGGATGGAAAGGATGCGATTCAGACCATTTCTTGCCGCTCACGAAGGTATTCACGCGCGTATTGCAGACCTCACATCGTCCGGTAACCTTGATCGTCTTGTTTGGCATCCTCTTAGCCTTCAGGGAGGTCGGAGCGGGCTTTTGCGGCACATGACATTTACAACAGTAAATCTGACCTTCCGCACAAGGATGCTTGTTGCGAGCGTTCTTTTGCTCCAGGAACGGGCGCAAATCACTGCTATGGACAAAGTACTTTTTGGTTCCGGGAATACGCTTCAAGCCTTCCCGCCTGATCCACCGAAAAACAGTATCAGGGGAAATGCCGTACAGCTTCGCGATTTCATATACCGCATAGGTATAGTTTTCCCTGATGAGCCTCAAATTATAGATGAGCTTCCTGGCCACGCCTTAAGCCCCGCTGGAGGCGATCAGGGCCTTGATTTCTTCAACACGCCAGGCTGTTATTTTGGGGCCGAGCTTAACAGGTTTCGGATATCGACCTTCTTTCACACCGACCCACCAGTGAGACTTACTGACAGGATAGAGTTTCAAAATGTCGGGAAGTCTGACAAATCCAGTATCTGGGAGAGTATTATTAGTCATAACAATTCACTTTCGTTGGAATAAAGCCAAAGAAAGCTTATGCAGAATTTCCCGGTCTAGAATAGCTGGCCAGGTTCGAGAAAACTTAACGCCTTAATATTTCTTACCTACCTAGAGCATCGGCACCCAAAATATCGGATATTTTATTTAAAACGGGATTTCCGTATCGTCAAAGTCATCATCTTTTTGATCTTCAACGGTTTTTTCTGCGGTACCTAGGTTACCGTTTACCTGTGGATAGGTTGGTGTTTTTGCGGCTCCCCCTTCCGGTTTCCAGTTCGCGACCTTTGAAATCTGCTCAATAGCTGCGCCGACGGGATTGCCATCATTCCCAGTCAATCCAAACTCATTAGCGTGTTCCCGCAACCATTTTTCTATGGCTTGCTTGGGAGTCTTTCCATTTAATCGCGCCTCATCAGAAGAAACACTTTCCCACGCGGTAACGGCCGCTGCTAATTTTGGGGCATAGCAGGAATTACTCGGATCAAGATAGCTTCGCCGATCAACACCAGAAGGGAAGAAAAACCCGCTATTTATTCCTCTGTTTTTTAAAAAAGCTCTAAGTGATTCTACAGAAATTATCGAAGCATTGACGTCAACCTCATCTGAGTATCCGACAATATTTCCATTCATATCATGTTCAGCGTGGAAACAAACATTTCCTTCAATAGTCTTTCTCTTAAGCGCATTGATCAACGCCGTTTTCGCAGCTTCATAGCCAAAAGGCCTTTTGTCCATGTTCAAGCCTTCTACATGCCAATACTCGCCTGATGGATCTTCACCGACGATGAGCAAGGTCGCCTGAATAATTGACAGGTCGTCGCACAATCGCCAGTAATCAAAATATTCCATTTCTCTCGATTCCTTGAAATCCGGATTATATTCGTTTAGTGCACCTATCAATGTAATCAGCCCATTCGTGTATCATAACCTTTCGTTCTTTTAGAAACAAAGCCCAGTCATATGCCTTTTCGATCTTGTTTCGCAGCACGTGAGCAAGTTGCCGATCAACAACTATATTGATGCCGACAGCTTTTTATAATGATCGCATAGTAGCGAGTAGCATGACCATTTCGTCCTATTGTTTTTGAACCATCAGGTTCAATTTCAACTTCTGTTGCGACATATCCCTCCTCAGCGCATTGAAGATCGACAAGTTTAAAATCGAACTCTGACCAATTCTTGGCAAAGTCTCTTATATTCTCTTTGAATTTATTTTCGATGGTTTCGATCCGACGTTTTAGACGATCTATTGTAAGATCCTTTGCTTTTCCGGGGACATGAACTTGGAACACAGAAGCTGCTCGCACGCTTGCTGCAATATCTGCTTTCATGCTCTTTAGCGTATTCAGGATTTTCTCAAGATCACCCTGAATTTTGGAAATTGTACCGCCGACACCAATTTTAACTTCGACTATTGCCAGTGGCAATATTCGGTCTCTCGTAACGGCAACGTCAATACGCTGCGAACCGAGACTTTCGGCTTTTGTCCAACCTTCCCGCTTTGTCATTGCATTGACTAAGTGTCGATTCAAAAACTCAACCCGAACTTCATTATTTGACCCTAGAAAGGCTTTCGCAACATCAACTGTTAGAATATACTCGGTAGTGACTGGCCCCCCC
>SWBZ01003634.1_pt2 | contig 17843 bp, 18 predicted proteins | sample 4693031 | NCBI WGS metagenome assembly SWBZ01 (sample SAMN10267274, study PRJNA491770) | bioreactor metagenome | isolation source: DHS bioreactor inoculated with | place: Japan: off Shimokita Peninsula
GCCCTGCTTCGCACGGGTATTGCCGATTTTCCCGTGGGCGAGCGACAGGTCGTGCAGTGAAAGGGAGTTGTTCGGATCGTTTTTCGCCAGACGTTCGGCGATGACAAGACCAGCCACGTAGGCGGCAAGCGCGCCGGAGACATCGCCTTGTTCCATGCGCAAATTGCCGGTTCTTTGGTGCAGAACCAGCAGGTTGCGCTGAAAAATCACATTGCCCGGGTCGGCTCTCGCCAAGCGGTCCGCTATTGCAAAGAACGCATCATAGGCGGCAATCGCACCGGCCACATCGCCCTGTTCCAAACGGACATCACCGATCCTGGTCAGAACAGCCGTCAGGCCATGCTGCAGCAAGCTGTCGGCGGGATTGGCGGCGGCCAGACGTTCGGCGATCGCGAGGCCAGCCTCGTAGGCGGCAAGCGCATCGGCGAAATCGCGCTGCAACACCTGTACATCACCGATCCAGTTATGGCCGAACATCAGGCCATACTGCCAAGTGCGGTTACCCGGATCGGCTTTCAGGAGTGTCTTGCGGATTGCAAGGCTGGCCTCGTAGGCGGCAAGCGCTCCGGCAAGATCGCGTTGCGCCATACGAACGTGGCCGACCCTTTCGTGAGATACCGACAGGCCGTACTGCAATTCCGTGTCGGCGGAGTTCGTCGTCGACAAACGCTCGCGAATTGCAAGGCCAGCCTCATAAGCGGCAAGCGCACTGACGAGATCACCTTCTGCTTTCCGGGCATCGCCGACATTGTTGTAGGCAATCGACAGGCCAAGCTGCCAGCCGGTATTGGCCGGATCGGAACTGGCCCGTCGTTTTGCCACCATCAACTGCGCCTGGAACGCATCCGAAGCGGCACCAACATTTCCGGAGGTCATGTAGACACTGCCGAGCGCCCCAAGCGCCAAGATCTCCTGGTGCATGTCTTCAGCTGGCACATCCCTGTCTTCGAGCTCCGCATAAAGTGCCGCTGCCTTCTCGTAGTCGGCGATGGCGAGCTGGTACTTCAGTTCCGCCGCCGCCGCACCGCCGTTCAGGTAGTGGGTCGCCGCTTCCGACAGGGTCCGTTCGACATAGTTCGCCTTCAGCGTTTCGCGCGAGCTCGCGTCGATATTCGCCGCCTCGCTCAGCTTCGCCCGTGCGCCGTCAAAGGCGCCGAGCGCCAGTTGCCCTTCCGCCGCGCGGCGCAGAGCGGTCACGCGCTCATCTCCGGAACGAAGCGTGCGAAGCTCGTCGCGCACCTTGGCGAACGAAGCCGCCGCCTCGCGCAGCTTCTCGGTCCGCTCCTCGCGGTTGAGGCCGGCGATATCGCCGCCGATCAGCGCGCCATAGAGCGGCGCCAACGGCATGCCGGCGTCCGATGCGATGCGCTCCACGTCTTCCCGCATCTGCGGGCTGACATCGGCCATGGCAAGCAGCAGCCGCTCGCGCTCGGGCAGCTCGCCGGAAGCCTGCGAGGCGAAGAACAGCGCCGGCAGGCCGCTTTCCACATAGGGCAGCTGCGCGCCGCGCGAGCGCTCGTAGACCTCCTGCTGCACCAGCGTCAGCACCGAGCGGATTTCCAGCCCGTCGGTGCCGAGATATTTGGCCAGCGCCGTCGTGAACGGCGAATTGTTTCCCTTGCCGTCGGCCGCCGTTTCGCCCGGTGCGGCGGAAAAGGCAAACAGCGTGTTCTCGGCGCGGCCGAGGCGCCCCAAACCGGGCTTGACCGTCGCCGGCAGCCTCAACGCCTTCGCGCCGCGCCCTTGTGGGTCCGAGGATACCCCGAAGGGATCGTTGCGGCAGGCGTCGAGCACAATCAGCGCGATGTCTGCCACCTCGGCCGCCGTCCGGCGCAGTTCCTCCAGCGGCAGCGAACTGGCCTCCAGTGCCTCCAGCGACGAGGCGTCGGCGTCGGTCGGCAGCAGGCGGTTCTCGCCGGCGATTTCGACGCCGTGGCCGGCGAAGAAGATCAGGGCGACGTCGGCGCCCGCCGCATCCTCGGCAAAATCCTCCAGCGCCCGGCGCATGCGGCGCAAATCGCGGTTGGCCTCGGAAAACACCTCGAAACCGAGTGCGTCGAGCGCCTCCTCGACCGCGCGCGCATCGTTGACGGCATTGGCGAGCGGACGGATCGCCTCATAGCGATCGGCGCCGAAGACAAGCGCCACGCGCCGTTCCGCGAAGGCCGCGCTTGCCGTGACGACAACAAGTATCGCCGCAAAGACGATCCGCACCGGCAATCTCCCAAACCCCGGGGTCGGAAAACATACTCAAACAGCAATATGGCGCAGGCAAGGATGTTCTTCAGGGGTGGGGTGAGCACGTTCGATCTTTTCTCCTGTGCCAGGAGCGTTAGTCGTTGGAAAGTTCCGCTCGACCGACGCGTATTTTGCCCTGCTTGATGTGTCCCGAGGTGAGCCGCGGCGCGAATTCATCCAGGACAACGCGCTCTCGGTGGCGAATTTGGATATTTGAGGAGGGCTGAGGCGCGCGAGCCAAAAAGCCGCGCCGCCTCGCTGGACCCTGCCGGTGCTCGTGTTCGACGCACAGCGAAAGACCCGGCGTCGTCGACCGGGCCTCGCCGGCAAGACGTCCCATGCCGGGCGGATGCCCGATCGCAGGCACAGTTTGCCGTGATTTTTTTGAGGAAATGGAGGCGTGTATTCGGCTTTCTTGGGCGCTTGCGGCTCTGTTGTCGCCTTTAGAAACACTTAGTTGCTGCCCGATACCTGTCGTTCATTTGGTTTCTTCCGAACGGCAGGGCTGGGGCCGGCAGGGGCTGGCGAGTGTTGGGCGGAAACTATCAAAAGCTGCCATCGCGGCACCCTCAGCTATTCTCAATCAGCGGGTCTCAGGTTTGGGCCCAAGTGCCGCTAGAACTCCCAGCCCTCGCGCTCCATGAACTCTTCAAGCGACAAGCATTCCACCCCGAAGTGGCGGCAGATATTCGGGATTTTTGCACCGTTCGGCTTGAACTCCTCCATGGTGACCACGCCTCGTCCCTCCGATGCCGCCTTCGCAATCACGAACGGGTCGGCGTTACGCCCGCCCCTGAGCAGCTTCCGCTGCTCGATGTTTTGCTGGAAGTGCACGACCCCATATATCCGGCCCACGAACGCGCCCTCAGCTACGCCGGGTATGTGGAAGAATTCTTCCCGCCCCCCCGCCCAGTCCCTCAAGGTCTCCACAGGGCCGTCCACGCACTCGCGACGTACCTCGCGGGTGGAGATAATCCGGCCATCCGCCACCAGCCCTTCAAAACGGTCCCACAGCGTCGGGAAGCGGCGTCGGTAGTAGTTCTTGAACAGGGTTGAGAGGGGCGAAGTGTCGAACACGTACAATTAAGTAGCCCCCCGGCTCAAATACTCCTCCACAGCCTCAACGTGACGCGGCTTCGTGTCGAGGAAGTCTGCCAGTTGACCCTCGTCGATCCTGTTCTGGTGGTACTGCGACAGTGCCAGAGCGACATACTCACGGCCCAGGTACGTGAGCTTGGTCCAATACGGATTTCCGCCCTGCGCGCGCTTGATCGGGCGCTGCGCGTTCCACCGTTCGACCGCGCGGTCGTACTGGTCCTCGGCCACCCTTCCTTGGTCCAGCAGGCGACGAAAGATCACCTCCCTGCTGACATGGAACTGGGCCGCGAGAACCTCCGCAGTCGCCTCGGTGGCCTGCCTTCCGGCCATGGCGCGTTGGAAGGCGTCTTCTGGCAGCAATACCTGGGTAGCGAAGCTGTTGCAGACAACCTCAATCTGCCGGGCATCGCCGACGAGCCGATCAACGAATCGGTCGCGAACCTTATCGATTCCGCTCGTATGGAAGATGAGGTGCGCGAGCTCGTGGAAGTAGGTGAATATCTGCCGGGTCTTGGTTGAGCTGTTGTTCACATAGATTACCGGGAACTCCTCGTCGTAGAGGCAGAACCCCGAGAAGTCGTCCGCTCGGAACGCGTCCTTGAAGACGAAGACGCCTACGTTCAGCAGCGCCGTCCGCCACTCCTTAAGGGCCGCGTCATCACCGCGCCATGCCTGCTGCTGCTGGACGGTCACCCCAATGTACTGCCGTACGACAGCGGCCATCTCGGCTATATCTACATTAGGAGCGAAATGTAGATCGCGCGTGATAAGGCGCTTTGCCGGGTTCCGTCCCTGGGTGAGTTCCGCCAAATTGATCTGCATGGCCTTTGCCTTGCGCATCAACATGCGGACCCGGCTGGGCAGGCGATCTAGCTCGGCCTCAGGCAGCGTGCGAAACGTCTCGTTGATCGGTGGCACGTCCGGCGGGTGGGGGAAGAAAAACACCGCGATCGGGACCTTGAGTGTGTCGGAGAGTTGCTCAAGCTGCGGGTAGGTCGGCGCGGATGCACCCGCCTCCCAGTCGGCGATCCGCTTGAACTTCTGTGCGGCCTCGTCACGGCTCAGCCCCGCTCGCTGGCGGGCCCAAACCAAGAGGGCGGGGTTGATGGGAATCTGCTCTGCCATTTTGTCCCAGGTTATAGCGGAGAAGCAGTTCTTTCTATGCCAAAGATTGCGCCGCTTACTCGGCACCTAGCCGGCCGGCATCGGAGAGCACCTCTTTAGATTAGATGGGCCGCTCCACCGTCAGACCTCGTTCGCTCTGCGAGAATCAGAGCGTCCTCTATGTCGACGCCGAGATCCAGAACGGTGTTCTCGATCTTCGTGTAACAACAGTATTTGAACCGCGCGAAAGTCAGCGGTGGCTTTGTAGATCATCGCTAGCCTGTCTGTCGGCTAAGTTCCCAAGGTCGGTCGTCACGTAACCGGCCGTAGCGGGCTGAACGGACGGCAGCTTCAGGGTTTGTGCATCGGAAGGTTGAATTGCCAAATTGGATCGCGTTGTTGCCAAAGGGCTAACTTGGTCGGAATGGCCGCTTTCTCCGAATGCAGCCCAGAACCTGCCTGTCCGCTTTCCACCCCAACTCCCACCTTCGCATTTGAAACAGGCTCAATGTTCCCTTGAACCTCTAGTCACTGGAGAACCCAAAGCCCTTCTGACGCAACGCAGAAGGCCTGTTTCATGACCGCGTCCGGCGCTGGCTGTGGCCTCAGGCCAGCCGGTAGCGGTGCACGTCTTCGTCTTTTGCGTCGCGCACCAGCGTGCCCTGCCGCTTCATGCGGTTGACGTGGGCGTGGACCTCGCTGAAGGCGAAACCCATCTGGTGCGGATCGAGCGCGCGGGGGAACACGAAAGGCAGCAGATCGGCCACAGAACGCGGCTTTGCGCTGCAGGCCTCGGCGATGGCCGCACAGCGCTCGTCGTGATGGGCGGCCAGCTCGCGGCAGCGCTGGTGCAGCCCGACAAAGGGAAGCTGGTGGCCGGGCAGCACCAGCGCGTCGGCCGGAATGGTGGCGCGCAGCGCGGCGAGCGAGCGCAGGTAGAGCCCGAGCGGGTCCCCCTCCGGTTCGACCGCCCACACGCCGATATTGGGCGATATCCTGGCCAGCACCTGGTCGGCGGCCAAAAACACGTTGCCGTCGCGCCAGTAGAGCATCAATTGCTCCGGCGCGTGGCCGTCGCCGGCCAGCACCTCGAAATCGCGCCCGCCGAGCGTCAGCGTGTCCCCGGCCACCAGCCGCGAAAAAACCGGCGGCAGCGGCGCCACCATGCGCAGATAATTGTGGCCCTGGGTGCTGACCAGGCGCGCGGCGTCGTCCGCCATGCCGTGGCGGCGATAATGGTCGCGATAGGGCTCGGCATCGAGCGCGCCCGGGCTGAGCGAGATGTTGAGACAGCCGAGATAGGCCGAATGGCTGGTCAGAAGCGGCAGGTCGAACCGGTCGCACAGCCAGCCGGCCAGCCCGATATGGTCGGGATGATAATGGCTGACGATCAGCCGCGTCAGGCGCCGGCCGGCCAGCGGCCCGGCCACCAGCGCCCGCCAGATTTCGCGGGTCTGGTCGTTGGCGATGCCGGTGTCGAGCACGGCCCAGCCGTCGCCGTCCTCGATCAGGTAGATGTTGACGTGGTCGAGGCGGAAGGGCAGCGGGATGCGCGCCCACAAGATGCCGGGCGCGACCTCGCCGACCGTGCCGGTTTCGGGACTGTCGGGAAACGGATAGCGCAGCTCCCGCGGCCCGGCGGGCAAAACCGTCGTCGTCGTCATCTGCCCTGCTCCTTGGCTCGCGGACCCGTTCGCGGGCTCGACCTAGCCCACATCCGCCTGTCTCACAAGCGGGGTGCGCCCGGCCTGATCGGGACTGGCCGCTGCGCCGGATGACAGTCGGAGGGGCAACCGCCCGCCGGCGGGCGTCGGATCGTCCCGCGCGGCGGCATCTTTCCTGCGACAACGGCACGGCGCCTAGAGCTTGCGCAGCGCGACCTCCTCGACCAGGTGGTTGGCGCCCTTGCGCAGGATCAGGTCGGCGCGCGGCCTGGTCGGCACGATATTCTCGCGCAGATTCTTCAGGTTGATACTGGCCCACAGGCTTTCGCCGATGGCGCGCGCGGCGTCCTCGGAAAGCTGCGAGTAGCGGTGGAAGAAGGATTGCGGGTTGCGGAAGGCGGTCTCGCGCAGGCGCATGAAACGGTCGATATACCAGGTGTGGATCAGGTCTTCGTCGGCGTCGATATAGATCGAGAAGTCGAAGAAATCCGACACCACCGGCACGGCGCGCCCGTCCGGGGGCAGGTCGCGGGTCTGCAAGACGTTGATGCCCTCGAAGATCAGGATGTCGGGCCGGTCGATCAGCACGTATTCGCCGGGCACCACGTCGTAGGTCAGGTGGGAATAGACCGGGGCGCGCACGTCCGGCTCGCCGGACTTGATCGCCGACAGGAACCGCAACAGCTGGCCGACATCGTAGCTCTGCGGAAAGCCCTTGCGGTCCATGATGTTCTCGCCGCGCAGCACCTCGTTGGGGTAGAGGAACCCGTCGGTGGTGACGAGGTCGACCTTGGGGCTCGACGGCCAGCGTCCCAGAAGTTCCTGGAGAATGCGCGCCGTCGTCGACTTGCCGACCGCGACCGAACCGGCAATGCCGATGATGAAGGGCGTCTTGACCACGTCGCCGGTGTTGAAGAACACCTTGCGCTGGTGAAACAGAAGCTGGCTCGCCTCGACATGGGCCGACAAGAGCCGCGACAGCGACAGGTAGATGCGGCGCACCTCGTCGAGATCGACCGGGTCGTTGAGCGAGCTCAGCCGGCGGACTTCGTCCTCGGTCAGGGTGAGCGGCGTGTCGGCGCGGAAGCCGGCCCAGCGCTCGGCGCTGAAAAAGCGGTAGGGCGAATATTTCAGGTCGGGAGCAAGCTGGTCCATCGCCTTCCCTTTCGCGCCGGCCTCACTCGTCGCGCGCCGCCTTTTCGGCAATGCCGGAACGCGCCGTGCGGCGCTCCAGCTCGGCCAGCACCTCGGTGACCGGCACGTCGGCGAGCGCCAGCACCACCAGCCAATGATAGACAAGATCGGCGCTTTCAGAAACCAGACCGTCGCGATCGCCGCGCACGGCCGCGATCACCGTTTCCACGGCTTCCTCGCCGAGCTTCTGCGCGGCCTTGTCGGTGCCGCTTGCAAACAGCTTCGCCGTCCACGACTGCGGATCGCCGGAGCGGCCGCGCTCGGCGATGATCTTTTCCAGATCGGTCAGGGAAAATCCGCTCATGGTCGCGCTCCGTCCGGCGCCGCCGGGTCGAGGCGCACGGCGATGCCGGCCGCTTCCATATGGTGCTTGGCCTCGGCGATGGAATGGGTGCCAAAATGAAAGATCGAGGCGGCGAGCACGGCGGCGGCATGGCCGTCGCGGATGCCTTCTACCAGATGGTCGAGCGTGCCGACGCCGCCCGACGCGATCACCGGCACGCGCACGGCGTCGGCGACCGCCCGCGTCAACGCCAAATCGTAGCCGGCCTTGGTGCCGTCGCGATCCATCGAGGTCAGCAGGATCTCGCCGGCGCCGCGTTCGACCATTTTTTGTGCGAACCCGATCGCCTCGATGCCGGTCTTTTCGCGTCCGCCATGGGTAAAAATCTCCCAGCGCGCGGCCTCGCCCGGCGCCGACACCTTTTTGGCGTCGATCGCCACGACGATGCACTGGTTGCCGAACTTGTCGGCCGCCTCGGCGACGAAATCGGGATTTTTGACCGCCGCAGTGTTGATCGACACCTTGTCGGCGCCGGCCAGCAGCAGCTTGCGGATATCGGCGACCGCGCGCACGCCGCCGCCGACGGTCAGCGGCATGAAGCACTGCTCGGCCGTGCGCGCCACCACGTCGAAAATGGTCTCGCGATTGTCGGACGAGGCGGTGATGTCGAGAAAGCACAATTCGTCGGCGCCGGCCGCGTCATAGGCCTTGGCGGCCTCGACGGGATCGCCGGCATCGATCAGGTCGACGAAGTTGACGCCCTTGACGACGCGGCCGTCCTTGACGTCGAGACAGGGGATAACGCGGGCTTTCAGCGTCATGCGGGGTCCTCGAACAGCCCGGCCGGCGGTTTGGCGCCGTTAAGCACGGCCAGCGCCGCGGCCGGGTCGATGCGCCCGTCATAAAGCGCGCGGCCGGAGATCGCGCCTTCGAGCCGCTTCGCGTCGGGCATGGTCATGCGCACGATATCGGCGATCGAGGCAAGCCCGCCCGAGGCGATGACGGGGATCGAGACCGCGTTGGCCAGATCGATGGTCGCCTCCCAGTTGATGCCAGAAAGCACGCCGTCGCGGTCGATGTCGGTATAGATGATCGCGGCCACGCCGGCGCCCTCGAAACGCTCGGCCAGCTCGATCACGCCGAGCTTGGAGGCCTCGGCCCAGCCTTCCACGGCGACCTTGCCGCCCTTGGCGTCGATGCCGACCGCGATCTTGCCGGGAAAAAGCCGGCAGGCCTCTTTGACCAGATCGGGATCGCGCACCGCCACCGTGCCCAAAATGACGCGCGCCAGCCCCTTGTCGAGCCAGGCCTCGATATCGGCGAGCGTGCGGATGCCGCCGCCGAGCTGGACCGGGTTCCGCGTCGCCTTCAGGATCGCCTCGACGGCGGCGCCGTTGACGCTCTCGCCGGCGAAGGCGCCGTTCAGGTCGACGACATGCAGCCAGTTAAACCCCTGTGCCTCGAAGGCCTCGGCCTGGGCGGCCGGATCGGCGTTATAGACCGTGGCGGTCGCCATATCGCCGAGCTTCAGGCGCACGCACTGGCCGTCCTTGAGATCGATGGCGGGGAACAGGATCATGTCTCGGCTCCCTCCACGATAGCGAATCGGGCGCTGGCAGAGGCCTGGCGAAGCTTCAACGCAGCCTGATATTCGGGCGAGTGATAGCAGGCGAGCGCCTTTTCGTAACTTTCGAATTCGACTACCACGTGGCGGTCGCCGGACGGACCCTCCGGGTCTTCATGGCGCCCGCCGCGAACGAGAAACCGCGCGCCGTATTTTTCGAATGCGGCGGCGTTTGCCGCGATATATTTGGGATAGTTCTCGGGATCGCTGATATCGACCATAGCAATCCAATAACCCTTGCGGCTCATGGCCTCCACCTCAGGAAATTGGCGATCAGGGCCAGGCCGAGCGCCTGGCTCTTTTCGGGATGGAACTGGGTGCCGGCAAGGTTGTCGCGGCCGACCGCCGCCGTGATCCGGCCGCCATAGTCGGTGACGGCAACCAGTTCCTCGGTCACCCGCGTCTCCAGCTGATAGGAATGGACGAAATAGGCGTGCAGCCCGCTTTCTCCGGTCGCAATCCCGTCAAACAGCGGGTGCGGCCGCACGAGCGTGATCGTGTTCCAGCCGATCTGGGGAACTTTCAAGGCGGGTTCGGACGGTTCGATGCGGACCACGTCGCCGGCGATCCAGCCGAAACCCTTCGTCGTCGTCTTTTCCAGGCCGCGCTGCGCCATCAGCTGCATGCCGACGCAGATGCCCAGGAAGGGCCGCCCCCTGGCAATCGCGGCCTCGTCGATCGCCTCGACCATGCCGGGCACGGCATCGAGGCCGGCGCGACAATCGGCATAGGCGCCCACGCCGGGCAGCACGACGCGGTCGGCCATGCGCACCCGTTCGGCATTTGATGTCAGCTCGATCTCGGCCGCGATGCCGGCCTGGCGCGCGGCGCGTTCGAAAGCCTTGACGGCCGAGCGCAGATTGCCGGAACCGTAATCGATGATTGCGACACGCATTGTCAGCCTCGTGCGGGATAGTCGAGCAGGCCGAGCGCGGGCTCACCGGAAAGGCCGGGCCGCGCCGGGCGGGAGGGCTCGGCGCGCTGGGCTCTCCGCTCGGGTTCAGCCGCGTCGCCGCGTTCGGCGAAATAGCGCGCCTCGGCGTCCTCGAGCGTGTCGGCCTCCACGACGCCCCATTCGCGCCAGCCGCGACGAGTCGCCGCCCAGATCCGCAACGTCGCGCCCTCGATGCCGACATAAAGCGCCAGAATGAGCGACAGGAACGGTGCGACCACGCCCAGACCGGCGAATTCGACCAGCATCGCCAGACCGATCGACGCCGCCAGGAAAAGCAACGCCTCGATCCACAGCCGATGCCACAAAAGCCAGAAGAAGGGCAGCAGAAGGCCGAGCCAGGCAAAGCCGTCACGCACGAATCTTATGTCGGCGGCGGAGCGGTCGCCGGAAGGCTCCAGAACGACGAAACTGGCCATCAGCGTATTCCTAGCCAAGCGTGCCTTTGGTCGAGGGTACGGCGTCGCGCTGACGCGGATCGGCCTCGAGCGCGCCGCGCAGGACCCGCGCGACGGCCTTGAAGCAGGTCTCGGCGACATGATGGTTGTTGGCGCCGTAAAGCGTCGTCACATGCAGCGTGATGCCGGCATTCTGGGCAAGCGCCTGAAAGAACTCCCGCACCAGCTCGGTATCGAACGTGCCGATCTTCGGCGCCGAAAAAGGCACGTTCCAGACCAGGAACGGCCGGCCCGATATGTCGACGGCGGCCCGCGTCAGCGTTTCGTCCATGGCGAGATCGAGCGAGGCGTAGCGGGTGATACCGCGACGCTCGCCGAGCGCGCGGGCGATGGCCTGCCCGATGGCGATGCCGGTATCCTCGACCGTGTGGTGGTCGTCGATGTGCAGGTCGCCCTTCGTCCTGACGGTCATGTCGATCAGCGAATGACGCGACAGCTGCTCGAGCATATGGTCGAAGAAACCGACTCCGGTTACGATGTCGTGTTTGCCGCCGCCGTCGAGATCGACGCTCACCTCGATGGCGGTCTCGTTGGTCTTGCGGCTGATTGTTGCGGTGCGACCGGTGCTGGCGTCCATCTCGCTTGTCCTGAAAGTAGCGTGGCGCTGCCTTCTAACAGCGGCGCGCGGGGAATGCCAGTTCGCCGGAGCATGCAAGCCATTGTCCGGTGCAGATTTGCAATCCGGTCCGCGCTGCATAAATAAGGCCCTGTCGAAACGCCGCGTCCTTGCGCCCTGGCGGCGCCGCATTGGAGCCATTCATGTCAGAATCACCCGCAATGCATGCGACCACCATCGTTACCGTGCGCAAGGGCGGCACCGTGGTGATCGCCGGCGACGGTCAGGTCTCGATGGGGCAGACGGTCATGAAGGGCAATGCCCGCAAGGTCCGTCGCCTGGGCAAGGGCAATGTGATCGCCGGTTTCGCCGGCGCGACCGCCGACGCCTTCACCCTGCTCGAACGGCTGGAAACCAAGCTCGAACAATATCCCGACCAATTGACGCGGGCCTGCGTGGAGCTGGCCAAGGACTGGCGCACCGACCGCTATCTGCGTCGACTCGAGGCGATGATGCTGGTCGCCGACAAGAGCGTGACGCTGGCGCTCACCGGCACCGGCGACGTGCTGGAACCCGAGCATGGGGTCATGGCGATTGGCTCCGGCGGCAATTACGCGCTGGCCGCCGCGCGCGCGCTCGCCGACACGGACAAGTCCGCCGAGGAGATCGCCCGCGCCGCGATGGAGATCGCAGCCGACATCTGCGTCTACACGAATCGCAACATCGTGATCGAAACACTCGATGCCGATTGACACGCCGGACATCGCCTTGCGGCCGGTTACGCCGGACGACCGCCTCGTGACGCAGCACGGCGAAAACACAAACGAGACCCCGTCATGACCACATTTTCCCCCCGCGAGATCGTTTCCGAGCTCGACCGCTACATTATCGGCCAGAAAGACGCCAAGCGCGCCGTGGCGATCGCCCTGCGCAACCGCTGGCGGCGCCAGCAGCTCGAAGGCCAGATGCGCGAGGAGGTGATGCCGAAAAACATACTGATGATCGGCCCGACCGGCGTCGGCAAGACCGAGATCTCACGCCGGCTGGCGCGGCTCGCCGGCGCGCCGTTCATCAAGGTGGAAGCGACCAAGTTCACCGAAGTCGGTTATGTCGGCCGCGACGTCGAGCAGATCATCCGCGACCTGGTCGAAGTGGCGATGGGCCTGGTGCGCGACAAGATGCGCGAGGACGTCAAGGCGCGCGCCCACATCAACGCCGAGGAGCGAGTACTCGAGGCGCTGGTGGGCAAGAACGCCAGCCCGGCGACCCGCGACAGCTTTCGCAAGAAACTGCGGAACGGCGAGCTCGACGACAAGGAGATCGAGGTCGAGGTCACCGATTCGTCCGGCCCGTCCCTGGAAATCCCCGGCATGCCGGGCGCCAATATCGGCGTGCTCAACATCAACGACATGTTGTCGAAGGCTATGGGCGGGCGTACCAAGACACGCAAGACCACGGTCAAGGATTCCTACGCCCATCTCATCAACGACGAATCCGACAAGCTGCTCGACCAGGACGAGGTGGTGAGCCGGGCGCTGTCGATCACGGAAAATGACGGGATCGTCTTCCTCGACGAGATCGACAAGATCGCCACGCGCGAAAGCGGCGTTGGGGCCGGCGTATCCCGCGAAGGCGTGCAGCGCGATCTGCTGCCGCTGGTCGAAGGCACCACGGTCGCCACCAAATACGGCCCGGTCAAGACCGACCATATCCTGTTTATCGCCTCGGGCGCCTTCCACGTCTCGAAACCGTCGGACCTGCTGCCGGAGCTGCAGGGCCGGCTGCCGATCCGCGTCGAACTGCGCGCGCTGGAGAAGGAGGATTTCCGGCGCATCCTGACCGAAACCGAGGCGAGCCTGATCAAGCAATATGTCGCTTTGATGCAGACGGAGGGCGTGACGCTCGACTTCACCGACGACGCCATCGATTCGCTGGCCGGGATCGCCGTCGATCTCAACGCCTCGGTGGAGAATATCGGCGCGCGCCGGCTGCAGACGGTGATGGAACGCGTGCTCGACGACATCTCCTTCGAGGCTCCCGACCGGTCGGGATCGTCGCTGACGATCGATGCCGACTATGTCGCCAGAAATGTCGGCGATCTGGCCAAGAACACAGATTTGTCCCGATTCATTCTTTAGGAAGTGGCAAGGATGTCGAAGCGGTGTTTCCGTTTCGACGGCCCAAAGGGCGACAAGTCACTCTTGGCGCTATCGACTCGGGGCCGCGCGTTTCCTACCGTGGCGGTTCAAAAACGAACGGCTCTGGGACATATGGCAAGGCAGTTTTTTTGGATCCTGATCCTGGCGGCAAGCCTGATCGCGCCCCCGGCGCTGGCGGCGACGCCGGTGCCCGCCGGCAACCGGCACGTCGAGCAACCCGACATCCCGTTCGGTTCCGGATCGCGCACACGCGCCCTCAAGACCACTTTCGAGGCCAAATACCGCAAGGTCTACGCGCTGCTGAAACGCGACGACACGCTGCGGACCAAGATCGTCGAGGCCGCCGCCGCCTACCGTATCGATCCGATGCACATCGTCGGCGCCATCGTCGGCGAGCATACCTACAATGTCGATGCGTATGACCGGCTGCAGACCTATTACGTCAAGGCTGTGTCCTATCTGACGACGCGGTTTTCCTTCGCCTATGACGGCGAGGACGTCGACGCGTTCATCAAGCGGCCGGAATTCGCCGCCTGCGATGCCGAAACCGGCAGCTACGCGCTGTGGACCTGTCGCGAAAGGGTCTGGAACACGCAGTTTCGCGGCCGCACCGTCGGCGGCAAGGGTTTTCCGAATAACCGCTTCAGCGCAGTGTTCTTCCAGCCCTTCTATGCGGGCCAGACCTTCGGCATCGGCCAGCTCAACCCGCTGACGGCCCTGCAGATGAGCGACGCGGTGCACCGGGTCTCCGGGCTACCCAAGCTCGATCACCGCTATCCGCAGCAGGTTTACCGCACCATCATGGACCCGGATCTTACCCTGCCCTATGTCGCCGCGACGCTGAAAACCGCGATCGACGCCTATGCGGAGATCGCCGGATTCGACATTTCCAACAATCCCGGCATCACCGCGACGCTTTACAATGTCGGCAATCCGCGCGAGCGGGCGCAGGCGCTTCGCAGGGAAAACGCCGAACGCGCGGCCAAGGGCCAGGAGAAGCGGCTGCCGGAGGAAAACTATTATGGCTGGCTGGTCAACGACAGACTGAGCGAACTCAAGGCGCTGTTTGCGGCCAATTGACCGCCGGGCGCCCGTCGCACACGGCGGAAAAAGATCAGTCGAAGCGCTTCGAGCGCCGTCCCACCGCCCGGATCCGATCGATCAGCGCGGCGATGTCGTCCTCACCGAGCCGGGCGATGTCGGTGGCCAGCAGATTGGCGAGGCGGGTCGCGGCGGGCGAAAGCCCGGACGTGTCGATCACCACCCGGGGACGCGATTGTTCGGCGATCCGGCGCAATTCCTCCGCATCGTCCCAGATAATGTTGAAATAGCCGAGCACCTTTTGCAGGAACGTCCAGCTCGGCACGCCGCGATGGCCGCGCTCGAGCGCCGACAGATAGGCCGGGCTGACGCCGAGCGCCTGCGCCATTTCCTTCTGGGTCACGCCCTTGTCGCGACGCATGGCGCGCATTTTTTCGCCGAACGGCGTCATCCGCGCGCTCCGTCGCCGGCCCGCCGCAGGCGGATATAGAGCGCGCCATGGCCGCCATGATGGCGCGCGGCGGGTTCGAACCCGCCGACGATGGCGCGGAAGGAGGGGGTCGCCAGCCAGCCGGGGACGGCGCGGCGCAGGACGCCTTCGCTGCCGAACGAGGCGCCCTTGCCGGTGATGACCAGCACATGGCGTATGCCGGCGGCATGGGCGCGCATCAGGAAGGACAGAAGCAGCCCGTGCGCCTGGCTCTGCGTCAGACCGTGCAGGTCGACACTGGCCTCCAGCGCGACGCGGCCCTTGGCCAGTTTCTGCCGGGTCGGCCGGTCGATGCCGCCGCCCGCCTGCTGCGCGGGCTTGGCCTGCTGCCGCGGCACGGTCGCGACCGACGCCCGGCGCGTGCTTGCGCCCGCGTGGTCTTGTTGCGGCGGTGCGGAAACCGGTGCCGCGATCTCGGCCGGCGGCGCATGGCGGCCCTTGAGCGGCGTGGCGGTGCGCGCGACCCGTTCCCACAAGATACGGTCCTGCTCGGTCAGGCCCTTCTTGGTCCGGTTTCTCATGCGCCGGCCCCGTCGGCCAGAACACGCGGAACCAACACGAAAAAATCGGCCTCGTGCCGGATCACGCCGGCGATGTCGCCGGCCGCCGCGCCGGAGCCGGCGAACAGATCGCCGCGGGCGGAGCCGGTAATGGCGGAGCCGGTGTCCTGGGCGATCATCAGCCGCGAAAACGGCGCCGCGCCGAACGCCGCAAGATCCGGCGCATGAACGTAAACCGGGGTGCCGAACGTGTGCAGCAGGCGGTCGACCGCAAGCGAGCGGCCGGGCGTCAGCGGCACCTTGGCCGCCGCGACAGGGCCAAGCGCGGGATCGTCGACCGGCGCTTCCTTGAAGAAGATAAAGGAGTGATTTTTCCACAAAATCTCGGAGATTCGCTGCGGATTTTCGCAAAACCAGGCCCGAATCGTCTGCATTGTGACGTTTTCGCGCGCCAATTCGCCGAATTCGGCCAGAATTCCGCCGGGTCCCGTGAAGCGATGTCCACTCTTGGCGGCATAGGTCACACGCTTGACCGCGCCGTCGGGCATGCGCAGCCGTGCCGCGCCCTGGACATGGATGAAAAACACGTCGACGGGATCGGCGAGCCAGGCGATCTCCAGGCCCCGGCCCGACAGCGCGCCGGCCTCGATCGCGGCGCGGTCGAAATATTCGCCGATGCGCCCGTCCGGATAGCGGCGGGCGAAGGCGAAATACGGGTCGAGGCCGGGCGGACGGTTGGCGTCGTCGACCGCCACCAGATCGTCCGGGCGCGAAAGAAGCGGATATCTGAAGGCGGGCGAGGCCCGCGGCGCGGCGTCGACTTCGGGTTCGTAATACCCGGTGACGAAACCGCGCGCGCGGTCGTCCGGTGCGACGCGAAAGGCAGCGAAATGGGTTTCGAAGAAAGTTCGTGCCGCGCCGACGTCATCTGGCGGGGCGGCGCAGGCGGCGGCATGGGCGGGCGCGAAGGCGGCGGCTTCTATGCCGAGGCTGCCGGTCCGATAGGTCCGTGTTGCCGCCTTCTTGGCGCTGCGCCGATAGGCCGCGAACGCGGCCCGGCTATCGTCGGCGTCCCAGCCGGGCACATCGTCGAACCCGACGCGCCGCAGAAGGGGAGACAAGGACACGGACCGACCACGCCGGCAATCAGTCTTCGGCTTCCGTGGCCACCAGTTTCCAGTTCGGATCGCGCGAGCGCGTGTCGCGGGCGAAGGTCCACACATCCTTGACCTCGGCAACCGTTTCGGGATCGCCGTCGATCACCTCGCCGGCGCCGTCGCGCGTCGCCGAAATCAGCTCGCTGACGATGCGCAGGGTAAGATGCGCCTCCGTTCCCTTCATCTCGGCCGAAACGATATCGACCTTGTCGATGCCGACGAAGGAGGACTGGATCTTTTCCGACCGTTTCTCGCGCTCGGAGATCGCGGCGACGAACCCGTCATAGACCTCGCGCGACAGGAGGTTTTTCAGTGTCTTGCGGTCGCCGTCGGCATAGGCCATGACGATCATCTCGTAGGCGAGCTTGGCGCCCTCGGTGAAGCCGCGCGGATCGAAGGAGGGATCGGCGTCGTGGATGGCGCGCAGCCCCTTGTTGAGTTCCGTGCCCGGCGCGGCATATTTGTCGATCGCCGCATAGGGCGTTTCCTGGTCGCCCTCGCCGGTTGATTTGCGTCGCGGCAACGACACCACATTGTCCTGCGGCTTGTCGGTGTCGGTCTCGCGCGTGCGCTTGGCCGTATAGGGATCGAAGGGCGGTTTTTCGTTTCCCGTCCGGCGCCCCAGAACGTTGCGCAACTGGAGAAAGATCACCACCGCGGCGACGACGAAAAACAGTGTTCCGATATCCAGAAATTCCATCGTGTCCGCCGAACCGCCTCGAAAATCGTCGCCGTTGTTGTTAACCGTGTGTCCCGGCCCGGTGGAACCGGACCCAGACGATTGCATATAGAACGCGACGGCCAATCATTCAAATCCGACCGTAGCATGACTATGTTGGGAACGTGCAGGTCGCATCATCGTTTTGCGAGCCATTTTATCACAACAGTCCCGTCCGCGGACAAGCGAAGTGATTAGTGTGAGATTTCCAACCCTTTTTGCGGTATTTCTGGTCGTTCCACTGCTTGAAATCGCGGCTTTTGTCGCGATTGGCGGGCGGATCGGCGTTTTCGCGACCCTGGCGATCGTGGTTCTGACCGCTTTGATCGGCTCCGTGCTGCTGCGGATCCAGGGGTTCGGACTGCTGCGCCGCATCCAGGCGGAAACGGATGCCGGGCGCGTGCCGCAGCGCGAGCTGGTCCACGGGGCGATGATTCTGTTCGCCGGGCTGCTGCTGCTGCTGCCGGGTTTCGTCACCGACGCATGCGGCTTCGCGCTGTTCGTGCCGGCGTTGCGCGACGCGGTCTGGTCGCTGGTGAAGTCACGACTGAAAGTGCATTTCAATGTCGGAGGAAGGCCCGAACCGGACTTCACCCCCCGCGACGAA
>SWBZ01003338.1_pt1 | contig 17808 bp, 15 predicted proteins | sample 4693031 | NCBI WGS metagenome assembly SWBZ01 (sample SAMN10267274, study PRJNA491770) | bioreactor metagenome | isolation source: DHS bioreactor inoculated with | place: Japan: off Shimokita Peninsula
CGACTATCTGCGTCCCGCCACCATTGCCGAGGCCGTCGCTGCGCTCGCCGAAGGCGCCGGCGGTGCGCGGATACTCGCCGGCGGCCAGTCACTCGTGCCGATGCTCAATCTGCGCGTCGCCTTCGCCGAGACGCTCATCGACATCGGCGCGATCGCCGACCTGCGTGCGGTGGTTGACGAGGGCGAAACCGTGCTGATCGGTGCCGGCGTCACACACGCAACGCTTGAGGACGGCACGATGGGCGATCACTGGCGCGGCATGCCTGCCTTTGTCGCCCGCGATATCGCCTATCGCGCGGTGCGTAATCGCGGCACGCTGGGCGGCAGCCTGTGCCATGCCGACCCCGCCGCCGACTGGCCGGTGGCCATGATGGCGCTCGACGCCACCATGCTGCTTGCCGGTCCTGAGGGCGAACGGGTGCTGGCAAGCGAGGACTTTTCCGTCGGTGTTTTCACCACGGCGCTCGCACTAAAATCGAAACAGCCTCGTGTACGGTTGCCGAAACTGTCGCCTTCGGCCCGCTGGTCCTACCGCAAGATGCGCAAGAAGGCCGGGGCCTTCGGCGAGGCGATCGCGGCGGTGGTGCACGACCCCGCGCGCGGCTTCACCCGCGTCGTCGCCGGCAGCAGCGCGGTCGGCGGGCCGTGTCGGCTGGAGGCTCTGGAAGGGGCGGTTGCGTCCGGAAGCCTGGCGGCGGAGGCAGCGATCCGCGCCGCGCTTGCTGAGCGTGAACCCGATCTCGACCGCTACGAGATGCAGATCCATGCCACCTGCCTGCGCCGTGCCATGAAGGAGGTTTCGTCGTGACCACGCTTTCGCTTACCGTCAACGGCGAGCCGGTGCGCGCCGAGATCGATCCGCGGCTCAGCCTGGCCGACTTCCTGCGCGAGAACCTGGCGCTGAAAGGCACGCATCTCGGCTGCGAGCATGGCGCCTGCGGGGCCTGCACGGTGGTGGTGGACGACATGCCGATGCGCTCCTGCATCACGCTGGCGGCCTCGTGCGAGGGCGTGCGGGTCACCACGGTCGAAGGTTTCGACGACGATCCGGTGGTCACCCGGCTGCGCCAGGCGTTCCGCGACGAGCACGCGCTTCAATGCGGCTATTGCACGCCGGGCATGCTGGCCACGGCGCGCGACATCGTGCTGCGTCACGACCGGCCCGATGTCGAGCAGATCCGCGCAGAGCTCGCCGGCTGCATCTGCCGCTGTACCGGCTATCGCGGCATTGTCCGCGCGATCGCGCATGTCATCGAGACCAAGAGCCAAGCTACCGAGGCGAAAGCCGGAACCACCTAACGAGAGGACGGTATGGATTTTTCATTTTGCGCATTGCCACGGCAGACCGCGGCCGAGGTCATCGAGATGGTGCAGCGGGCCGAGGATGCTGGCATCCCGATGGTCTGGGTGCCCGACGAGACCTTCATGCGCGACCCGTACGTGCTTTTGGGCGCGATCGCGGCCAAGACCAGCACGATCAAGCTCGGGGTCGGCATCGCCAATCCCTATACGCGGCACCCGATCCAGATAGCCCGGGCCGTGGGCACGGTGGCCGATCTTTGCGAGGGCCGCGTCGTGCTGGGCATCGGCGCGGGGCTGAAGCCAACGCGCAAGGCGATGGCCGCGCCGGACGGAGACTTCACCGAAACGACCCGCGACGCCATCGTGGCGATGAAGGCGGTGTTGGCGGGTGAGCATCATTCAGTGGCAAACGACGTCTTTCGTTTCGACAACGCGCATATGGAGTTCAAGCCGAAGAACCCGGTCGATATCTATGTCGCCACCACCCATCCGCGCGCCTTTCGCATGGCGGGCGAGGTCGCCGACGGCGTGATCGTCGGCAATGTCGGTCGCCCCGATGCAATGAGGACGGTGACGGGGTGGATCCGCGAGGCGGCGGCGGCGGCCGGCCGGCCGGAAGACGCGGTCAAGATCGTGGCCTGGAATTTTGCCCTCTGCGGCGAGGAAAAATCGGCCATGTACGACACGATCCGGCTGATCACCGCGCGTACCATCGCCAATTCGCACAGCAAGGTGACGGGGATACTGGGGATCGACAAGGACGAGGTCGAGAAGATCCGGGCCGTTATGCGCGGCGGCGCGACCAAGGTCGGCCCGGACCTGATCCCGGACGACTATATCGACCGGATCGCCGTGATCGGCTCGGCGGAGGAATGCCGGGCCGGCATCGAGGACCTGGCGGCGGCCGGCGCCGATATTTTCGGCCTGCGCCCGAGCCTCGAGGTGCTTGAGCGCTTCGACTACGAGGCGATGGTGCACCGGCTGTGGGGGGCGGTGCGGTAGCCGGGGCCCGGCGAACCGAAATCCTCGGGCCGGCCGGATCGTCGGCCGCGAGGACGCTTCAATCGCGCGCGGTTGCGGACCGGCCTGTCGACACAGGGCGGTCCTTGCACAAGCCGGCTCTATTCAACGCGCCAGGTCAAGCAGGGCGTCGAGCAGCACGTTGGTTCCAGCTGCCAGGTCTTCCGGCGAGGCGTATTCGTTGACATTGTGGCTGATGCCGTCCCGGCACGGCACGAACACCATCGCTGTCGGCACCACCTTGGCGATATTGGCGGCGTCGTGCAGCGCGCCGCTGGCAATCTTGCGATAGGCGTAGCCGCGTCGCTCGGCGCCGGCCTCGAGCGCGCGTATGCAGCGTGCGTCGAACTGGGTCGGCGAAACGGAGATACGCTGCGCAACAGTGGCCGTGCATCCGGATTCGTCGGCGAGGGTTTCGCAGATCGCGGTACACTTGGCGGTCAGCCCGGCCAGCTTCTCGGCGTCGGGGTGGCGGATGTCGATCACGAAGGCGGCTTCGCCGACGATGGTGCTCGGCCCGTCGGTGGCGGTTTTCAGACGGCCAACGCTGACACGGGCCGCCGGGCCGCATTCCAGGCCGGCCTCGTTGAGCGCCGCCAGCATCCGGGCGGCCGCCAGCAGCGCGTCCTGCCGGTGGTCCAGCGGGGTGGTTCCGGCATGGGCGTCGGTGCCGGAAACGCTGACGTCGAGCCAGGTCAGACCCTGGACGGAGGTGACGACGCCGACCTGCTTTTCCTCCCGCTCCAGGACCGGTCCCTGCTCGATATGCAGTTCGAGGAATGCCGCGAGCGGGATCTTCTGCGAAGAATTTCCGAGCCAGCCGCGCAGGCGCGCCTCGTCGTCGAACAGCATGCCGTCTGCGGCGCGGATGCCGGAGAGCGCGGCGTCCGTCACCGTGCCGGCATACCAGGCCGAACCGAGCAGGCCGGGCGCGTAGCGCACGCCTTCCTCGTTGGTCCAGTTGACCACGGCCAGCGGAGCTGTGGTCTCAATACCCGCGTCGTTGAGCGTCTCCACCGCTTCGAGGGCTGCCAGCACGCCCGATATGCCGTCGAAGCGCCCGCCGTGCGGCTGGGTGTCGAGATGGCTTCCCGAAGCAACGATGTTGCGCGCCGGGTTGCTGCCCGGGCGGATCGCGAACATGTTGCCGGCGCGGTCGACATGCAGGTCGAGACCGGCGTCGCTGCACCACGACGCCAAAAGCGCGCGCGCCTCGGCGTCTTCCGCCGTCATGGCCAGGCGGCAGGACCCGTTGCCGGCGATCGCGCCGATCCGGGCGATATCCATGTGGCGCGCCCACAGCCGATCGCCGTTAACCTGCAACGGGGGAAGGGGATCGTTGGCCGTTTTTGTCAAAGTGTCCTCTCCCTGCGCCCGCTGACGAGTTGGGAAATCATCACCGCCAGCACCAGGGCGCCGCCGTAGAAGAGATCGTGCACATAGGTGCGGAAGCCGAGCACCGAAAGCCCGTTGATGCCCGTCACCAGGAAATAGACCGCGATCACCGATCCCCACGCGTTGAAGCGACCCGGCTTGATGCAGGTTGCACCGAGAAAGGCCGCGGCGAAGGCGGGCAGCAGCAAGGTCGTTCCCGAGTTCGGATTGGCCGAGCCGGTGGTCCCAGTATAGAGAATGCCGGCGATCGCCCCCATCATGCCTGATGCCGCAAAGGCCATCATGCGCACGCGCCCGACCGCCACGCCGGTGAGGCGGCCGACCTCGCGGCCGCGCCCGGTGAACAGCAATTGCTGCCCGTAGGCGGTGTAGGAAAGCACGTACCAGATGATCCCGGCGAGCACGATCGCGTAATAAAAGCTGATTGGGATGCCGAAGATCCGGTGGATGATCACGTATTGCATCAGCATGCGTGAGACGCCGCTGATCGTCTGGCTGTCGCTCATCCACAGCGTGATGCCGTGCAGAAACGTTCCCACCCCGAGCGTGACGATCAGCGAATGGACGCGAAAAAACAGCACGATCGTGCCATTGACCACGCCGACCAGAGCGCCGGCTGCCAACGCGATCGGGATGATGTAGGCGAGTGGCACGCCCAGGCGCGCGCTCAAGATCGCGGTCAGCATCGACACGAAAGTCAGGGTCTGGGCGATGGACAGGTCGAAATCGCCGGCGGTGAGGGGAATGATCAGGCCGAGGGTAACGATCACCAGAACGGCTTCTGAGCCGAAGATGCTGGAGAAGTTGGACCAGCTCAAAAACGTCTCGGGGCGCATGGCGCCGAAGATCGCGATCACGGCCAGCCACACCAGAACGAGCCCGAACCGCTCGACTTGATTGCCGACACTAGACTGACGCATGAATTCTGCTCTCCCCGTAACAGGCCGCCTCGATGGATGATTTCTTGACTGCCTCACCGCGCAGCTCCGCCTTGACGCGGCCGCGCTCGAATACAAGCACGCGGTGCGCGATCATTTCGAGCTGTTCGAACTCCGACGTGGCGCAGATGATGGCGGCGCCTCGGGCGCACGCCTCCAGCAGCCGGTCGTAGATTTCCCGGCGCGCGCCGACGTCGATGCCCTGCGTGGGTTCATCGAGCAGGATCAGCTTCGGGTCGAGCCGCAGCCATTTGGCAAGCAGCAATTTCTGCTGGTTGCCGCCCGACAGTTCCGAGGCCGCCTGCTGCGGCGACTGCGCCTTGACGACGAAGCGGCGCATCAGCTCCGCCGTTATCGTCCTGTTGCCGCGATGATCGATCCGCAGGCGACCGCCGCCCTGCACCATGGCCGGCAGCATCGCGTTTTCGGCGAGCGTGAGGTCGAGCGCCAGGCCCGCTTTCTGGCGGTCGGCGGGAATGAAAACGATCCCGGCCGCAATCGCGTCGGCCGGCTTGAGGTGACGCAGTTCGTGGCTTCGACCGCCCATTGAAAGCCTGCCTGCCACCGCCGCCGACGCGCCCGAAAGCAGATGGGGGACCTCGTCGTAACCCGAGCCGATCAGTCCGGTCAGCCCGAGGATTTCGCCGGGCGCGACCTTCAGGTCGAGATTGTCGACGAACCGGCCGCGCAGCCCCTCGACCGCCGTCGCCGCGTCGGTTCCGGAAGGCGCGTCGCCGACGAGCCTGGCCTGGCTCATCGAGCGGCCGACGATCGCGGCGACGATTTCGGAGCGGTCGGTGCGGCCGGTTTCGAAACTGCCGATCACCTGGCCGTCGCGCAGCACGGTGGCGCGGTCGGTAATCTCCATTACCTCGTCGATGTCGTGCGAGACGAAGATGATGCTGACCCCGGACTGTTTGAGCCGGCGCATCATGGCGAAGAGTTCGCGAACGTCCTCGATCGGCAGGAAGGGCGTGGGTTCGTCCAGCACCAGAAGTCCCGGCGTGGCCTGCTCGTTGTGCGAGCCGACGCGGTCGGCCGCGCGGATGATGGCGAGCTGGGCGCGCTTGACCGGCGTCAGTTCCTCGACTGCGGCCCAGGGATCTAGATCGAGGTGGTGCTCCGCAAACAGTCGGCGCGCCCGCGCGGCTTCCGCCGGCCAGTTGATGAACCAGGACGCGACCCGCTCATGATCACCGGCGATCAGGTTTTCAAGCACCGTGGCCTCGGGCAGCAGGCCCAGATTCTGGTGCACGAAGGACAGTCCGATGCGCTCGCTGCGGCCGGGCGGTATCGGCAGCGGCACCGGTTTTCCGTCGATCTCGAGCGTGCCCCCGTCCGGCTTGTGAAAGCCGGACAGGATCTTGATCAGCGTGGACTTGCCGGAGCCGTTCTTGCCGAGAAGCCCATGGATTTCGCCCGGCATCACGGCAAGGTCGGCGCCCGAAAGCGCGTGGACCCCGCCAAACGACTTCGACAGTCCCCTGATCGCCAGCCTGGGAGGATGCCGCTCGTTCACTCAGCGATCTGCCACAGCTTCCGGTAGCCCGCCACATAGGCGTCGCCGTACCCCTTGGCCGCGTCGGCCGGCTCGCCGACCTCGTCGATATTGTCCGCGTCGAAGACGCGCAGCGGAACCTTGGAGTCGCGGATCGTTTCCTTGCCGCACAACAGACGCATCTCGGCGTCGAGCATGGCGTGCGCGATCCAGTCGAGGTTCTCGCCGATGTCCATCTCCACGTCGCCGGCGCGGATCAGGTCGAGTACGAAGGGCGTACCGTTGAAGGTGGCGACCTTGACCTGCTCGGTGCGGCCGGCGATGGCGATCGCAGGCGTTACGAAACTCGACATGCTGTCATAGATCGGGATCACGTAGTTCAGCCCGGCATCGGCCTGCAACGCGCCGGCGACGGTCGGCTGGATCTTCGTCGCCCAGTCGGTAATCGGCACGTTGACGATCTCGTATTTGCATTCCGGGCAGCGCGTCTCGAAGGCTTCCTTCAGGCCGCTGACGATCGAATCCGTCGACAGCGCCTCGTTGGACACCAGAACGAGCGCATTGGTCTTGCCGCCGGTCCGGGCGATCGTCCAGTCGGCCATCAATTCGCCGGCCTTGCGGTAGTCGATCGCCACCGCGGCGTCGACTCCGGCTGGTGCGTCCTGCTCAAGCCCGGTCAGGTGCGAGGTGACGATCTTGACGCCCGCGGCCTGGGCCTGGGCGACCTGGGGCTCGAAGAAACGCGGATCGGCGCCGGCGAGCAGGCTTACCAGGTCGTAGCCGTTGTTGGTGGCGTGCTCGATGCCCTGGATCCACTGGGTGGGATTGCCCTGGTTCTCCCACTCCATGTGCTCGAAGCCGAGTTCGGCGGCGAGCTTGCCCTTGTGATCGCTGATCGTCTTGATGAACGGGATCGAGCTGGAGGCCGGTATCGTGAAGATCTTCTTGCCGGCCATGCAGGATTTGGCGTCGAACGCTTCGCCGGGCGCCTCGAAATCGGGAATGCCCGAATAGGCTTCGATATTGGCGCGCGCCTGGTCGACGCCGTCCTGTGCCGCGGCGGGCAGCAGGCTGGCGAGGACGAAGGCGGATGCGAGGCCGGTCAGTGTTTTTAGGCGTGTCATGCCATTCTCCCTTTGTAACGCTTTGTTTCCCGTTGCCCCGAGGCGGCTCGTACGAACCACCTCGCGGGTCGTCTCCTCAGGCGGGCGTGACGGATCTGGCAACCGCGACGCCCGGTTGCGGACCGCGTCCTAGGTCCGGCCGGCGCGCAACTCCCGCGTCGCCGCCTCGTCCACGCCCTGTCCGTTCACGACCACGCCGTAGTCGGCGCGCGCCGAGGCGGCATCGATCAGGCCGTCGAGCACGTCGTCGAGAACGGCCTGCGGTGCACGTTCCAGCGGGTCGCCGTAGCCGCCGCCGCACGGGCCGTAGGCGGTGATGCGATCGCCCTTCGAAAGCTGCCGGTAGGGTAGTTTCGAGGGCAGTTCGACAGTGGCGCCGCGCGCCTGTACCAACTCGACCTTGGCCGGCGATCCGTCGGCGCCGCCCAGAAAACCCCAGGGATCGAAGCGCTGGCCGTCGCCTTCGATCGAGACCGCGCCGTCCTCGAGCAGTTCGAACGACCGGATCGAGCCGATGCCGCCGCGCGAGGCGCCCGGGCCGGCGACGTTCTCGCGCAGTTCGTAGTTCAGCACCCGCAGGGGCAGATGCGATTCGATGTCCTCGATGGGATTGTTGCGCGTGTTGGCGTAGAGCGTGTCGACCGCGTCCATGCCGTCCTTGCCGTAACGGCCGCCATAGGCGCCTTCCATAATCTCCATATGGACCCAGGGCGCGTTGTTGGTGACACCGCTGAACGCCATCACTCGCAGATTGCCGATCCCGGCGCTGACCTGTTTTGGAACGGCCGGCGCGATCGCCTTCATCACGGTGTCGGCCACGGCGTTGCCGGGGCAGAAGCGCGCGATGACCGGGGCCGGGAAGGTCGGGTTGGCGAGGCAGCCTTCCGGCGCGTGGATCGTGATCGGCCGGGTCAGGCCGCTGTTTTGCGGGATCGCCCCGTAGACGTCGCTGTCGAGCAGGATCGAGCGCAGCGTCAGCCACACGGCACAGTCGACCGTGCCGACAAGTGGCATGTTGATCGGCTTGTTCGGGGTCTGCGGTGCGGTTCCGGTCAGGTCGACATGGATATCGGAGCCGGAGATCGTCAGCGTCACCTCGATCGGCAGGTCTTTCAGCGCGGGATCGGGGCTGTCGATATAGCCGTCGATGAAGGTGCGGGCGTTGTAGCGCCCGTCGGGAATGTGCGCGATGGCGTCGCGCATCAGGTTTTCGGAATAGTCGAGCAGGTCCTCGTAGGCGCCGGTGACCGTGTCGAGGCCGTACTGGTCGAGAAGCGCGGAGTAGCGCTCCGCGCCGATACGGGCGGCGGCGACCTGGGCCTCCATGTCGCCGACGACGAGGTCGGCGATGCGGATATTGCTGCGCAGGATCTGCCAGACCGGTTCCACCTTGCGGCCGTCCTCGTAGACGCGCACCGCCTTGAACTGGAGCCCTTCGGCGTAGGTGTCGACCGCGTCGACGATGCCGCAGCTTCCCGGCGTCAGCGCGCCGATGTCGAGATGGTGCGCCGTCGTCACCGAAAAGCCGGCGAGCTCCTGGTTGTGGAAGATCGGAACGACGAAACCGACGTCGGGACCATGCGAGGCACCGCCATAGGGGTCGTTGTGCATGAACACGTCGCCGGGTTTCACCCGGTCGCCGCGCTTTTCCAGTTCGCGCAGAATGCCGGCGATGTAGCCGGGGATCGGGCCGGACTGGAGCGGCGTGCTCATCGTGCATTCGCAAAGCTGGCGGCCGGTCGCGTCGGTCAGCGCGGCGCCGAAATCCTCGCTTTCGCGGATGATGCTCGAATAGCTCATGCGCATGAGCTTGTGGCCCATCTCGATGGCGATGTTTTCAAGCGCCCCGTGGATGACCGCTGCGAGGAAAGGATCAACGCGTGTTTGCATCTTTCTATCCCCCTTCAAGCCTGGTTGTCGCGCGTCATGCGCACATTGCCGTGTCGGTCGGCCCAGTAGGTCCAGCCGGGCGGTACCACGGTCGTGGTGTCGGTCTGAAGCAGGATCGCCGGGCCGGCGAATTTGCGCTCGACCGGCAGCGAATTCCGCTCGATATGCGGCGTGTCGTGGGTTTCCAGCACGTCGTCGACGCGGAACACGCAGCGTCCGACGCCGACCTGCTTCGGCTCCGACGACACCGCGTAGGCCGGCGGTTCGGCGAGCTTGTCCACCATGCCCAGGCCGCGCAGTTTCACCGTGACGATCTCGATCGGGCTCGCCTCGAAGGCGTGGCCGTATTCCTTGCGGTGGCGGTCGTGGAACGCCTGCCAGACCTGGTCGAGCGCGGCGTCGCTAAGACGACCGTCCGGCACGTCGATCTTCAACTCGTACCCCTGGCCGACATAACGCAGATCGGCCTGGCGCAGCATCTTGATCTTGTCGGACGGCACCCGGTCGCGTGCGAAGATCGCCCCGAGTTCGCGCTCCATGTCGTCGTAGAGCGCTTGCAGCCGGGCGATGTCGAGCGCGCCCTTGACCGCGAACGCGGTTCTGAGCGCGTGGTATTCGAGATCGGCGGTCAGCAGGCCGACCGCGGAGGTGATGCCCGGATGCGGCGGGATCAGCACGTTTTTCATGTCGAGCATGGTCGCCACCTCGGCCGCGTGCAGCGGTCCGGCGCCGCCGAAGCCGCACAGGGTGAAGTCGCGCGGGTCGATGCCCTTTTGCACGGTGCGCGAACGAATGGCGTTGGCCATGTTGCTGTTCAGCACGGTGAGGGCGCCTTCTGCCGTCTCCTCGGGCGTGCGGCCGAGTTTTTCGGCGAGCTCGCCGATGACGCGCGCCGCGGCTTTCGCGTCGAGCCCCATGCGTCCGCCAAGGAAATTGTCGGCGACCAGCCGGCCGAGCACCAGGTTGGCGTCGGTGACGGTGGGAACGGTGCCGCCGCGTTTGTAGGCGGCAGGGCCTGGATCGGCGCCCGCACTCTGCGGCCCGACGCGGAATGCCTTGCCGCGGTCGATATGGGCGATCGAGCCGCCGCCGGCGCCGACCGTATGGATGTCGATCATCGGTAGCATCACCGGGAAATCGGCGATCTTGGCGCTGCGCGCGTCCGCTTCGGCCAGCCGCCCGTCGCGGATGATGCCGATATCGGCGCTGGTGCCGCCGATATCGAGCGTTACCAGACGGTCGGTGCCGGCATGCGAGCCGACCCAGGCGCCGCCGCGCACGCCGGCGACCAGGCCGGACAGCAGCGTGGTCGCCGGGCGTTCGGCGATCATTTCGGGCGTCGCCAGTCCGCCGCTCGAGGTCATGACCCGCAATTCGCCGTGGACGCCGATCTCGCGCAGTTCGTCGGAGAGCCTGCTGACGTAGCGCCGCACTTTCGGTCCGATGAAGGCGGACATCGCCGCGGTGGTGAAGCGCTCAAACTCGCGAAACTGCGGCGAGACCTCGGCCGAAGTGGTCACGAACACGTCGGGCAGGGCGGCGCGCACGATCTCGGCGGCACGCTGTTCGTGCACCGGGTTGACGTAGGAAAACAGGAAGCCGACCAGGATGGCCTCGACGCCGGCCTCGCCCAGCTCACGCGCGGTCTTTGCGACGGCCTCTTCGTCGAGCGGAACGAGTTCGTTGCCCTTGGCGTCTAGCCGTCCGGCAACCGTCTTGCGAAAACGGCGGCGGATCAGGGGGCGGCTTTGCCAGGGCAGGTCCTGCATGATCGAATAATGCTGGGGACGCTGGTGGCGACCGATATGGAGGATGTCGCGAAAACCCTCATTGGTGATCATGCCGGTCACCGCGCCGTCGTGGACGAGCATGGCGTTGGTGCCGACCGTGGTGCCGTGGAAGATCGCGTCGATCTGGCCCGGTTCGGTGCCGGTGAGTTCGCAGATCCCCCTGACGCCGTTGATCACCCCTTCGGCCGGATCGCTCGGCGTGGAAGGCGTCTTGTGGATGGTGACGTCTCCCTTCGCCAGATCCGCCAGGATCAGATCGGTAAACGTTCCGCCGACGTCGACGCCCAGTGCAATCATTCCTACCTCCACAAGACCAGGAGGCAACATTGATCCATTTGGATTGAAATGGCAAGTTGAATCCAAATGGGTTTAAGAGTTAGGACCGACCCACGGCAACGGAGGCTGACCGGACGTGAGCGCGGACAAACTGCTTGAGACCATTTTTGCCGGAGATCTGCGTGAGCTGATGGTGATCAGCTACATCGTGCTGGGCAACAATGCCGTCACCACCCGCTATATCGAACGCAGGTTCCAGATGCCCGTGCAGGCCTGGTCGGCGCTATACGCGATCGACAAATTTCCCGGCATTCGCGCCAAGGAGATCCGCCACCTCTTTCCGCGCCCGCAAAACACGATCAGTCGCGCGGTCTCGCTGCTCGAGGCGCGGGGCTTCATCGTGCAGAACCCGTCCGATTCCGACGGCCGCGAGAAGCGCCTGTTTGCCACCGAGGCCGGCACTGCGGTGCTTGCCGACCTGATCGAGGTTTCGCGCCAGCGCCAGGAGGAACTGCTTGGGCCGCTATCGAGCGAGGAGAGGGCGGTGTTCTTCGAATTGGCGCGAAAGATCGCGACCGGGTCCGACCTGCTGCGTTCGGCGGTGATGCGGTCGTGAGGTTTTTCCGCGCGCGGGCCGTGCCGGGGGCAGGGGCGAAAGCACGGGCTTTCTCGGCCCCGGGCCTTCAGTCGGCGCGGGCCGGCCCGGTGCTATCGCTGACATGCATATTGCAGTCCAGATAGACGATCTGCGGGGACCGCCCCGGCGCCTCGATCCTGGCCGTCATGATCTCGATCAGGGCTTTGGCGCCGTCCTCGTGGGTTCCGCCGACCATGGCGAACCGGCCCAAAGGCTTGGTCGCGACGTCGGGGTGACCCAGTGACGGTCTTTCTACCCGGCCTACCCGGCCGCTCTTGCCGGGATTGCCTTGCCCGGGCCGAGCGCCCAGACCGAATGGGCGATCAGCGTCACCACCAGTATCGAACCGCCTATCAGCGAGGCGGTGGTGGGCACTTCGGCGAAGATCATCCACACCCATACCGGCGTGAGCACCGTTTCCAGCAGATAGAACATGGCCACTTCCGGACCGGAGATGTATTTCGGTCCGGTCGCGAGGCAGAAAAAAGAGAGCGGCACAACAACGGTGCCGGTGAGCACGACCCATAAGGGTTGCTCGACGTGGAATCCCACCTGGCTCACCATGACGAGACCCAACACGGCAGGCGCGGCGAATGCCACGAGCGCGGCAAAGCCCATGTCTTTGCCGGAAGCTCTGGTGACCGTGATCGCACTGGCTAGCAATACCGACGAGGCGACTGCGAAGAGGTCGCCGACGAGATTGCCGCGTCCGAGACTGTCGAGCACGATGATTGACACCCCGCCCAGCATGAATGCCATCGCGACCAGCGTGGCCAGGCGCGGTTTCTCACCGAGAAACAACCATCCCAGAAGTGTGGCGAAGACGGTGTTGAAGGCCAGAATGAAAACGAGATTGGCGGTGGACGTGTGGAAAACCGCCATAACGAACGTGATGGAGGCTGTGCCGTAAAGCGCGGCCACGAACAGGCCCGCGCGTCCGGGAACAAGGGTCGGGGGATTTTTGCGGATCAGAGCCCACGCCAGCCAGATTGCAATGGCGGCAAGAAAGGTCGTTCCGCTTCGCAGCAGCACGATCGACCATGGATCTCCGTCGGCGAGCCGGATCAGCGGAATGTCGATGGTGAGGGCCATGCCGCCGATCGCGGTGATGAGCAGGCCCTTGGCATGGTTTGCGTTCGTCTTGGACATTAAAGAACTCGCTGGTAGCGCAGTCCGTCTTTTCGGTTGCGCCGGTTGCTCGTGGTAGATCAGAAGGCCGGTAGCGGCCGGTAGCGGCGGTCCACGACTTCCTGGCGCACCTTGGCCGCGCCGGCGGTCGCTTCATCCCGCAGTCCCTGCATGTCGATCGTCGCGAAGTTGCCGCGATCGTAGAGTACGCGTCCGGCCACGACGGTCTGGAGAATCTCCGCGCGGCTGCCGTAGCGCACCAATTCGCTTGGAACGTCCTGGGTTGCCATGAAGTGCGGAGCGGTTCCGTCCATCACCAAAAAGTCGGCTGCTTTGCCGGGCTCCAAAGACCCGGTGATGTGGTCGATGCGCAGGCTCGATGCGGATTCGATGGTCGCCATTTCGAGCAGTTCGCCGGCAGGGAGGAATTCCGGGTCGAAACGCTCCACGCCCCATCGCGCGCCGTGGATGAGCCAGGCCGCGCGCATGGTCGAAAACATGTCGTTGGCCTGATTGTCGCAGCCAAGGGCAACCCGAATGCCGGCCGCGCGGAAGCGAGGCAGGTTGGGGATGGCATTCATATTGGACACGCACTCTGTCGGTGAGTGTGCGAGCGCTGCCTTGCCCTTGGCGAGAATCTCGATTTCCCGTTCGCTGGCAAGGACGGCATGAACCGCGACAAGATGCTCGTCCACCACTCCGAGATCGAACAGGCGTTCGACAGGGCGGCGTTTCCACACGTCGAGGCAAAACTCGACCTCTTCGCGATCGCGCCCGATATGGACTTGGAGCGTGGTGTCAAACCGGCGGGCGAGGGCCGCGCCTTCGGTGAAATATCGGGGCGAGAATCCCAGGAGGGCGGACGCGTTCACCGCTGCGTGGATCAGCCCATCGCCCCGCGACGGGAAGCGCTGGAGAAGAGCCTCCGTGCGCAGCAGGTCGGCCTCGGCTTCCCCGTCTCTCGCCTTGACCCATGAACGATCGTTGATCTGGCTGTAGAGCGACGCGTGGTGGAAGTCCTGGTCAGCCCGGCCGCGGGCCAGGACGCTTCGAATGCCGACTTCCTCGAGCGTGTCGAGGATCGCGCTTTCATGGTCGGGATTGAGTGTCCCCTCGCACAGGGTGGTAACGCCCGCGCGTAGCATCTGGGCGCTTAGAAGCCGTACTGTCGATGCCGCTTCGGCTGCGGTCAGCACACGTTGCGCGGGATTATAGATGCGCGGGATCATTGGCAATTCGCCCGAGGTCAGGCCACGGACGAAGCACTGGGTGCAGTGGGTATGCGCGTCGATGAAGCCTGGCGTCAAAAGTGCATCCGCATCGCCGAGCATTTCTGCGGCGCGGTAGCGCCCGGCGATGTCGGCATGTGCGCCGACCGCGACGATGACCCCCTTGTCGATGGCGATGGCGCCGTCCTCAATGATACGGCGGGTCGGGTCCATCGTGATGATCCTCCCGCGCGCAATCATCTGCACGGGCTGCTGGGCGTCGGCGGTCATGGCGGTCCTCGATTAAGCGTTAGGTCCGGAACACGCTCAAGCCAAATTTCTCGGCGCGAACGACGTTCTCGTAAACTTCGATATTCGTTGCCATGTGCTCGCGCATGGCATTGTTGGCTGCGTTGGCATCGCGCGCGGCAATGGCTTCGATGATGCGTCGATGTTGTTCGGAAAAATGAGCGCGGCGCTCGGGCTTAAGCGTCGATCGACGCATCGTGTTCCACACGATCTGCTTGCGGATCTCGTTCACCGTCTCGAACATGGCCAGAAGAATCTTATTGCCAGCGGCGCGCGCGATCGCAGCGTGCAGCTTCTCATCCCACACCTCATAGATTTCGATGTTCCGGGCCGCAGCGCATCTCCGGCCGATCAACTGAATCTCGGCGATTTGGGTCGAGTCCGCGCGTATCGCGGCCATCGCGGCAAGGGCCGGTTCGATCGTGTGCCGCGTTTCAACGATTTCCATCGGGTTGGAAGTATCGATGAGCAGGCGCAGCGCTTCGACTTCGACCGTGGGTCGCGGGCCAACGAAAGTACCCTTGCCGACATGGCGCCAGATCCGGCCCTGCTTTTCGAGGCTTTCGAGTGCCTGCCGCGTTTGCCATCGGCTCGCGCCAAGCCGTTCCGACAGCTCCCTTTCGGTGGGCAGGCGCCCTCCTTCGGGCAGTCGAGCCTCGTCAATCAGGTCCGAAATCGCTTTGGCGAGGGCGTTCAATTTTCTCTCCATTGCAACCAATTTTTGATTGCGTGAATATGGATATCAGAGAATATTCATGTTTGTCAATTATTTAAAAGAACTTGAAAAAGCGTATTGACTCCAAAATTGCAATAATCAAGGTATTGTGTGGAGAACCTGGAAATGCCGCGCCGCCCTGATCGGACGGGTCAAGCGCATGTTGGTTTTGTGGAGGAGAACGCAATGAGAATTCATACAACGATAGCAACTGTAGCGCTTGGCCTGTGCGCGTCGGTGTCGATGGCGGGCGCGGAGACGATCACGGCGGTTCACAATGGCGGGACGGTCGGTGCCGCTCAGCACGAGGCCTTTTTCGTTCCGTTCGCGGAAACGCGCGGTCACACGGTTGTAGAGGACACCTTCAACCAGGAGCTCGCCAAGCTGCGCTCGCAGATCGAGACGGGTAACCTCATCTGGGACGTCGTTAGCGTGACGGCGATCAATGAGGCGACGGCTTGCGAAGAGGGGCTGCTGGAGCGGATCGACTGGGCCTCGATCCTCGATCCCGAGGATTTCAAGGGAGCTGGCGGCTTCGGTGAGTGCGGCGTGCCAAACAACCTGGTCTCCGGCGGACTTGTCTACGACGCCGACGTGATCGATCCCGCGGATGCGCCGCGTACATGGGCGGACTTCTGGAACGTGGAGAAATGGCCCGGCAAGCGTGGAATGCTCTATCGCGCCGAACAGACCCTCGAGGTGGCGCTCATGGCCGATGGGGTGCCTCCGCAGGATGTCATGAAGGTGCTCTCGTCGGACGGCGGCGTGGAGCGGGCATTTGCCAAGCTCGAAGAGCTCAAGCCCCACATCATGTGGTGGAAAAGCGGCGATGAATCCATGCAGAACATCCTGGCGGGCGAGGTTGTGATGACCTTTGCCTGGAACGGGCGCGTGGCCGCGGCCAATAAGTCGAACGATCGCAATCTGAAAATCGTGTTCGATGCCGGTCACGTCTCGGGAAGTCAGTACTTTGCGATCATGAAGGGAACGCCCAAGGCCGACCTGGCCAAGGAACTCATCGTGTTTTCGTCCTCGCCGAAGGCGCAGGCGCAGTATTCGCGCCTGATCGACTATGCGCCTGCGAACGCACAAGCCTTCGATCTGCTGAGCGAGGCTGAGCTCGCCACGCTGCCGCGCGACCATCTCGACAAGGCGTCGTTCCAGAACGGCCAGCTCTATCTCAACTTCTGGCTCGACAATGGCGACACGCTTCTGCAGCGCTTTCTGAGGTTCGCCGCACAGTAGGAGTCTTAACGCTCAAACTCTCGGGAGGAGTCCTATGGGCAGGAGAAAAACGGCATTGGCAACGGTTGCCGCGTTGTCGATCGCAGCATTGACGTCATATCAGGCGTCGGCCGAAAGCCTTACGGTCGTGAACCAGGGCGGCTCGCCGGGCGACGCACAGAAAACGGCGGTTTTCGATCCGTTTACGGCCGAAACCGGGATCGAGATCCTGGTCGACACCTACAATCAGGAACTGGCGAAGATCAGGGCGCAGGTCGAGACCGGCAACCTGATTTGGGATGTCGCCAGCGTGCATTCCCTCAACGATGCGATCGGCTGTGACGAGGGGCTCCTGGAGCGGATCGACTGGTCCGAACATATCGACGAGTCCAAGTTCGAGGCCGTGGGCGGTTTTACGGAATGCGGGGCGCCTTATCTCGTGTCGCCGGGTGCGCTGGTCTACGACGCCGACCGCTGGCAGGGTGACATGGTGCCGCGATCCTGGAGCGATTTCTGGAATGTCGAGAAATGGCCTGGCAAGCGTGCGCTTCCGTTCCAGCCGGACCAGGTCCTGGAGATCGCGCTGATGTCGGATGGCGTCGCACCGCGCGACGTGCCGGAAGTGCTGGCTTCGCCGGGCGGCGTTGACCGCGCCTTCGCTCAGCTGGAGAAGATCAAGCCACATGTCCTGTGGTGGAAGAGCGGCGATGAATCGATGCAGCTCCTGCTCACCAACGAGGTGGTCATGGGGTATGGCTGGCAAGGACGCGTGAACGTGGCCAACCGCTCCAGCGGCCGAAACCTGAAGATTGCCTGGGAGGCCGGGTACACCTCGGCGGTCATCTATCTGGCGGTGATGGCGGGTTCGCCCAAGCTCAAGGAAGCCATTGATCTTGTGAAGTACTCGCTTGAGGCGGAGTCGCAGGCTCGCTACGCCGAGATCATGGGCTATCCGCCGGCAAACGTGGATTCCTACGCAATGCTGTCGGACGAAAATCGCGCAAATCAGCCGACCGAATATCTGGATCGGGGCATGATGCAGGCAGGAGAGCTCTATATCAGCTTCTGGCGCGACAACGGCGATAGCATTCGCCAGCGCTTCTCCACCTTCACCGCGCGCTGAGACCGCAATCATGAGTACCACTGCGACCCTCGCCGACACGGCACAGGTTCCTCGGCGGCTTCGTACGCTGGTACGCCGCGCCGAGCGCCAGCATTTCACGAGAATGCTGGCGCTGATGGCGCCGAGCGTGGTGTTCGTCGCTCTGTTCTTCGTCGTTCCGATAGCGCTGTTTCTTTTTCGCAGCGTCGACAATGTCGAGATCCCCAAATACTTGCCGCGCACCGTCGCCGA
>SWBZ01003434.1_pt2 | contig 17663 bp, 17 predicted proteins | sample 4693031 | NCBI WGS metagenome assembly SWBZ01 (sample SAMN10267274, study PRJNA491770) | bioreactor metagenome | isolation source: DHS bioreactor inoculated with | place: Japan: off Shimokita Peninsula
CGATGTGGAAGACCGTTATCGAGCCTTTCGGGACGCGCTCGACGAAGCGCGCGATCTAATTTTGCTTTCCGACGAAACGCTTCGTGGACTCGAGGCGGGGGTTGGGGCTGCTACGCCTCGTGAAATCGTTTCGGCCGCGCAAGCCCGGCATCGCGAAGCGTTGGATAAGCTGCTCGACAACTATCAGGCGGAAATCCGTGAAGGCATCCGGTCGATTACTTCGGCATGGACCTCGAACCTCGCAGACGACCGTAGCCGCTTTGAAAGGGCCACCGCACCGTTGATCCGCAAGATGTCCGCAGAGACGGACCTTGGTGATCTTCTTAGTCTTCTGGAAAGCGTGAGACGCGAGCTGGAAGTCGAGTTCAACGACCGCTATCGCCCGATCACCCGGAACATCGTCACCATCAGTGAAGGCATCGACGCTGAGACGGCACTCGCCATGATCGATGAAGATCGGGAGGAGCTTGAGCGCCGCGTGCGAGACCTCAACGCCGTCGCCCAGTTGGGCATCACGGTTGAGATCATCGGTCACGAACTTGAGGCGCTCGACAGTGAGGTGAGTCGCAATCTCGATCGCTTGCCGGAAGCGTCAAAGTCGACCGATGAATTCCGACGAGCGCTCGATGCGCACCGTGCACTGACGGAAAAGCTGCGGTTCCTCTCGCCGCTACAGCTAGCGGGTGCCCGGCTGAGGGAAACGATCACGGGTAAGACTATCGCAGACTATGTCCGGGCATTTTTCCGCCCCATATTCAGCGACAACGGCATCACGTTCGACAGCACGCAAGCGTTCGACGCTATCAGCTTCACCGAGCTCAAATCCCGCATCTTCCCGGTGTTTATTAACCTCGTAAACAACTCAATTTACTGGGTGGGTCGATCTGAAGATCGCCGAATTCGTTTAGACTTCACCGACGGGAAGATCGTCGTCGGCGACAGCGGCCCGGGAGTTGATCGCGATGACGTCCGCCGGCTCTTTCAGCTTTTTTATACACGTCGAACGTCCGGCCGGGGTGTCGGGCTTTACCTTGCCCGAGTAAATCTCGAAGCGGGCCGCCATACGATACGATACGCGACAGACGACGATCCACAGGTTCTCTCTGGCGCAAACTTCATCATCGAGATCAGGGGGCTTGATAGTGGAGCTTAGTACATATGAGGCCCGCTTCGCTGATGCAGTCGAACGTAGCTTTCGCGACGACGCGATCCGCACCGCCGTACTCATCGATGATCAGTTCCCTGACTATTTGAGCATGCGAGATGCCGCTGAGGGCGAATTCACCGAGATCGAGCGCGCAAGGAACATCTACGCGTTTATGCAAGGCAAAGGGCTCATCTGTGACGTTCACAATTGGCGGGCCCCCTCGAACGCTGATCTGCATCTTCTCGACAAGGCGCGGAAGAGCGACCTGATCCTGCTCGACTACCAGCTCGGAGCCGCAGGTGTGAAGGCGGCTTTGAAGATTCTCCGTCACCTCGCGGTCTCGACGCATTTCAATCTAGTGGTGCTCTATACCGCCGAAGCATCGCCGAAGACCGCATTGACGGTAGCGACGGCCATGCGGGGTGTGAAACCTGCAGCTGGTGCGCTTGTACCTTCGGCGGAGCTGTTGGAGAACGCCGAGGAAGTTCTCGCCGACGAGCGCTTCAGTACAATCGACGCTGCCGGACTTCGCGCCTATTTGACCGACGGGAAAACGCCTTGGGTGGCGAATCTCGGCCAAGCATTGAATGATGCCCAGATACCACCTCAGAATGTGAAACCGCTCGCTGATCACGTCGCTAGGCAGTGGATCGCAGAATTGATGGATGACTACGAGCTCGCGACCGATGCAGAACTACCTGTGGGTTGCGCGATCGACGCTGATCAGCCCATGTGGGTCCACTGCGGGAGCTGCTTCGTCGCTATCGTTCCGAAGCTTCCTGCCAGTTCCACAGACGATGAAGGAAAGTACGTCTGGGGTCGACTGGGCGCTGCGCTGCGAGAGTGGCGCCCAAATATATACCGGCTGATCCTCTCCGAGATACAGAACGCTCTGGAGCTGGAAGCGGTCGCCCACCATGAGAATTGGCTGAGCGACGAACTTGCACTCGGTCTTGGCCTCTACCTGCTGGAAAGCGAGGAAGCAGCTCGCGGGACGGTCTCACCGTCGGATGTCGAGGGCGGCGCAAAGCCTTATCGACCGCTTCGTCGACATCATTCGGCGCCGTCTCGCTACGCACGAGCGTATTTCCTCAACGGCGATAGACCTTTTGGGTGCAAGATTGTCGAACGCAGTCGGCCAAGCGCCTGCAGGAGAGAGCGCCCGCCTCATTCGCGCACGCGAATTGGCACATGTACCAGCGGATCAGAAGGTCGACTGGCACAAGAAGGTTCTGCCTTCGGTAAACGCCTTCATGGTTTCCGACGCGTTTCGCGGTGGGCACATTACAACCGGTACCGTGCTTTGTGGTCCCGGCGACAGCTTCTGGCTCTGTGCATCTCCGTCTTGCGATCTTGTTCCACGAGAGGAGGGGCCGATCCTTGTTCAACTAATGCGCCTCGAGAAGACAGGCACACCGCCTGAAAAATTTACGTCGGGCGAGTTCGTGGTACTTGGCGCTTCCAACGATGTGATGATGTTGCGAGCGATTCATGCAAAGATTCGACAACCCTCGCTGACCACACTCCTTCTCCCGAATGGGACAAGAGTGAACCGCGAAGGCGAAGCCGTCACCATTTCAGGATGGATTGCGAATGGCGATGGACTGCGAGCCGCTTCCGTAGTGCACGGCTTTCCGGCAGCGCCGGATGTTGCGGCATTGGCCGAAGCGGTGATGGCCGAAGGCAACCAGGGGCAGGATACAGCGCTCGCCGCGGCCCAGGAGCCTGCACCTGCTAGTGGATCTGAACCGGAAGTGGTAGCCATCGAGGCGATTGAGCGTCCGCTGGCGGAACCTCCGCAACAGGCTGACGACCAGGCTGATCCGAAGGGAGCATTGCCGACGAAGTTTATGGTCATTTCCCAGCTTCGCAATGCTTTTGCGACCCGCTTTTTAATGGCCGCCGGACAACATCAGTCGAGGGTGGGTGTAGATTTTGTCGATGCCTGAAGCACCAACACTCGATGGTCGACCGTAGTCGACGGCAAGTTATAGCATCCTGGGGGAGCATCGCGATGCCCCGGTGGTGACAAACCCCGAGGGATGAATAGAGTAGCAAAAGGCGATCACGTTGTCGCGAGTGGTTGTGTTTTCGGAATCGAACCATCGGTACGTGTAGATATGGGGGTAAATTCGGGGGTAAAGTCATATTTCGCATCTGCTAATGTTGGTGTTTTTGCAGATACTTAGTCACCAATATCGATTCCGCCCCTGGCACCAGCCTCTCTTCTCCCGACATCCTCTTTCGCCGAAGCTTCTACGCATAAACCTCAACAAGTATCCGAATTTCCTTTTTTGTGCATTCGGCGCGGTTAGGCGTGTTTCGTCAGGCTTGGGCAGATTTGATCCAACGAGGCGACGGGGTGGTACTTCCGTTGGTAGTTGGCATCCTGATGGTGTCGCGGCCAGCCAACAGGAAGTTCCGAAAAATGGCCCTCTTCGACATGAAATGCCGAAACGTCAGACCCGCTCCCAAGCTTCGGAAGCTGTCCGATAGCGGGGGACTACAGCTATGGGTACAGCCAACCACAGCCAACCGGATCACGGCTATGGCGCCTCGCCTACCGGTTCGACGGCAAGCAGAAGCTATTGGCGCTGGGCAGCTATCCTCTCATTTCTCTCGCCGAGGCTCGTCAGGCGCGTGATGACGCCAAGCGCCTGCTCCTGGCCGGCATCGACCCCGCGCACGAGCGTAAATCCCGCAAGGTCGGCGCGGCGAAGGACACCTTTCGCTCGATCGCGCAGGAGTATATCGACAAACTCAAGAAGGAGGGTCGTGCCGACGCAACAATCACCAAGGTCAAGTGGCTGCTCGACTTCGCCTATCCGACGATCGGCGACAAGTGCATACGGGAGATCGATGCGCGGCAATCCTTACCGCCCTTCGGCGCGTGGAGGTACGCGGTCGGTACGAATCGGCGAGGCGACTGCGGTCGACGATCGGCAGCGTCTTTCGGTACGCGACCGCGCGCACCGACATGGACCCGACATCCGCGCTGAGGGATGCACTCATCAGGCCGACGGTCCGCCGCGTGCCGCGATCACCGATCCGAAGGCCCTGGGCGGCCTGCTGCGGGCGATCCACACGTTCGACGGACAGCCTGCAACACGTGCGGCCCTGAAGCTGATGCCCCTCCTGTTTCCCCGTCCGGTGGAGCTACGAGCCGCTGCGTGGGAGGAGTTCGACCTCAACAACGTGCTGTGGACCATCCCGGAAGCACACATGAAAATGCGACGGCCACACCGCGTTCCTCTTTCAAGGCAGGCAGTCAGCATCCTAACTGAGCTAAGAGAAATCTTCGGCGCAGGCGCACTGCTGTTTCCAAGCGTGCGATCGGCCGCGCGTCCGATTTCTGACAAACGCTCAACGTTGCCCTGCGTCGTATGGGGGAGCCGCTACATCAGGTGGGTGATCGTCTTCCACGGTATGAACAGCCGCGCCAAATGGCAGGAGAAGTTCAGCTGGCAAATTGCCAATAGGCTTCGTTACTCCGCACCGGTCCTTATCTACAAATATGGCTGGGCGACAATCGATGTGCTGGTTTGCTGGCTCCACCGCAAGCTGGCGAGCCGACTCGGCGAACGAATGCGGATTGCAATCGCGCAGGCAGAAGCAAGCCAGCGTCCTACCCGCCCCGATATCATTGCCCACAGCTTCGGCACCCATCTGCTGTCGATGGTGCTGACCGACCCGGATTTCGAAGATCTGAAATTCGGACGAGTCATCACGGCGGGCAGTATCATTCGCCCTGATTTCGACTGGGACAGTCTAATCGAAAATGGCCGTGTGGAGACCGTGCTTAATCATGTCGGCGGGAAGGACAAACCTGTGCTGATCGCTCAGTTCGCCATTCCCGGCACTGGCCCCGGTGGGCGGGTCGGACATACCGCGAACAAGGCGATCAATGTTTGCATGCCGACCTTCAAGCACTCAGACTTCTTTCTGGCCGAGAATCTTCGCGCGCAGATCGCGGATGGGGGACTGTGGCACAATTTCCTGACTCACCCTCTGGAGCATTTCACGCCAGAAGGGCGCCTCGTGCCAGCATCATGGAAGCGCGCACCGCTTGTAATACGCGCGGCATCGGATACGCACTTTTTGCCATATTCGCGCCGTTCTCGTGGCTGCGGCGTAGGCTAGATCCTTAGAGTTCATCAGTGGCAGCTTTCGGGAACCGCCCACGGCGTGGTGAACGACCGACTTGAGGGCGCGAAGCAGCCGGCCAAGCTACCTGTAGCGAAAATCGGTTTCGATGAGCCTAAAGCGGTTGTTGAAAGGTGGCTCAGGGATAAAAATCAATTCGCCGCTCCTATGCTGACAAGTCCTTTCTTCCGGAAAATGCCTAGCAATTTGAACTTTTGATAGGCATATATGTGCCAAGCAAAAACTGAAAGTGATAGGCATGACTCCGCTCAGCAGCATCGCGATGAGCGCGTATACCGATCTGGTACGGCTCTTGAAGGACGATGCAGTGTCCGGTGTCGAGGGCAAACCGACCCTAAAACAACGTGGCGACAAGGCCTATTGGTATGCCGCACGCCGCGTCGGATCAGAGATGCGCTTCTTCTACATTGGCGAAGACGGTGACGAAACGCGCAAGCGCATCGACCGTATCGAGGCACTGCACACGACAGCGAAGGAACGGCAGGCTGAGCGGTCACGGCTGGTCCGTCTGCTGCGGGCGGAGGGCATGACACCGACGGACCGGGCGACCGGTTCCATCCTATCTGCCATGGCGGATGCAGGGACGTTTCGGCTGGGCGGCACCATCGTCGGGACGAATGCGTTTCGCCTATATGAAGGTGAGCTTGGCATCCGCCTCCCCTTGGGCGGAATGGCAAACACCGGCGACATCGACATCGCCCAATTCGAGAAGCTCAGCGTCGCTCTAAAGGATCAGGTCGACCCGGGCCTGGCCGAGACGTTCTCGGCGCTGAAGTTCGATCCCCTTCCAGAACTCCACCAAGGGCGCACATGGCGCTGGGCGCAGGGCGGCAGTGGCCAGTTGGTCGAGTTCCTCACCCCCGCATTCGGTGAGGAAACCATCCGCGACCTGCCCGCACTCGGTGTCAACGCGCAGGCACTGAACTACCTGAATTTCCTGATCGCCGAACCGATCCACGCAGCAGCCATCTACAGATCCGGCGTTCTGGTGCAGGTGCCCCGCCCCGAAAGGTACGCGATCCACAAGCTGATTATCGCTGATCGGCGGCGCGATGGTGCGGGCAGCCTGAAAGCGTCGAAGGACCGGGAGCAGGCGGGGTTTCTGATCGAGGCGATGGCCGAGGACCGGCCGGACGATCTGCGCCGAGCCTATGAAACCGCAATGGGCGTCGGCCCCCGCTGGCGCGAACACATAGCGAACTCGTTGAAGCGGATGCCGGAAACAATGAACACCCTGAACAGTATTTAGTGGCGAACGTCGTGGTGATGATCAGCACGATCAGCCCGATAGCGGTGATCGACATCCTTCTCACGGTTCTCCCCGGTGGTCGATCCGCGGTTCAGCCAACGGGGAGAAGATGCCGTGGAGACGCTGGAACAGACATGTCGGTTGGCCGGCTACCCCAAGACGATCCGAGTTCATCTCGCGCGACCTTGACCTGTGGGCCTATCAGCATGGCGTCGGTCTCGACTTCTCGCGTCCGGGCAAGCCCAGGGACAATGCGTTCATCGAGTCGTTAAATGGCAAGTTCAGGACGGAGTGCCTCAATGCGCACTGGTTCCTGACGCTTGACGACGCCCGCTCGAAAATGGAGGAATGGCGCAAGGACTTCAACAATGTCCGCCCGCACAGCGCGATCGGCAACAAGCCGCCGATATCGCTCATGAAAGGCTCATCGGCGACTTCCGCCGCATGAGATCAACCCCGGAAGTTCCGGTTCGAGGCGATCCGTCTTATCGGGGGCGGAGAAACCGTAGGCATCAGCCGTCAAACGACCATGTGATTAGCCAAGGTCACGCCTCGTTGGCCTCGCGCACGATCCTGTCCATGTCGATGCCGTTCATCTCGCCCACAAGATCCGAGAGCATCGGCATATAGTCCTCGCCGTGATCGGTGGCGATCGCGTGCGTATAATAGTGCTTTGCGGCCGCCGCCATTATGTTGACTATGCCTGCTTCAGCAGCCATCTCGTTGAGATATCGCATATCCTTTGCTGCGTTCTCGATCGAGAACTTGTGCGATTCCCGGTTTCGCTCGACGACATAGCCCATGAAGGTTTCGAAGAATCCGCTGCCCATACGGCTGGGGGACAGAACTTCGTGGATCTTTTGCGGTGAGATTCCAACCTTGGCGCCCAGAACGACGAGTTCCGAGAAGAGCGCGCCGTAAGACAACCCAACAAAATTCATCAGCAGCTTCATTTTGTGGCCTGCCCCGACTGGGCCGATGTGATTGATCGAAGCGGCCCAGCAGTCGAGCACCGGACGAATGCGGGCGATAACTTCTTTCTCGCCCCCGACCATGGCGCTCAGTTCACCTGCCTCGGCCTGAACCGGTGTTCCGCCGAGAGGTGCGTCAACCATATGGCCGCCCTTTTCGGCCAACCGCGCGGCAAGCGCCTCCGTCGAGGAGGGATCAGCGGTCGAGGTGTCGACGACAACGAGACCAGGGCTAGCACCGGCAAGAATACCGTTTTCGCCGTGCATGGTTGCCTCGATCTGGGTCGATGTGGACAAGCATAGGTGGATGATGTCGCATTTTCCGGCCATCTCGCGAGGGCTTTGGATCTCCTGCGCACCGAGGTTCAACAGACTGTCGATCGGGGTGCGATTGCGGTTTCCCTTGACCAGCAGATCGTAGCCACCGTTGCGAATGTTCTTGGCTATGCCGTGCCCCATGAGACCGAGGCCGATGAATCCGATAACTGGTTCTTCACGCATCAAGATGCTCCTTATCTAAATATCGGCGGTGGCGGGCGATCCACAGCGTGTCTGGCTCTTTGCCTCCATCGGGCAGGTATTCGGCGCCGATGGGTTGATTCCAGCCCAGTTCGTGTATGCGCTCGAGGACATAGCTGTAATCGAGCTCGCCATGATCGGGCACGCTGCGATCGGGGACCGAGGCGATCTGGATATGACCGATTATCGGCAAGAGGGTTTCCAAGCGACGGGTGACGTCTCCCTCGATGATCTGCACGTGATAGCAATCGAACATCATCTTTAGGTTCGGCGCCCTCACCTCGGCGATAATCTCGGCAGCGAGGCCCGTCGAGTTCAGATAATAATCCGGGGCATTGTGCGGGTTGAGTGGTTCGATCAGGATCGTGATCTCCTTGGCTTGCTCGCATGCATAGGCAAGGTTCTCCACGAAAGCCGACCTGGAGGCGGTTCCGCGGCTTTTGCCGGCCATGACGTGAACCGCGCTGGAACCTGTGACCCTGGCATACGCCAGGGCCTCGTCAATGGCTGCGCGCGCTTCATCCCGGCGGTGACACAAGGCACTCAGACCATTGTCACCGGCTTCAACATCACCTCGCCTCGTGTTGAGACCGAGCATCGCAAGCCCGGTCTCGTCGAGCACCGATCGCGTCTCCTCGGCAGGGATGTCGTAGGGCCAGTGGCACTCAACCGCGTCGAAACCTGCTGCCTTGGCAGCACGTATGGCGTCGGGCAACGGGCGATCGGCCCAAAGAAAACCGAGATTGGCGGAGAACTTCATGTATCCCACTCCACATTGAAGGTGGTCACGACATCGCGGATTTGCGCCTCCGTCAGCAGCCGCGGGTTCATGCCCCGCGTCAGAAGGGCGAGGTGCGCCGTTGCTTCCAGTTCTTCAATCGCATTGCAGGCGGCCTCGACATCCTTCGCGGCCACGACCGGGCCGTGATTGGCCAGCATGACGGCGCTGCGTTTTCCGGCAAGCCCGCGCACTGCCTCGCCCATGGCCGGATCGCCCGGGCGGAAGAAGGGCAAGAGCCGAACCTTGCCCAATTGCATGATCGCGTAAGGGGTGATCGGGGGCAGGAAATTGTCCGGATCAAACCCCGTCATGGTCGAGAGCGCGACCGAATAGCATGAGTGCAGATGGACCACCGCGCCGGCCGTGCTCCGAGTGTCGTAGAACGCCGTGTGCAGCGGGTGCTCCTTTGTGGGTTTGTCGCCACCAATATGCTTGCCGTGGGCGTCGAAACGGGCGAGCCTGGCGGGATCAAGACGACCCAGGCTGGCGCCGGTTGGAGTCATGAGAAGTCCTCCATCGGGCAGCCGCAGCGAAATGTTGCCGGTCGATCCGCCAGTCAGTCCCCGATCGAACATAGACTTGGCCAGCAGGCAGATTTTTTCACGCAGACGACTTTCTTCGGTCATCGGGCCAGCCGCTCCAGTGCATCAGTGAAGAAGGTCGCATCGCCGAAATTGCCGGACTTGAGCGTGATCGCGACCGTGTGACCGCCGCTCGTCGCATAGCACCACGGCACGCCCGGCGCGATTTCGTTGCCGATTCTCAGCCGGTCAATTCCAAGGGCCTTGGTGACGGCGCCCGATGTCTCGCCACCGGCCACGACAAACCGACGGACACCGCGGTCCCGTGCGACGACCGCACAGGCAGCAAGGGCGTCTTCGACGACTCTGCCCGCATGCTCGGCTCCGAGCCTGTCTTGCGCAGCGCGAACGGCATCGGGTTCCGCAGTCGCGTAGATGATGGGGCTCTCGGTAGCCTGCTGGCTGTTCAACCAGGCAATCACCACCTCCGGACCGTTTTCGGCCAAAGTGACAGGGTCAAGCAAGAAAGACTGGTGACCTTTGACCTTGTAGTCTGCGACCTGCCGAGCGGTCATCATCGAACAACTACCCGACAGCACGATTGCCGGACCTTCTTCGACTTGTGAATCGGCAGCGTTCCTGTCCTCACGTGAGGCCGCAAGATCAGTCCAGAGATCAGGCAGGTTCATCGCTATGGCACTTCCACCCGTGAGAAATATCATGTCGTGACAGGCTTCTGCGATCGTGTGAAGGTCATCGTTCGCTACTGCATCAACGACGACATGGGCCACGCCTTCACGGGACAGTGTGTCGAGATATGCCTTTAACGCAACTGAGCCCCTCTCAATCACCAGCCTGTTGGCGTGCCCGACCGGGCGGGTGACCTGTGGTGCGAGCAGCCGCATTAGATTGGAGTCGCGCATCGGAGTGAGCGGATGATCCTTCATCGGGCTTTCGGCCAGGGGTTGATCACCAACGAACAGATTCCCCATGAAGACCGAACGACCGTTTTCTGGAAAAGCCGGGCAGTAAATCGTCTGCCGCACACCGAGGTCTTCCATGAGTGCCTCGGCGACAGGACCGATGTTTCCATTGGCGGTGGAATCGAAAGTCGAGCAGTACTTCCAGAAAAAACGTTGCGCGCCTGCCTTGCGCAGCCACGCCAGTGCTGCTCGGCTTTCGGCGACAGCCTCATCCACACCGGCCGTGCGGCATTTGAGGGCGATGACCTCCAGCGGTGCGGTATCGTCCTCCGGTTTGCCGTTGGGGACGCCAACGCGCAGCGAAACCGGAACACCGGAACGGGCCAGAAGCGCACCCAGGTCTGTGGCGCCGGTAAAGTCGTCGGCGACAGCGCCGAAAAACGTACTCATCGTCTTTTTCTTAACCCCGGTGCGGCAGGTCAAGGTTCGCGTTGCGCGCATAGATCTTGGCCACCGCCGCGTCGTCTTCGCGCCCCAGGCCAGAGCCCGAGGCCGCAAGGAATTGTTGCAGCACCGCTGACGTGACCGGCGCGCTGAACTTGGCGTCACGAGCGGCATCGAGCACGATTCCGAGATCTTTGGGCCAGATGTCGATGGTGGAATGGGGCGTGTAGTCGCCCGCCACAACGTGCGGTGCGCGATTCTCGAGCATCCAGCTCGTTCCGGCGCAGTTGGGGATCACCTCGATAAAGGTTTCGGGGTCGATACCTTGCGTCATCCCAAAGGTCAGAGCCTCAGCCATGGCAGCGATATGGATACCCGCGAGCATCTGATTTACGGCCTTCATCGCCGACCCGGCTCCAGGCTCGTTGCCCAACTCGAATACGGTTTCTGCGGTCGCATCAAGAACGGGACGGGCGGCCGCGAACGCCTCGGGACTGCCGGAGGCCATGATCGAGAGCGTACCAGCCGCAGCCTTGGCCGCACCGCCGGAAATCGGAGCGTCGAGGTAGAACAATCCGAGTTCAACGCAGCGCGCACCCATTTCCCGTGCAAAACCAGGTGCGGCGGTCACGCTGCAGATGATGACGGCGCCCTTGCGGAGCTGACGCGCCAAACCATTGTCTCCAAAGAGAACAGATTCCGTCTGCGTCGCGTTGAGCACAACGATCAACAGGGCGTCGAGTGATGGCGCAGCCTCAGCGAGGTCTTCGCACGCGCCCCCCTCGGCGCGCAGGCGGTCGACGGAGCCCACGTTGAGGTCTTCGCCGTAAACGTCATGTCCTGAACGTACAAGCGATCTGGCCATGCCAAACCCCATCGAGCCAAGTCCAACACAACCAATCTTCATTTCAGATTCCTTTCAGCAGACGCTGTTCGGAGGTTCGCGCTGAGAACGGTATCAATCACCGCATCTGTCGCCTTGCAGCTTGGGGCTGCCCCGCAGACATCCGCCGTCGTCATTGCCCGGTCACAAACGCCCTCCAGACTAGGCATCACGAGGGTGATGGCGTCGACTTCACCGAGATGGTCGAGCATGTGCCGACCGCGAGAAGATTGTGATTGGGTCTGCAGACCGGCTACCGGCCGCCACCGAGCCAGGCAGTGAAGCGGCTCTAAGATCGATGAGAAGATTTGCTCCGCACCAACGCTGGCCTCGATCGACTGCGGATCGATCCCCTCAGCCGGAGTGGCAGCTATCCGATCTTTGCACATATGCATCATCCCGTCGGGTTCATTCACGCTGGATCGAGTGTCTGCGCGTCGGCGGACCGCTCGATCTACGGCCGCGCCGTCACGACTTCTCGACCGTCAAACCCGGCTTGAATGCAGAGTTGGAGGGAGGTGCCTGAAGCGAGGTCTCGAGGACTTTGGCGAGATGGCGCACACCAAGTTCAGGACTTGCAAGGACGGGTAAGCCCATGCTTGCCCGCGTCGCATCATCCAGTGCGTTCGCCATGGAGGCCTGTGCCAGTATGATCACGTCGACCGACCCCGCCAATACGCTCAGCCCTTCGCGGATACGTGCGTTGTGATCATCACGGTCGCCCGCAGAAAGCGCTTCAAAAGCGCCTTCGCAAAGATGACTTTCGATCCTCACATGAGCCCCGCGCTGAGAAGCGCGCGTCGTCACCAGATCGACGGTCGGGATCAGCGTCGTTGACAGCGTAGCCAGTACGCCAATTCGGCGCCCTGCATCGAGGGCCTCTTCCACCATCCCGGCATCGACGCGAACAAGGGGTATGGAGCACATCGGGCGCGTCGCATCCACCGCCGGGCCAATGGAAGAACACGTCACCAGCACCGCATCTGCGCCGGAATCCTCCGCCGTCCAGACATGTCCCGCAAGCCGGCGCATGGTTGGAGTTTCGAGCTTACCGGCACGGATGGTGTTCTTTAAAAGAGTTTCATCGACGATATTGAAGGTCTGCCAATCAGGTAGGTAGGTTCGCACCAGATCGGCGAAGACTGGCACGAGGCCACTAACCGTGTGGATCATTCCCAGGGACCGCGTCTCGACAGGAGTGCTCATTGATCACCCCTTTCCTGTGCCCGCGCTGCCGATGCGATAAACGCATCGATATCCTCTGCGCGGGTGTTGAAGGCAGTGACCATCCGCACATGCCCTCCACCACGGTCATAGAAACCAAACCCCTCGGACGTCAGAGCACTGCGCATAGCCTCAGGCATGGAGACGAACACTTCATTCGCATCTACCCGATGCAGCAGTTCGACGTTCTGCAATTGCGATAGCCCAGTCGAAAGACGCGTCGCCATCGCATTGGCATGCCCGGCGAATTTGAGCCAACGATTGTCTTCGAGAAGCGCATGCAACTGGGCCGAAACAAAGCGCATCTTTGACGCCACTTGCCCCATCTTCCGCGCGCGATACCGCACTTCCTCGGACAGGGCTTCATCGAAGCAAACGACGGCTTCCGCACACAGACAGCCGTTCTTCGTGCCGCCGAAGGAAAGCACATCGATGCCGACATCGCAGGCGATTTCGGCCGGTGAGCATCCCAAATGTGCTACCGCATTCGCAAAGCGAGCTCCATCCATATGGAACTTCAGCCCAAAACGGTGCGCGAGATCGGCGAGCCCGGCCAACTGCCCGGGCTGGTAGACAGTGCCTAGCTCTGTCGCCTGGGCGACGCTCAGAACCTTTGGCGGCGCGACCGAAGTGTTGCCCCAGCGGGTCTGGGTCAAGGCTTCTTCCAGAACCTCCGCCTTGATCAGCCCATCGCTCTGACGCAACGGCACCAGCTTTGCGCCACCCGTCTGCAGTTCAACTGCACCGCACTCACTGTCATGGATATGCGCGGTTTCACTGCACAGGATCGCCCCCCAACCCGGTGCCAGCAAGGACAGTGACAGCGCGTTCGTGGCGGTGCCCGTGAACACGGGTTGCACGAAACAGGCACATCCGAACAACGCGCCGAATTTCGCGTTGAGACCGTCGGTTAGCGGATCCGACCCGTAGGACGGGCTCGATCCGTGGTTCGCCGCGATGATGGCATCCATGACTTCAGGCGCCACACCTGCAACATTGTCGCTTCTCAGATTTACGGAGGTCATTTGTGACGTCCCACCAGCGTTTGCATGAATTCGAGGCAGCGCTCGAACTCGCTCTCTTCGAGATACTCATCGGCTTGATGCGCCTGAGCGATGTCGCCCGGACCGCAGACGATGGACGACCATCCTGCCTGCTGAAACTGCCCACCTTCCGTGCCATAGGTCACACACAGGGGCGGCCCCGAATAACCGGTGATATCCCGCACCAGCAGTTCGGCGGCGCCGCCCGGATCCGGGCGCAGCCCTGGCACCATGGCGCGACGCACCAGTGTCACCCCGCTATCCGGGGCGATAGCCTGGATCTCGGGAAGAATTTCACGCTCGATGAAAGCGCGATATTCCGCTTCATAGACTTCGGGATCGTCCTGGGGGATCGAACGGATTTCAGTGACGAAAGAGCATTCGTCGGCGATGATGTTCGATGCGTGCCCGCCGCTGATTTTCCCGCAGTGCAACGTCGTGTATCCGGGAGTGAAGCCGTTTTCGGTCTGGGCGTCGCGATTGGCCTTCATGCGTTCGTCCAGCCACGAGACCAGTCGGCAGGCCACGTGTACAGCACTCACACCAATGTCCATGCGGCTGGAGTGGTAGCTGCGACCTTTGACATTCGTGAAAAACGACAAATTGCCTTTGTGCCCGAACACGGGCTTCATGGCCGTCGCCTCTCCAACGATCACCGCCTTCGGAGGCGCGACCTGTTCGCAAAGAGCCTTGATCAATGAAGGGACGCCCCTTTGCCCAAGCTCTTCATCATAGGAGAGTGCGATATGGATCGGAGCCGTCAGCTCGGCGTTGACCATCTCCGGCACCGTGGCCAGCACGGTGGCGACAAACCCCTTCATGTCGACCGTGCCGCGGCCATAAAGCCGCCCATCCTGACGGCGCAACGCCCAGGGGCTTGAAGTCCAGATTTGATGGTCGGCCGGAACGACATCCGTATGGCCGGACAGAACCACACCAGGCCGGGACGCCGGCCCAATAGTCGCGAGAATGTTGGCCTTCGTCTTGTCTTCGTTGAATATTTTCTTCGCTTCAACGCCGTGAGATCGAAGATAGTCCTCAATATAGGCAACGCAATCCAGATTGGAACTATCTGAGACACTCTCATAGGCCACGAGACGTTCCAGTATTTCGAGTGCTACCGACGAATTGGGTGCTGACATCACCATTTCCCTTTGTGCGACGTTGACCTGGGGCAAACGAAAACACGACGCGTCAAGTCGACCACAGATGCGCTCTAGCTGTCTCTTTCACGATCGCTTGCTGCTCATGCGGCGAGCCGGTCAGTCGAATTCGAAAACCTGATACGGTCCCTGACAGGGGTTCCCCAGGCGCAGGTGCATACGCCCCGCATCCGGTTCGCAGATCACCGAATAGATCGTCTTGACCGGAGCGAGCTGGCCCGGCTGGTGATGACGGCAAATGCTGCCAGGGTGACCATCGTGATCAGACAGGAGTTCCTTCATTGTGCTGGCACTCAACATGCCACGCCTGTCCTGCATCAAGGTTTCGAGGCCGCTATGACGCAGCAACGTGTCCTCCCATTCGCTCGGACGGCGGTCGTCTTTCTTGAGTTCGGGATCGGTAAAGTGATTTGCGTGGGCGACGATGCCCTCTTTGCTCGCAAGGACCGCCATGGAATCGGGGGTCAATTCCACATCGACAGCTCGATTCCTATCGACAAGGACGTAGTTGCCACACGATCCGACAGGCGAAGCCTTCATGACAGCAAGACAATCTTCGATGCTGCACTGCTCCAGGAGACGGCGCTTCATGGGATAATGAGGCAATCCAAACCGCCAGACAGAATTCGTCAGCGAATTCTGCATGAAGCCGACACCTGCATCATTGATCCCGGGGTAGCCCATGAGCCCACCGAACGTCGCCATCAGCATCCGTGGCCCATGTTCCGGCGTGACCCGCAGGACGACGACAAGGTCTTCCATGACCCCGGCCTGATCTTGGTTCTGACCAATCAGCATGGTGCCGTCATGCGTCGCGCTTCGATCCACCGCGAAAGAGGTGCAACCTTCGCCATCGGCCGGCATGCCATCGAAAACGCCGACTTCGCTGCGGACATTGATCAGCAGTGCATGACCGAACGGCACTCCTGCGCCAGTCGCTATGCCCCGGATCTCTTCCACCTGTTCCGGGGCATAACGTTCCAGCTTGGGCAGGAAGCGCAGTGCGCGATTTACGAGGTCTTCAATGGACGGGCTTGGCGCTTGAGCTTCGGGATTTCGCAGGCGCGACTCATGCGCGATGGTTCGACGCAGTATCTCCGGATAGGCCTTGATCTGGTCACGGCAGGCTCGCCCAAATTGCTCGCCGCGCGCAACTGGTGGTCCCTCGATATCGATCAAAGCCACACTTCGGCTAGAAGAAATTTCCATCTGATGAACCACCTTCGACATATTGAGACTGAAGCTCGTTTCAGCAATGAAGTCAGACGTTTATTGCTTTGATGGCTCCACCGCATGACACGAAACGAGATTGCCGGTCGGCGTATGCTGAAGCCGCGGTGCGATCTTTGCGCACACATCCATCGCCTTTACGCAGCGTGTGCGGAAAGAACAGCCGCTGGGAGGATTGATCGGGCTTGGCACATCACCAGCCAGAACGATACGCTCCTTGCGGGCACCGGGCCGGGGAATGGGGACTGACGACAACAGCGCCTGCGTGTAGGGGTGCAGGGGCTTGGCGAACAACGTCTTCTTCTCCGCGATCTCGACGATGCGGCCAAGGTACATAACGGCAATACGATCAGAGATATGACGAACGACGCTGAGATCGTGAGAGATGAAGAGATAGGTCAGCCTGAACTCGTCCTGTAGATCCTGCAACAGGTTGATGATCTGGGCTTGGATCGATACGTCGAGCGCGGAGACGGCTTCGTCGCAGACAATCAACTTGGGCTGCGTTGCCAGAGCGCGGGCGATACCGATGCGCTGGCGTTGCCCGCCCGAGAATTCGTGCGGAAATCGGTGCGCATGAGAATTTGCAAGGCCGACAGTCGACAGGAGTTTCCTAATCTTGGCCGTATGCTCCTTGCGATTGTGAGGATCGTGTATCGCCAGGGGTTCGCCTACGATCTCCTCGACGGACATGCGCGGGTTCAGCGCTGAGACGGGATCCTGGAAGATCATCTGCATCTCGCGCCGGATAGGGCGCATTTCGCTGCGTCCCAGGTGCGAGACATCGCGCCCGTCGAACACAATCCGCCCACCGGTCAGGCTGGACAGGCGCATGATCAGTCTACCCACCGTTGACTTGCCGCATCCGCTCTCGCCGACAAGGCCCAGGGTTTCGCCATTGTCGATATTGAGGCTCACACCATCAACGGCCTTCACCGTCGCACTTGACGTCCACAGACCGCCCTTGCGGCGCACCGTGAAATGCTTGACCAGATCGGAGATCTCAAGCAGCGGATCGTTGGGTTCCGGGGTCATGCGGGCACCTTGTAGTTAACCAGCCGCCAGCAGGCGGCGGCACGCGCCGGGCTCTCGCGGATCATCGCGGGCTCAAGTTCACGGCAAATGTCCTGGGCGTATGGGCAACGAGGGGCAAAACGGCACCCACTTGGCATCTCGGCGGGTGAAGGCACCGATCCTGGGATAGCGCGCAGCCGATGCAGATCTTCGTCCAGGGGCGGCATGCTTTTCAGAAGAAGTTCGGTGTAAGGGTGCTGCGGCGCTGCGAACAGATCCGCAACGGGTGCTTCCTCCACGATCCGGCCTGCATACATCACGACGACCCGGTGAGTGTATTCCGCGACGACCCCCAGATCATGGGTGATCAGCATCACCGCCATGTTG
>SWBZ01006416.1_pt2 | contig 17546 bp, 17 predicted proteins | sample 4693031 | NCBI WGS metagenome assembly SWBZ01 (sample SAMN10267274, study PRJNA491770) | bioreactor metagenome | isolation source: DHS bioreactor inoculated with | place: Japan: off Shimokita Peninsula
GGTGGAACTGGATGGGATTATCGGCGCCGACACCATGGCCAGTGCCGACATGATCATCACGGGTCTACGCGACGCCTTCGAGGCAAACCATGTGAAGGGCGTGATCCTGCGCATCAACAGCCCCGGCGGCAGCCCGGTGCAGGCCGGCTACATCAATGACGAGATCCGCCGGCTGCGTTCGGAATACCCCCAAATCCCGTTCTATGCAGTGGTTACCGATATCTGCGCCTCCGGTGGCTACTATGTGGCGGCCGCGGCCGACGAGATCTATGCCGACAAGGCCAGCATCGTGGGTTCCATTGGTGTGCGCATGGACAGTTTCGGTTTCGTCGGCGCCATGGAAAAGCTCGGTATCGAGCGCCGCCTGCTCACCGCCGGCGAACACAAGGGTTTCCTGGATCCCTTCCAGGAAACACGTGAAGAGGATGTCGCCCATATCCAGGGGCTGCTGAACAATATCCACACCCAATTCATCAACACCGTCCGGGAAGGACGCGGTGAGCGCCTGACGGATAATCCCGACATCTTCAGCGGCCTGGTATGGACTGGCGAGCAAAGCGTGACCCTGGGCCTGGTGGACGGTTTGGCCAGTGCCAGTCATGTGGCACGGGAATTCATCGGCGCCGAGGATATCGTCAACTACACGCCACGTCCGGATTTCCTGCAACGCTTCAGCGAGCGCTTCGGGGTGGCCATGGCCAAGGCGCTGGCAGAGGCTGGAATGACGCCGAACCTGCAATAGAGAAGCGTACAGGCCTGGCCTCGTCCCTCTCTGCCAATCCGCCTTATTCCCCGTACATGCCCTTTTTGCCGGAATGGCGTTCCATGCGCTGCCGACGCATTTCCTGCAGTTGCTCGCGTTGGGCCTCCGTCAGGATGCCACGCACCTGCTGGGCCGTTTCTGCACGACTCAGCATCATGGCGCTCATGCGAGCCGCCTGTTCATCGGCCAGCGCGCGCAGCTCATCCCGGGAAGCTCCGCGTTCGATCGCATCGCGCATGGCCTGGCGATGTTCACGCATTTCACCTTTCGCGCCCTGCATCTCCCCGCGGCGCGCCTCCACCAGTGCTTCGATCTGCTCACGTTGCGCATCGGTCACGTCATCCAACCGCTTCAGTATGCGCGCCGGGCCCTGGCGATCGCATCGGCCCTGAAACTTGCCTTCTTGATTACCATAGGCCATGGCGCCTCCGGTACCGGCAAGCAGTACTGCGGCAGAAATCATGGCGGCCATTCCCGTTTTGCGAATCTTCATGGCTATTCTCCTTCATGTGGTTCTGCCGGAACCAGCGCCCGGCAGGTGACTGAAGCATAGCGAGACCCTTCGAGAAGTTGGTTCAGGATGGGTGAAGTACTGCAAAGAAATGCAAAGCCGGAAACCTGGGCTTTCCATCACGCGACAAGCGGCGCAAAATCCGTCCATGCCAAGAGTGCTGCTCATCGACGACGATCAGACCCTCTGTGAACTGCTGGGGGAATACCTGGCGGGGGAGGGCTTTGATTTACACAGCGCCCATGACGGCCGGGAAGGGGTTCGGCTCGCAGCCACCGGGCAATGGGATGCGGTCATCCTGGATGTCATGCTGCCGGGCATGAACGGCTTCGAGGTTCTGAAGCGCATAAAATCCACCAGCAAACTGCCGGTGTTGATGCTGACCGCACGCGGAGAGGATACCGACACAGTAGTCGGCCTGGAACTGGGCGCGGACGACTATGTGGCCAAGCCCGCCAGCCCACGGGTACTGGCTGCCCGGCTGCGGGCACTTCTGCGCCGCCAGGAACAGGACCGGGAGCACGACGAGCTGCTGCGGATCGGTGACCTGCTCATGGATTCAGGAAATCGTTCCGTGCAGGTGGATGGCAGGCCCGTGGAGTTGACCGGGGCCGAGTTCAACCTCTTGCAACTGCTGCTGGAACAGGCCGGCAGTATCGTGGGCCGGGATGTGCTGGCCGAGCAAGGTCTCGGTCGTCCCCTCCAGGGTTACGACCGTCGCATCGAGACCCATATGGCCCAGATCCGCCGCAAGCTCGGCCCCCTGTCCGATGGCAGTCCTCGCATCCACACGGTGCGTGGCACCGGCTACCAATACAGCAAAGGCTGATGGGCTCCCTGTTCAGCAAGATCTTCCTCGCCTTCTGGTTCAGCCTGATCCTGCTGGGTGTGGCACTGTTCAGCGCCGAGCGCCATTTGGGTGGCCGGGAACTCGAGACTCATCGCGAATGGCTCAAGGCCCATGCCGACACCGCCGCGGGCTTCTATGCCTCGGGTGGCATCGAAGCGGTGCAGGGCTGGCTGCGCGGTTTGCGGCATGCCGAGCGCCGCCCGGTATTCCTGCTCGATGAGAAAGGCCGGCCACTGCTGCGCCAGCGTCCACACCGGGATTGGCGCAGCGACCTCCCCATGCAGGCCGGAGTACACAAGACAGGCCAGGGACGCTTTCTCATCCTGGTGGAGCTGCCCGACACCCGCCCGGCCTTGTTGCTGGGCACACGGGTAGACCTGGGGCGGCTGGCGGGACTGGACCCGGTCATTCGCATCGCCATTGCGCTGGCCATAAGCGGCCTGGTCAGCCTGTTGCTGGCGCTCACCCTGAGCCGCCCGCTGCGCCGCCTGCGCCACGCCGCCCAGGCGCTGGCCGCCGGCGATCTCGAAGCACGTGTGGGAATACACGGGCGGGACGAGATCGGCGCCCTGGCGCGTGACTTCGACCTCATGGCAGATCGCCTGCGCAGCATGCTGAACAGCCAGCAACGCCTGTTACGTGACGTCTCCCATGAATTACGTTCGCCGTTGGCGCGCCTGCGCGTCGCACTGGAACTGGCGGAACGAGATCCCGCCCGGCCGGATACCCTGGTGCGCATCGGCAAGGAAGCCGATGAACTGGAACGGCTGGTGACGGATCTCTTGTCCCTGGCCCGGCTCGAATCCGGGCAAGTGAGCCTGCAACGTTCCCGCATCTGTTTGGCAGACCTGCTGCTTGACGTGGTGAACGACGCGGACTTCGAGGCCCGGGCGCGGGAGCGGCGCGTGGAACTGCGGGTCATCGAGGATGGGCAGGTGGAGGGCGATGCGGTTTTGCTGCGCTCGGCCATCGAGAACGTGGTGCGTAACGCCGTTCGTCATACCCCGGAGCAAACGGCTGTAGAGGTCGAACTGCGATCCCGGGATGGCTGGGTGATGATCGAGGTGCGTGACCAGGGCGCGGGGGTTCCGGAAGCGGAACTCATGCGCATGTTCGAGCCGTTTACCCGTATCGCGGAGGCCCGGGATCGCCATACTGGCGGCTTCGGTCTGGGCCTGTCCATCACCGGCCAGGTGATGGCCGCCCATGGAGGCAGGGTGGAGGCCCGTAACCGGAAGGAGGGAGGACTTTCTGTCTGTCTTTTCCTGCCGACAGGCGCCTAGGGCAGTACCACTCCGGCCTTTGCCAGCAGGCCGGTGAGGGTGATCAAAGGCAGGCCGATCAGGGACGTGGGGTCATCGCCCTCCATGGCCTTGAACAGGGTGATCCCCAGCCCTTCGGATTTGAAGCTGCCGGCGCAGTTATAGGGTTGTTCCCGTTGCAGATAGCGTTCGATGCGTGCCTCGTCCAGGGTACGAAAGCGCACCCGGAACGGCACCAGTCGCGTCTCCGCAATACCGCTTGCGGCGTTGTACAGGCACAGGCCGGTAAGAAAGCTGACCGTTCTGCCGGACAGTTTTTGCAACTGTGCCCGGGCCCGTTCATGGTCACCGGGCTTGCCCAGTACCTCGTCATCCACCACGGCCACCTGATCGGAACCGATCACAAGGGCACGCGGGAACTGCGCGGCCCCGGCCCGGGCCTTGGCCTCGGACAGCCGCTGCACCATCACCTCGGGTGTTTCGCCGGGCAGCTGTGATTCATCCACCGCAGGCGACACGATCTCGAAAGGAATGCAAAGGCGGGACAACAGCTCGCGTCGGAAAGGCGAGGTGGAAGCCAGCACGATCTGGGGTTGTGCCTGAATCATGGCCCGCAAGTGTAGCGAAGTCGCGTGGACAACCCAAGCCGCACCCCGGTTCAGGCTTCGATTTCGATCAGGGTTTCATCGGGATTCACACTGTCGCCCTTGCCCACGTGCACGGCGGTGACCCGCCCGCCAATCGGAGCCTGGATCTCCGTTTCCATTTTCATGGCCTCGGTGACCAGCACCGGATCCCCGGCCTTCACCTGGTCGTCGGGTTTGACCAGTACCTCGATGATGGTGCCGGGCATGGAGGTGGTGACATGGCCAGGCTGGGTGGCCTTGGGGCGCCGGCTGCCCTTTGGAGAGGAGACGGCCGGCCGTTCACCACCAGGGGCACGAGGTTCCACTTCCACCAGGGTTTCGATCAGGATTTCCTCGGGCACACCATCCACGGTGAGATAGAAGGGCCGGGTCGCTTCCGTATCATGGCCGGTACCCGTGACCTTGATATGGTAGGTCTCGCCATGCAGGGTTACGTTGAATTCGGTGGGTCGGCCGGCCAGTTGCTCACCAGCAGGACGGGCGGGTTCCAGCGGTTCCGGTTGCAGGTTCCCCGCCTTGCGCGCTTCGAGGAACTCCCGCCCGATCTCCGGGAACATGGCATAGGTGAGGATATCTTCCTCGCTGTCGGCGAAACCCGCGCCATCGTTGCGCAGGTTGTCCATTTCCGGCCGCAGCAGGTCCGCCGGGCGCACGTCGATGACGTCGGCATTGCCAATGGCCTGCTGGCGCACCATGGAATTGACCTCGCCCGGCGCCCTGCCATAGCGCCCCTGCAGGTAGAGCTTCACTTCATTGGTGATGGTTTTGTAGCGGGTATCGGTCAGCACGTTGAGCACGGCCTGGGTGCCGACGATCTGGGAGGTGGGGGTGACCAGGGGCGGGTAGCCCAGGTCTTCCCGTACCCGGGGGATCTCGTCCAGCACCTCACTGATGCGGTTCAGCGCCCCCTGTTCCTTGAGTTGGCTGTAGAGGTTGGAAATCATGCCTCCAGGCACCTGGTAGACCGCCACCCGGGTGTCCAGCCCGGTGAGTTCGCTTTCGAACTGGTGGTATTTCTTCCGCACCTCGCGGAAATAGAAGCCGATGTCCTGCAGCGCCTTCAGATCCAGACCGGTGTCGTACTCGGTGCCAGCCAGGGCCGCCACCATGCTTTCCGTGGGCGGATGGCTGGCCCCACCGGAAAAGGACGAGATGGCGGTATCGATGTGACGACAGCCGTTTTCGATCGCCTTGAGATGGCACATCTCGGCGGTGCCGGCGGTGGCATGCATATGCAGGTGGATGGGCACCTGTACGGCGTCCACCAGTTCACGCACCAGTTCTCCCGCCACCATGGGGGTAAGCAGCCCGGCCATGTCCTTGATGGCGATGCTGTCGACACCCATGTCAGCCAGCGTGCGTGCCATGCTGACGAACCGGGGAATACCATGCACCGGGCTGGTGGTGTAGGAGATGGTTCCCTGGGCATGCTTGCCGGTCTTCTTGACCGCGGCAATGGATGCTTCCAGGTTACGGGTGTCATTGAGGGCGTCGAAGATGCGGAAGACGTCCATGCCGTGGTCGGCGGCACGGGCTACGAAGGCCTGTACCACGTCATCGGAATAATGCCGGTAGCCAAGCAGGTTCTGGCCACGCAGCAGCATCTGCAATCGGGTGTTGGGCAGGGCCGTGCGCAGCTGGCGTAATCGTTCCCAAGGATCTTCCTTGAGATAACGCAGGCAGGCATCGAAAGTGGCACCACCCCAGACCTCCAGTGACCAGTAGCCGATGGCGTCCAGCTTCGCGCATACCGGCAGCATGTCCTCGGTACGCATGCGGGTGGCGATCAGCGACTGGTGGGCGTCGCGCAGGATGACATCGGTGACGTGGACTTTGGACATGGTGTGGATACTCAATGCCCGGCCTGGGCGGCGATGGCGGCACCGATGACGGCGGCCAGTTCCCGGGTTGGACGGCTGGTGGCATAGTTCACCAGCTCCGGGTGATCCTCCACGAAGCCGGTGTCGAAGCGACCCTCGATCACGTCCTCCACCTGCAGCAGTTCCAGGTAGTAGGGGATGGTGGTCTTGACACCGTACACCCCCATATCGAGCAGGGCACGGCGCGAGCGGCGCAGCACGTCGGGCCATTCCAGCGCCCAGACAATGAGCTTGGCACACATGGAATCATAGTAGGGTGGAATGGTATAGCCGGAATAGATGGCAGCATCCGTGCGTACGCCCGGGCCGCCAGGCGCGAAGTAACGGGTGATACGGCCGAAGCTGGGCAGAAAATCATTGCGCGGGTCCTCGGCATTGATGCGGAATTCTATGGCATAACCGCGCCGGCCCACATCCTCCTGTCGATATCGCAGGGGCAGGCCATCGGCAATGCGGAACTGCTCCTGGACGATGTCGATACCGGTAATGGCCTCGCTGATGGTGTGTTCCACTTGCAGGCGGGTATTCATTTCCATGAAATAGAAACTGCCGTCCCGGTCCATGAGAAATTCCACCGTGCCGGCATTCTGGTAACCCACCGCCAGGGCTGCCTGTACAGCATAGGCACCCAGCCGCTGGCGCTGTTCTTCGTTCAGTTGCGGGGAGGGGGCGATCTCCACCAGCTTCTGGTGGCGACGCTGGATGGAACAGTCACGCTCGAACAGGTGGATGCAGCCACCATGATGGTCGGCGAGGATCTGGACCTCGATATGACGCGGCCGGTCGATGCACTTTTCCATGAAGATCGAGGCGCTGCCGAAGGCCTTGGTGGCCTCGGAGATCACTCGGTCGTAGTGGCGGCGCAGTTCACCGGCATCGTTGCAACGGCGGATGCCGCGCCCACCTCCGCCGGAGGTGGCCTTGAGCATCACCGGATAGCCGAACTCCCCGGCCAGCACCAATGCCTGCTCCAGGCTGTCGAGGTTGTCGTCGCAACCGGGCACCACGGGCACGCCGGCGGCCTGCATGGCGCGGCGTGCCTCGGTCTTGTCACCCATGCGCCGGATCACATCGGCATCGGGCCCGATGAAGGTGACGCCGCGACGCCGGCAGATCTCCGCCAGCAGTGGGTTCTCCGACAGGAAGCCGTAGCCGGGATGCAGGGCATCACAACCAGTGGCCACGGCCAGGTTGACGATCCGATGGGCATTCAGGTAACCCGCCACCGATTCCGGGCCGATATTGTAGGCCTCGTCGGCTTTCTTGACATGCAGGGCGTGGCGGTCGGCATCGGCGTAGATGGCCACCGAGGTGATGCCGGCTTCGGCGCAGGCGCGCACCAGGCGCACCGCGATTTCCCCCCGGTTGGCGATCAGGATCTTCTTGATCACATTGAATCTTCCGTATTTTCTGGCCGTGGCGGGGCCCGTGGCTGGGGTCGAAGGGCCGTGCTGCCGGCACCACCCCACTTCTTACGCAAGTCCCTGACGACTGTCAACGCGGCCCCCTTGGGAGGAGGCCGGGAACACCGCGATTTTTCTATACTTTTCTTTGACACCACCAAGCCCGGCAGGCTAGAATTCGCGTCTTATGTTGAGTCGACTTCCGGAACGGATCGAGCCCCTGGCGATGGCCGAAGCGGGGCGGGAGTTCTCCGGCAGCCTCGATCTCGCCGGGCTGGCACGACTGGCGCCACTGTTGGCTTCCCGGCAGGGCGCGCTGACGGTGAGCCTGCTGCTGGACCGGGACGAGGCGGGCACCCGTTATCTGGCAGGCCGTGTAGCTGGACAACTGCAACTGGAGTGTCAACGCTGCCTGGGTGCCATGGAGTTCGCATTGGACAGCGATTTCCGCCTCGGACTCGTGCGAAGCGAGGAAGAAGCGGCAAGACTGCCGCCCGGTTATGAACCGCTGCTGGTGGGAACGGATCCCATGTCACTGGCGGATATCGTGGAAGACGAAGTACTGCTGGCGCTGCCCATCGTGGCCCTGCATCGGGAACCCCACCCTTGCGCGGCACAACAGCACCAGGAACCTCCGCCGGAGGGCGAGCAACGGGAGAACCCCTTTGCCGTGCTGGCACAATTGAAACGTGACAAGTAGTTTTTTCAGGAGTTAGCCAAATGGCCGTTCAACAGAATCGTAAAACCCCCTCCAAGCGTGGCATGCGTCGTTCCCACGATGCCATCAAGGGCGCAACCCTGTCCGTGGAGCCGACCACCGGCGAGACCCATCTGCGCCACCACATCAGCCCGGACGGTTATTATCGTGGTCGCAAGGTTCTTACCAAGGACGTTGACTGATACACGCGCAAACGGACAGGGGTCGCGGCGTGCATTACGTCGCGGCCCTTTGTCTTTACATGATCGTCAAAATCACTTTCTGATCTACCGGGTATCCGCAGTCTGATGAGCAGCCGCTATACGATCGCGCTCGATGTAATGGGTGGCGACCATGGGCCAGAGGTAGTGATACCCGCCGCCCTGAACAGTATCAAGGCCCGCGATGATCTGACCATCGTCCTGGTGGGCGATGAAGCCGTGATTCGCGCCGCGCTCGGAGATGTGACGCCTTCAATCAGTCAGCGACTGATTATCCAGCACGCCTCTCAGCGCGTGGAAATGGATGACCTGGCCTCGCACGCCCTGCGCAACAAGAAAGACTCCTCCATGCGAGTGGCCCTGGATCTGGTCAAGGATGGCAAGGCCGATGCCTGTGTCAGCGCCGGCAACACCGGGGCGCTCATGGCCACGGCGCGTTTCGTTCTCAAGACCATTGCCGGTATCGACCGGCCCGCCATCTGCACCAAGCTGCCTTCGCTCAAGGGCCAGACCTGGATGCTGGACCTGGGCGCCAATGTGGACTGCACCGCTGAACAACTCTGCCAGTTCGCCCTCATGGGATCGGTGCTTGCCGGGGCGGTGGATGGCATTGATCATCCTCGCGTCGGCCTGCTCAATATCGGCGAAGAGGAAATCAAGGGCAACGAGCAGGTCAAGAAGGCAGCCCTCTGTCTCGAAACCAGCGGCCTGCACTATATCGGCTTCGTGGAAGGCGACGACATCTACAAGGGCGACGTGGACGTCGTGGTTTGCGACGGCTTCGTGGGCAACGTGGCATTGAAAACCAGTGAAGGTCTGGCCAAGATGATCTCCGAGTTCATAAAGCGTGAATTCACTCGCAACCTGTTCACCAAGCTGGCGGCTATCGTTGCGTTGCCGGTACTGCGTGCCTTCCGCCGTCGCATCGACCCCCGCCGCTATAACGGCGCCAGCCTGCTGGGCCTGCGCGGCATCGTGGTGAAGAGTCATGGCAGCGCCGATGCCCTGGCGTATGCCAATGCCATTGAATTTGCGATCCTGGAAGTACAGCAGGCGGTACCGGAACGCATCAGTGAACAACTTAATGCCTTGATGGCTCAACAACAGGCGATGTGATGTACGCAAGGATTACCGGAACGGGCAGTTACCTGCCTGAAAAGGTACTGACCAACCACGATCTGGAAAAGATGGTGGAGACTTCCGATCAATGGATTCGGGAACGTACCGGTATCGAGAAACGGCATATCGCCGCACCTGGCGAGACCACCTGCGATCTGGCTGAAACAGCCGCCAGACGGGCCATGGAGGCAGCCGGCAAGTCCGCCGCCGACATCGATCTCATCATCGTTGCCACTACCACACCCGACCGGGTATTCCCGAGCACCGCCTGTTTGCTGCAGCAGCGTCTGGATATCCATGGCTGCGCCGCCTTCGACGTGCAGGCCGTCTGTACCGGTTTCGTCTATGCACTGGGCATCGCCGACAAGTTCGTGCGCACCGGCAGCGCTCGCTGTGCCCTCGTGGTCGGTGCCGAGACCCTGTCGCGCATTACCGACTGGAACGATCGCTATACCTGCGTGTTGTTCGGTGATGGCGCCGGCGCGGTGGTCCTCGAGGCCAGCGATGAGCCGGGCATCCTGTCCAGCCACCTGCATGCCGACGGCCAGTATGAAAACCTGTTGACGGTCCCGGCCGGGGTTTCCCAAGGACTGGACCTGGTAATGGAAGGCAAGGCCTTCATGCAGATGAAGGGCAACGAAGTGTTCAAGGTCGCCGTGAACACACTCGGCCGCATCGTCGACGAGACCCTCGAGGCCAATCAACTCGACCAGTCGGATATCGACTGGCTGGTACCGCACCAGGCCAACATCCGCATCATCCAGGCCACGGCCAGGAAACTGCGCATGAACATGGATCACGTGGTGGTGACCGTGGACCAGCACGGCAACACCTCGGCGGCTTCCGTGCCCCTGGCCCTGGATACCGCGGTGCGCGATGGGCGCATCAAACGCGGGGAAACCCTGTTACTGGAGGCCTTCGGTGGTGGTTTCACCTGGGGCTCCGTACTACTTAAATACTGACTGCATACATCCCATGACCGAAACCAATTCGCAACTCGCCATGGTGTTCCCCGGCCAAGGCTCGCAGGCTGTCGGCATGCTGGCCGAACTGGGTGCCGGGCACGATATCCTTCTCGAGACCTTCCGCGAGGCCAGTGAAACACTTGGCTACGACCTGTGGGCGCTGTGCCAGCAGGGGCCGGCCGAGGATCTCAACCAGACCGATCGGACCCAGCCGGCCATGCTGGCCGCCGGAGTGGCGGTATGGCGCGTCTGGTGTGATCAGGGTGGTGCGCGGCCGGTGCTGATGGCCGGCCACAGCCTGGGGGAGTACAGCGCCCTGGTGTGCGCGGGCGCCCTGGACTTCGCCGAGGCCGTGGCCCTGGTGGCGGAACGGGGCCGACGCATGCAGGCGGCCGTACCGGCGGGTGTTGGCGCCATGGCCGCCATCCTGGGCCTGGAGGACGCACAGGTAATCGAACTCTGCCGCCAGGCGGAGGAGGGCGAGGTGGTTGCCGCGGTTAATTTCAACTCCCCTGGTCAGGTGGTGATCGCCGGCAACCACGCCGCCGTGGAACGGGCCATGGCCCTGGCCAAGGCCGCGGGCGCCAAGCGGGCCCTGCCGCTGCCGGTGAGCGTACCTTCCCATTGCAGCCTGATGCAGCCGGCCGCGGAAGCCTTCGCGGCATCGCTGGCCCGGGTCACCCTGCGGGCACCGGAGATCCCGGTGCTGCACAATGTGGATGTGCAGGCGCATCACGATCCCGACGCCATACGCGCAGCGCTGGCCCAGCAGTTGTACAGCCCGGTACGCTGGGTGGAAACGATACAGGCCATGGGTCGGCAGGGAATCCATCATTGTCTCGAGATGGGGCCGGGCAAGGTCCTGACCGGACTCAACAAGCGCATCGACAAGTCGATCGAGACCCTGCCGGTATATGACCCGGCCAGCCTGGCGGCGGCCCTGGTGGTCTAGGCGCGGCATAGTCCTATTGGAGAACGAGATGTCACTGGAAAATGAAATCGCCCTGGTGAGCGGCGCCAGCCGCGGCATCGGCAAGGCCATCGCCCTGGAACTGGGGCAGGCCGGTGCCACCGTGGTCGGCACCGCCACTACCCCGGGGGGCGCCGAGGCCATTGGCGCCTACCTGCGGGAGGCCGGTATCAGGGGGACCGGCATGGTGCTGGACGTGGCCGATGCCGCCTCGGTGGAAGCGGTGGTCAAGAGCGTGGGCGAGCAGTTCGGCTCCCCGACCATCCTGGTGAATAATGCCGGCATCACCCGTGACACCTTGCTGATGCGCATGAAGGACGAGGACTGGGATGCAGTGATCAACACCAACCTGAGTTCCATCTTCCGCCTCAGCAAGGCCTGCCTGCGCGGCATGATGAAGGCCAAACGGGGCCGCATCATCAGCATCGCCTCGGTGGTCGGCGCCACCGGCAATGCCGGCCAGGCCAATTACTCCGCCGCCAAGGCCGGCATCGTCGGCTTCAGCAAATCCCTGGCCCGGGAAGTGGGTTCACGCGGCATTACCGTGAACGTGGTGGCACCAGGCTTCATCGACACCGACATGACCCGTGCCCTGGGCGAGGAGCAGCGCAACCAGCTCATCGGCCAGATCCCGCTGGCGCGCCTCGGCGCCGCCGAGGACATCGCCCATGCCGTGGCGTTCCTGGCCTCGGCGCAGGCCGCCTATATCACCGGGGAGACCCTGCATGTGAACGGTGGGATGCATATGGCCTGAGAAGTTGCCGGACCGAGCCTGTCCCGGCCCATGCCGAGATCGGCATGACGAATACTAGAAATTGCGTAATATATGCCTATTAATATATTGTTAAACAAGTATTATTTGTTACGATTTAATTGGATCTCGAGGTCCGGTTTCCGAGGCGAAATCCACAGCCGGTGATTACTGGCATGCACATACGCTTTTCACTACAATACCCGCCGCAGCTGCGGCTGTTTTCTGTTGCCTTGCGAGGAAAATTCAACAATGAGTACCATCGAAGAACGCGTCAAGAAAATCGTCGTCGAACAACTGGATGTCAAGGATGAGGAGGTCACCAACGCGGCTTCCTTCGTGGATGATCTTGGCGCTGATTCCCTGGATACCGTCGAGCTGGTGATGGCCTTGGAAGAGGAATTTGAGTGCGAGATTCCTGATGAAGAGGCCGAAAAGATCACCACGGTTCAGCAGGCGATCGACTACGTCGTCGCACACCAGGACTAGGTTGTGAAATTCGGGAAGGCCGCAAGTCCCACGCAGGTGGGCGCGGCCTTCTGTATTTGTGCGCCGCTCCCGGGCGGGCACGGTTTGTGAGGATGGAACATTGACGAAGCGGCGCGTAGTCATCACCGGTCTTGGTATCGTGGCTCCCGTGGGTCTCAACCTGAAGGAATGCTGGGACAATATTCTGGCGGGTCGCAGCGGGATCAGCCCCATCACCCATTTCGATGCCACCGACTTCCCGGTCCGGTTCGCCGGCACGGTGCGGGGCTTCGAGGTCACGGAGTACCTGTCATCCAAGGATGCCCGCAAGATGGATGGTTTCATCCATTACGGCATTGCCGCGGGCGTGCAGGCCATCCGGGATTCGGGCATCGAGGTCACCGAGACCAACGCGGAACGCATCGGCGTGGCCATCGGCTCCGGTATCGGTGGCCTGACCAGCATCGAGAACAGTCATGACGCCCTCAACAAGGGCGGCCCTCGCAAGATTTCGCCCTTTTTCGTTCCCAGCAGCATCATCAACATGATTTCCGGGAACCTGTCCATCATGTATGGCATGCAGGGGCCCAATATCGCCATCGTCACCGCCTGCACCACCGGCACCCACAACATCGGCGAGGCCGCGCGCATCATCGTCCATGGTGATGCCGATGTCATGATCGCCGGCGGCGCGGAGATGGCCAGCTCTCCTCTTGGCATGGGTGGTTTTGCTGCTGCCCGCGCCCTGTCCACCCGCAACGATGATCCGGAGACCGCCAGCCGTCCCTGGGACCTGGATCGCGACGGCTTCGTGCTCGGCGACGGTGCCGGCGTGCTGGTACTGGAGGAATACGAACACGCCAAGGCCCGTGGCGCCAACATCTACGCAGAGCTGGTAGGCTTCGGCATGAGCGGCGACGCCTATCACATGACCCTGCCCGCCGAAGGTGGCGCCGGCGCCGTACGCTGCATGCGCGCCGCCATGCGCGATGCCAACATCAATCCCGAGGATGTGCAGTACATCAATGCCCATGGCACATCCACCCCGGCCGGCGACAAGGCCGAGGTGACGGGCATCAAGAACGTTTTCGGCGACCATGCCATGAAGGTGGCCGTGAACTCCACCAAGTCCATGACCGGGCACCTGCTGGGTGCCGCCGGGGGGATCGAGGCGGTGTTCACCGCCCTGGCAATCCGCGACCAGGTATCACCTCCCACCATCAACCAATTCACCCCGGATCCCGAGTGCGACCTGGACTTCGTGCCTAACGAAGCCCGCCCCATGAACATCGAGGTGGCCATCTCCAATTCCTTTGGCTTCGGCGGCACCAACGGGACCCTGGTACTGCGCCGGGTCTGAGCGACCCGACCATGCCGGAAAATCACTGCCTGGTGCATCGGGAACGGCTTCCCGATGCACTCGATCTCCTGGCACTGCAGCGGGCTTTTCCGGCGCGTTATCCACATCTCCTGGAAAGTTCGGCCCACAACGAGCAGGAGCATTTCGATATCCTGTTCGCCTTTCCGGGCGAGTCACTCGTGTTGCGTGATGGGCGCTTGTCGCGCGGCGACGCGGTATTGGCCACCCCGTTTCTCACTGCCCTCGATGACTGGTGGCAGGCGGAACAGATACCGGACAGCACACCCACCTTGCCCTTCCAGGGAGGCTGGTTCCTCTACCTGGGTTATGAACTGGCCCGCGAGGTGGAGCCCAGCGTAGCCTTTCCACCCGCACACCAGGCCTTGCCCACGGCCTTTGCCACACGCTTTCCCGCCGCCCTGCTGCGTGACCGTCATGATCAGTGCCTGTGGCTGGTGGCGGAGTCCGGTGCGGAGCAACAACTGGCCCAGATGCGCCAGGATCTGGAGACGGTGCGAGGGCGCACAGCCGCGGCACTGCCGGAACCGGACATCGGCGTCATCGAGGAACAGGCGCCAGAGCAATACCACGCGGCCGTGCAGCGGGCGCTACGCTATATCCGTGATGGTGATATCTTCCAGGCCAACCTGTCGCGCCGCTGGCAGACCCGCTTGCAGACGCCCATCGACAATGCCGACCTCTATGCCCGCCTGCGCGCGCGGAACCCAGGCCCCTTCAATGGCCTGGCCACCTGGGAGGAGAGTGCCATCATCAGCTCCTCGCCCGAACGCCTGGTACGGGTACGTGGCGGCGTGGTGGATACCCGCCCGATCGCGGGCACCCGGCCGCGTGGTGCGGCACAGGCGCAGGACCAGGCCCTGTCCGATGAACTGCTGGGGCATCCCAAGGAACGCGCCGAACACGTGATGCTCATCGACCTGGAGCGCAACGACCTGGGACGGGTGTGCGTGCCCGGCAGCGTGGAGGTGAACGAACTCATGGTGCTGGAAAGCTACGCCCATGTGCATCACATCGTCTCCAATGTGCGTGGCCGCCTGCGTGCCGAGGTCACGCCCGGCCAGGTGATTCGCGCCCTGTTCCCGGGAGGTACCATCACCGGCTGTCCCAAGGTACGCTGTATGCAAATCATCGCGGAGCTGGAAGGGGAAGGCCGTGGCCCCTATACCGGCGCCATGGGTTATCTCAATCGGGACGGCAGTATGGATCTGAACATTCTTATTCGCACCCTGGTGCGCGAGGGCGACCGACTCAGCCTGCGGGCCGGGGCCGGCATCGTGGCCGATTCCCTACCGGAACGGGAACTCGAGGAGACCCGTGCCAAGGCGCGCGGCCTGCTGCTGGCGCTGCGGGAGGAAAAGGCGTGACCACGGCGGTGCACAACCTGGTCAACGGCGTCGAACAGGACCACATCGCCCTCGGCGATCGCGGCCTGCAGTTCGGAGACGGCCTGTTCGAGACCCTTTGTGTGCGGGCAGGACAGGCACGCTACTGGGAGCGCCACATGGCCCGCCTGCGTGCCGGCTGCGCACGCCTGGGACTGCCGCCCCCCGATGAACAGCGGCTGCACTTCGAGGTGGGGCGCCTGATCCGCCAGCAGCCTCATGGTGTGGTCAAGATCCTGCTCACCCGGGGCACGGGCGGACGCGGCTATAGTCCGCCCGCGGACGTGGAGGTGAGCCGCATCGTGCGTTACCTGCCGCGCCCGGTGATCCCGGCGGAAGGCCTGCGCCTCGCGCGCTGCGCCACCTCCCTGGGCCGCAATCCACGCCTGGCCGGCATCAAGCACCTCAACCGCCTGGAGCAGGTACTGGCCAGTCACGAATTGACGGAGCTGCACGCCGATGAAGGCCTGCTGGCCGACAGCGAGGGGAGGGTGATCGAGGGCACGCGCAGCAACCTGTTCCTGGTACACCAGGGCGAACTCATTACGCCGGACCTGGGTCAATGCGGCGTGGCGGGCGTGTTGCGCTCCGTGGTACTCGATACCTGTAGCGACGCGGACCTTGCCTGCCATATTCGCGAGGTGACCTGGTCCGAACTGGAAGAGGCCGAGGAACTGTTCATGACCAACAGCCTGATGGGCATACAGCCGGTCATCCGGTTTGCCGACAGGACCCTGCCGGTGGGTGAACGCACCCGCCAGCTGCAGCAGCTGGTCATGCAGGCCCCGGAAGGGGAGGGCTGGCATCCATGAACCTGCGCACCTTTGGCATTACCGGGATCCTGTTGCTGTTGGTGGCGTTGCTCGCCGCCGCGGCCTTGTGGCAGCAATACCAGGATTTTCGCGCCAGCCCGCTGGCGGTTCCGGAGGACGGCCTGGTGCTCGATTTCCGACCCGGCAATTCCCTGCGTGGCCTGGCGCAGGAACTCGTGGAGCGGGAGGCGCTGGAACATCCCTACTGGTTGCGCCTGCTGGGCCGGGACACGGGCCTCGCAGCCCGCCTGCAGGCCGGTGAATACCGCATCGCCCCCGGCACCCGCCCCGAGGACCTGTTGCGCCAGCTCGCGGCCGGGCGGGTGCTGCAGCATGAACTCACACTGGTGGAAGGCCATAACTTCCGTGAAATGATGGCGCGCGTCCGCGCCCATCCGGTACTGGAACAGACCCTGGCGGCGCTTTCGGACGACGCCATCATGGAACGCATCGGTCACCCGGGGGAGCATCCCGAGGGAAGGTTCCTGCCCGATACCTATCACTTTCCCCGCGGCACCACGGATGACGAATTCCTGCGTCGCGCCTATGCCGCCATGGAACGTGCCCTGAATCAGGCCTGGGAGAAGCGTGCCGAGGGCCTGCCACTGAAAACGCCCTATGAGGCCCTCATCCTCGCCTCCATCGTGGAGAAGGAGACGGGCCTGCCCGAGGAACGCGGCACCATCGCCGGGGTATTCGTGCGCCGCCTGCAAAAGGGCATGCGCCTGCAGACGGACCCCACGGTGGTATACGGTGCCGGCCCCGACTTCGATGGCCGCATCCGCTACGTGCACCTGCGTACCGACACGCCCTATAACACCTACACCCGCCATGGCCTGCCGCCCACGCCCATCGCCATGCCCGGCATCGAGGCCATCCAGGCCGCCCTGCATCCCGAACCCGGCGAGGCCCTGTATTTCGTCTCGCGCAATGACGGCAGCCACCATTTTTCCGCCACCCTGGCCGAGCACAACCGCGCCGTGGACAAATACCAGAGGAACCGCTGAACCATGACCCAGGGCCGCTTCATCACATTGGAAGGCAGCGAGGGCGTGGGCAAGACCAGCAATCTCGCGTTCATGGAACGGCACCTGCGCGAGGCCGGCCGTGAAGTGGTGGTCACCCGCGAGCCGGGCGGCACGCCGGTGGGCGAACAGATCCGCGCCCTGCTGCTGGACCCGGCCAACCAGGCCATGGTGTCCGACTGTGAGTTGCTGCTGATGTTCGCGGCCCGCGCCCAGCACCTCCAGGAGGTGATCCTGCCCTCCGTCGCGCGGGGTGCCTGGGTGCTGTGCGACCGCTTCACCGATGCCACCTATGCCTACCAGGGAGGTGGTCGGGGCATCGACCCCGTCCGCATCGCCGAGCTGGAAAGCTGGGTGCAGGGCGGACTGCGGCCCGACCTCACCCTGTTGCTCGACCTGCCGGTGGAGATCGGCCTGGCCCGTGCCGGGGAGCGGGGGG
>SWBZ01006317.1_pt1 | contig 17537 bp, 18 predicted proteins | sample 4693031 | NCBI WGS metagenome assembly SWBZ01 (sample SAMN10267274, study PRJNA491770) | bioreactor metagenome | isolation source: DHS bioreactor inoculated with | place: Japan: off Shimokita Peninsula
CCCCCGGGTACCTGTTTATTCGCGGCCGGGCCGGTCCCGCCCAACGTGCCGGAGCCCTTCTATGTGCCCGGCCGATATGCCATCATGCCCTTCCCTGACCTGACCTTACCGACTCTCCTGGCATGCATGCTCAGCTGATCGCAAACCTGGCCATCGTGCTCTATCTCGCGGCCAGCGTCATTCTCGCCACACGCCTCGCCGGGATCGGCCCCACCGCACACTGGCCGCGTGGCGGGGCACTGGCAGTGGGTTTCATGGCCGTGGCCCTCCACGCCGGGGTGCTGCTGCCCAGCCTGCTGGGTGCCAGGGGTCTCGACCTCGGTTTCTTCAATGCCTCTTCCCTGATCGCCCTGCTCACCGCCGGCCTGCTGCTCCTGACCGCCCTGCGCAAGCCGGTGGAGAACCTGGGGATCGCGCTCCTGCCCATCGCCGCCATCAGCCTCGTGCTCTCCCTGAGCCATCAAGCGCAACCTGTTGTGGAAAAAACTCTTTCCTGGCAAATCGAGGCTCACATCCTGCTCTCGGTGCTGGCCTACAGCATCCTCGGCCTGGCGGCCTTCCAGGCCCTCCTGCTGGCGCTCCAGAACCGCCAGCTGCACAACCACCGCCCCGGGGGTTTCGTGCGCGCGCTGCCACCCCTCCAGACCATGGAGACGCTCCTGTTCCAGATGATCGGCACGGGTTTCATTCTCTTGAGCCTGTCCCTGTTCACCGGAGTGCTGTTTCTGGAGGATATTTTTGCCCAGCACCTGATCCACAAAACGGTACTCTCCCTGGTGGCCTGGACGGTATTCGCCGGCCTGTTGCTGGGGCGAAAACGCCACGGCTGGCGCGGCCGCAAGGCCATCCGCTGGACCCTGAGCGGCTTCGGCTTCCTGATGCTGGCCTACTTCGGCAGCAAGCTGGTGCTGGAATTGCTGCTGGGGAAATACTGAGCACCGGCAGCGGCCGGTTTTGGTATTCAAAACGCGGTTCCGTACAATGGGGCCCCATGGCCATCGATGAGGCTCTCCCCGCTTGGACGCCATCCCCTTAAGCGCACTCTATGGCGCACTGGTCCTGCTGCTGGGACTGTCCGCCTTCTTCTCCGGCTCCGAAACCGGACTCATGACCCTGAACCGCTACCGGTTGCGCCATCTCGTGCGCGGCAAGCATCGTGGCGCGATGCGGGCCCAGGCGCTGCTGGATCGACCCGACCGGTTGATCGGCATGATCCTGGTGGGCAACAACCTGGTAAACATCCTCATCACCCAGATCGCCACCCTGATCGCGCTGCGGCAACTGGGGGAGAACGGACTGTGGGTGGCCACCGTGCTGCTGACCCTGGTCATCCTGCTGTTCGCCGAGGTCACCCCCAAGACCCTCGCCGCCCTGCACCCGGAACGCATCGCCTTCCCCGCGGCCCATATCTATACCCCGCTACAACACATCATGTGGCCCATCGTCTGGGGCGTGAGCCTGATCGCCAACGGCCTGCTGAGGCTACTGGGCGTGCAACGGGAAGGCAGCAGCAGCCAGGCGCTGAGCCGCGAGGAGTTGCGTACCGTGCTGCTGGAGGCCGGCGCCATGATCCCCAAGCGTCATCAGAAGATGCTGCTCAACCTGCTCGACCTGGAGCAGGTCACGGTGGAGGACATCATGATCCCCCGCAACGAGGTGCTGGGCATCGACCTCAACGACGAGTGGACCGATATCGAGCAACAGATCATGACCCTGCAGTACACGCGCCTGCCGGTCTACCGCGACAGCATCGACGAGGTGATCGGCTTCGCCCACCTGCGGGATCTGTTGCCCGCCCTGCGCAAGGGCGAGCTGGACGAGGACAAACTGCTGGCCCTGGTGCGCGAACCCCTGTTCGTGCCCGAAAACACCTCCCTCAACCAGCAACTGCGCAATTTCCAGCGTTCGCGACAGCGGGTGGGCCTGGTGGTGAATGAATATGGCGATCTACAGGGCCTGGTGACCCTGGAGGACATCCTGGAAGAGATCGTGGGCGAATTCACCACCGACCCTATCGAAAGCATCAAGGACTACACACCGCAGGAGGACGGCAGCTACCTGGTGGACGGTACCGCCACGGTGCGCGACCTCAACCGGGCACTGCGCATGGACCTGCCCACCCAGGGTCCCAAGACCCTCAACGGCCTGATCCTGGAGCACATGGAGGATATCCCCGAACCCGGCACCAGTCTGCTGCTGGCCGGCTACCCGGTGGAGATCGTGCAGATCAAGGACAACCTGGTGAAGACCGCGCGCCTGCAGCCGGTCAAGCACCACACGGCCACGGATAAAAAGGAAGAGGAATCATGAGCGAGCGAGTGGAAAAATCCCCGGAGGAATGGCGCGCGCTACTGGAGGAAGACCAGTTCCAGGTCACCCGCCGACACGGTACCGAACGGCCCTTCAGCGGCCGCTACCACGACTGCAAGATTGCCGGCAGCTACCACTGCGTATGCTGTGGCGCGGAGCTGTTCTCCTCCGAACACAAGTATGACTCCGGCAGCGGCTGGCCGAGTTTCTGGCAACCCGCCGAGGAATCGGCCCTGACCCGCCACGAGGACAGCAGCCATGGCATGCGTCGGGTGGAAGTGCTGTGCCGACGCTGTGACGCCCACCTGGGCCATGTGTTCGAGGATGGCCCACCCCCCACCGGTCTGCGCTACTGCATCAATTCCCTGGCCCTGGAGCTGCGCCCCCGGGAATCAACTTCCTGAGCCAATGGCCGACAGTATGGTGTCGGGCGGTCGCATCGCCCCCACGGAACTGTGATACACCTCACATTTCGGCATGGCCGGCTTGTGAGCCAGGGACCGGGAACTATAATCGGGCGCAAGCTCCAGTGTAAGGAAACCAACGGGATGGCGAAGCTCACGCTGTCGTTCAAAGACAAGAAACTGAAGATCTACCCACTGGGCGAGGAGGAGGCCATTATCGGTCGTGCGCCGGAATGCGCCATCCACATCGACAGCCTGGCGGTGGAGCCGGAACACGCGCGCATCCAGAAGCAGGGCGCGCACTACCAGCTGACCGCCCTGGGCGACCAGCATGAGATCAGCGTCAATGGCGTCAGCGCCGCCGCCCACGAGCTCAATGACGGCGATGTGATCCAGGTGGGCAAGCACACGCTCGGTTTCAGCCTGGAGGCCGGCGGCACTTTCGTCGGACAGGCCGGACAGATTGTGCGCCAACCCGCCATCGGTTGGTTGCAGATCCTCAATGGCAGCCATCTGGGACGCACCATTCGACTCGACAAGGCCATGACCCGGGTCGGCAAGAGCCATGTGGCCGTGGCCGTGATCGTGCGGCGCGACAGCGGCTATTTTCTTTCTCACCTGGAAGGCGACAGTCCACCCATCGTCAACGACCAGGCCCTGGGCGACGAGACCTGGGCCCTGCGCAATGGCGACCAGATCCGTATCGGTACCCTGCAACTGCAATTCTTCGTAGAGGAGCAGGTGGCCATGGCACCGCCGGCGGTCGAGAAGGGCCCCGACGAGCAGCGGGATTTCAGCCGCATTCATTTTGAAGTGCCCGCCACCCTGCACCAGGGAACCCAGCAGTGGCCGGCCCGTCTATCGGACATCTCCCTGCATGGCGCGCTCGTAGAGCGCCCCGCGGACTGGGAGCCGGAGAGCGAACAAGTCTATCGCCTGGATGTTCACCTCAACGAGGAGATCACCATCCGCATGGATGTGGAAGTGGCGCATGCAGACGCGCAATGGATCGGCTTCCGCTGCCACGATATCGACGTGGACAGCATCACCCACTTGCGTCGACTGGTGGAGTTGAACCTCGGCGATCCCGAGCTGGTGGAGCGGGAATTGTCGGCGCTGGGCTAGCATGTGGTTGTCGGGCTGAAGTCCGACGAAAAACCGCTTAAATCAACTCCAGCACATCGGCCAGGCGGCGTGCCGCCACCACCTCCATGTCATCGATGCGCCCGCCCTTGGGGGCATTGGCAGCCGGCACGATGGCGCGCCGGAAGCCATGCTTGGCGGCCTCGCGCAGCCGGTCCTGGCCATTGGGCACCGGGCGCACCTCGCCGGCCAGGCCCACCTCGCCAAAGACGATCAGGTCCGTGGCCAGCGGACGGTTGCGAAAACTGGACAACACCGCCAGCAACACCGCCAGGTCCGCCGCTGTCTCGCTGACGCGCACCCCGCCCACCAGGTTCACGAACACATCCTGATCACCCATGGCGATACCGCCGTGGCGGTGCTGTACCGCCAGCAGCATGGACAGGCGGTTCTGCTCCAGCCCCAGGGTCACGCGTCGCGGGTTGGACAACTGGCTGTGATCCACCAGTGCCTGCACCTCCACCAGCAGCGGACGCGTACCTTCCATGGTGACCATGATCACGCTGCCGGGCACCGGTTCCTCGTGGCGCGAGAGGAAGATCGCCGAGGGATTGCTGACTTCCTTCAGGCCGCGATCGGTCATGGCGAACACACCCAGCTCGTTCACCGCCCCGAAGCGGTTCTTGATGGCCCGCACCACCCGGTAGCGCCCGCCGGCATCACCTTCGAAATACAACACCGTGTCCACCATGTGCTCCAGCACCCGCGGCCCCGCCAGGGTGCCTTCCTTGGTGACATGACCCACCAGGAACAGGGCCGTGCCGGTCTGCTTGGCAAAGCGCACCAGCTGGGCCGCACTCTCGCGCACCTGGGCCACGGAGCCGGGCGCTGACTGCAACAGTTCCGTGTAGGCGGTCTGGATGGAATCCACCACCAGCACCTGGGGGCGCTCGCGCTGGGCGGTCTCCAGTATGCGTTCCACCGAGGTCTCCGCCAGCAGCCGCACGCCATCGCCGGACAAACCCAGGCGCCGCGCGCGCAGGGACACCTGTTCGGGGGATTCCTCGCCGGTGACATACAGCGTGGAGAGTGTTTGCGCGAAGGCCGCCAGGGCCTGCAGCAGCAGGGTGGACTTGCCAATGCCGGGGTCGCCACCAATGAGGATCACCGAGCCGGCCACCAGGCCGCCGCCCAGCACCCGGTCCAGCTCCCCAAAACCCACCGGGGTGCGTTGCTCGGCGCCGGGCTGCACCTGCGACAGCTCCTGCACCCGGCCAGCCTGTTCGCCGGCGTAGCTGACGAAGCGCGCCGTCTTGCCGGCGGCGGGCGCCACTGCGGCGGTTTCCACCAGGCTGTTCCAGGCCCCGCAGTCACCGCACTGGCCGCTCCACTTGGGACTCTGCGCGCCGCATTCGTTACAGGTGTAGAGGATCTTCGCCTTGGCCATGGCTCAATCGTACTCCAGCTGCACCCGCCCGGTGATGCCGGTAAGCAGTTCGTAGCCGATGGTGTCGGCGGCGGCGGCCACCTCCTCCACCGGCAGGCCCTCGCCCCACAGCACCACCCGATCCCCGATCTGCACATCCTCGTGACCACGCAGGTCCAGGGTGATCATGTCCATGGACACCCGCCCCACCAGCGGCACGCGGCTTCCCCGGAGGAGTACCGGGGTGCCGGCGGCGGCATGACGGGGATAGCCGTCTCCATAGCCGATGGCGGCCACACCCACGCGCATGTCCTCGGGACATACCCAGCTGCCGCCATAGCCGATGGCATCGCCACGGCACAGCTCGCGAATGGCGATGAGACGGGTTTCCAGGGTCATGGCCGGGCGCAGACCGAGTTCCGGGCCCAGGGCATCCTGGAAGGGGGAAACCCCGTAGAGCATGATGCCCGGCCGCACCCAGTCATAGCGGGCGGCAGGCCAGCCGAGCAGGCCGGCGGAGTTGGCAAGAGAACGCTCGCCGGGCCGTCCCTGCAGGGCATCCTCGAAACACCGGTGCTGGACCTCGCTGACGGGATTGGCACGCTCGTCGGCACAGGCGAGATGGGACAGATAGGCCAGCGGCTGCCGCACCAGAGGCAATGCCTCCAGGCGACGGGCGATCTCCGCCAGGCATGCGGGCAGGAAACCCAGGCGGTGCATGCCCGTGTCCAGCTTCACCCACACCCGCAGGGGAACCGGCAGGCGGGCCGCCTCCAGGAGCGCGAGCTGGTACTCACTGTGCAGCACCACCTCGAAATCATGCCCCAGGACCGTCTCGAGTTCCGCCGCATTGGTGAAGCCTTCGAGCAGGGTCACCGGTTTGCGAATACCGGCCTGGCGCAGGGCCAGCGCCTCCTCCAGCCGCGCCACGCCAAAGCCATCCGCCTCGAGCAGGGCCTCGGCCACGGCCACCAGGCCATGGCCATAGCCATTGGCCTTGACCACCGCCATGACCTTGCTGTGGGGTGCCGAAACACGTACCTGGTGGAGATTCTGCTGCAGGGCCTGGAGATCGATGCGCGCCCGCACGGGGCGGGTCATGGATACCCCTCGTCGCTGTAGATCTCGGGCACGAAGTTCTCGAAGCGGGTGTACTGGCCGAGGAAGGTCAGGCGCACGGAACCGATGGGGCCGTTACGCTGCTTGCCGATGATGATCTCCGCCGTGCCCTTGTCCGGGCTGTCGGGGTTGTAGACCTCGTCGCGATAGATGAACACGATGACGTCGGCATCCTGTTCGATGGCACCGGATTCACGCAGGTCGGACATCACCGGGCGCTTGTTGGGGCGCTGTTCGAGGCCGCGATTGAGCTGCGACAGGGCAATCACCGGCACATGAAGTTCCTTGGCCAAAGCCTTGAGACCACGAGAGATTTCCGAGATCTCGTTGGTGCGGTTATCCGACCCGCCACGCCCCGTCTGCATCAGCTGCAGGTAATCGACGACGATCAGGCCCAGGCCGTGCTCGCGCTTCAGGCGCCGCGCGCGGGCACGCAGCTCGGTGGGGCTCAGGGCCGGGGTATCGTCGATGAACAGGGGGGCCTCGGCGAGAATACTCACCGCCGAGGTCAGCCGCGGCCAGTCATCGTCTTCCAGCTTGCCGGTGCGCACCTTGTGCTGATCGATATGGCCCAGGGAGGACATGAGGCGCATGGCCAACTGTTCCCCGGGCATTTCCATGCTGAACACCGCGGTGGGGATCTTTTCGCGAATGGCCGCGTTCTCGGCAATGTTCATGGCGTAGGTGGTCTTGCCCATGGAAGGGCGGCCGGCCACGATGATCAGGTCCGAATTCTGCAGCCCGGCCGTCAATTCGTCGAAATCATTGAAGCCGGTGGGCACACCGGTGATGGGATTGTCCCGATGAAACAGCTCATCGATCTTGTCCACCGCCGCCGACAGCAGGTCCTTGATGCGCACGAAACCGTTGCGGCCGTGGCTGCCCTGCTCGGCGATCTGGAAGACCTGTTGCTCGGCATGATCCACCAGTTCCTTGGCGTCACGACCCTCGGGGAAATAACCGGAGTTGGCGATATTGGTTCCCACGCCGATCAGCTGGCGCAGCACCGAATACTCGCGCACGATCTCGGCATAGGCACGGATATTGGCGGCGCTGGGGGTGTTCTTGGCCAGGGTGCCGAGATAGGACAGGCCGCCGGCGGCATCCAGGGAATCCTGCTTGCCCAGCCATTCGGAAAGGGTGATGACATCGTAGGGGCTGCCCTGGTCCACCAGGGTACGGATGGCCTCGAAGATCAGCCGATGGTCGCGACGGTAGAAATCCTCTTCCGTGAGACGGTCGGCCACCTCGTCCCAGGCGCTGTTTTCCAGCATCAGCCCGCCCAGCACGGACTGTTCCGCCTGGATGGAATGGGGCGGTACTTTCAGCGATTCGGTATTGAGATCGAGTGCCGTGGCGGCCTGCAACGATTCCGGCATGAAGATTCCCATGGGTCCGGCGCGGAAGCGCCCTGGATCTGTTATGCCAAGAGGATACTACCAAGCCGAACCCTGGCAAAGCCCGCCCGGCGGATTGGGCGCCGGGCTTACATCCCTGTAGGCTTGACTGCCCGGTCAGGGCAGCGGAAAGGGCTTACTCGGCGACCACCACCACCTTGACGGTGGCATTGACATCGCTGTGCAGGTGAACATGAACCTCATATTCACCCACCGAGCGGAACACGCCTTCGGGCATGCGGATCTCGCTGCGTTCCACGGCCACGCCGGTGTCGCTGATGGCATGGGCGATGTCGCTGGTACCCACGGAACCGAACAGCTTGCCTTCGTCCCCGGCCTTGGAGGCAATGGTGACGCTGACGCCATCGAGCTTTTCGCGGCGCGCTTCGGCGGCGGCCAGGACCTCGGCGGCAGCCTTTTCCAGCTCGGCACGGCGCTCCTCGAAGGCCTTGATATTCTCTTCCGTGGCCGCGGTGGCCCTACCGGAAGGAATCAGGAAATTGCGGCCATAGCCCGAACGCACCTTGACCTTATCGCCCAGGCCACCCAGGTTCTCCACTTTCTTGAGCAGAATCACATCCATCGTCATTACCCCATTGCCCCGGCGCGGCCGGGTCTCACAATAGGCCGGGCAGGCCCGACCAGTTCATCACTATGCGGCACCCGTCCCCGAAGCATTTCTCCGGAACCGGAACCAGCCATCCAATACGCCCAACACCACCACCAGCACCACCGCCTGCGGCAGGAACAGCAGCAACACATAAAGCGCCCCCAGCCAGACCTGCTTCAGGCCCAGGCGAGCGGCCGTGGCATGCACTACCGCCAGCCCCACGAACAGGAAGGGCACCAGGGCCACCAGGCCGATCTGCAGCAGCAGGGCCCCGGCCTCCCCTGCCACGAAACGGGCGCCGAGCAGGCATGCCACGGCCATGGCGCCCATCCACCCCGGCAATGCCAGGGCGTGAAATTCCTGGCGGAATCCGCCCGGATTGTAGAGCAGCGCCTGCCAACCGCGGGCCAGCGCCAGGCTCAGCAACAAACCCAGCAGCAGGGTGGCCGCCACGGCGCCGGTCATCAGGTTGGCGACCTGGTACACCAGCTCCTGCACCTGCTGCTGGCTCAATTCCGCCTGTTGCGCGGCCAGCTCGCCCAGGGGCTGCAGAATCTCGCGCCAGCGGGCCGCGAGGTCACCCACCAGCATATGGGCAAGCAACACCCCCAACAGGGCCATGGCCGTGGCCAGCTGCAGGGTCCAGGACAGGGACTGGCTACCGCGCAGTACCGTGGCCAGCACCCAGGCCGGGAGCCACAGGATCAGGGTGGCGATCACCACCGGCACCGGCTGGCCCAGGGCCAACCAGGCGAACAGACCCGTGGCCAGCAGGGCGCCACCCATGACCCGGGCGCCTTCCGTGGGTCCCAGGCGCAGGGTGACCAGCATCAATGCCCCGGCGCCCACATAGGCCAGCACCGCGGTGATGGGCGGCAACAACAGACTCAGTACCGAGCTGCTCGCCGCGACCAGCATGGCCTGGAGGCGCCCGGCCATTATGAAATTCGCAATCGCGCGCATGGTTTATCGATCTGCCCGGCCGGTCAGAACCGGACAGACCACCCATTCGCAGGCAGGGCCCAATGGTCCCGCCTGCTGATCCTCAATGGGAATCAGTGTACGGCAGCAGTGCCAGGAAACGTGCCCGCTTGATGGCGGTCGACAGCTGACGCTGGTACTTGGCCTTGGTGCCCGTGATACGGCTGGGCACAATCTTGCCGGTTTCGCTTACGTAGTTCTTGAGGGTCGCGATGTCCTTGTAGTCGATTTCCTTCACGCCTTCGGCGGTGAAGCGACAGAATTTACGGCGACGGAAAAAACGGGCCATGGTAATCCACCTCTATGTCGTGGTGTTGCAATTCAATCCAAACAATCTATGTGCAGTGCGTGCAGTTCCAGTTCCGTTGCCGGATCCCGGTGACTGCGGCGCGCGAGAAACCCTGTGACGCGTACCCGACTACCCTGATTCAGCCGCCGGATCGTATCCTGCAGTGAGTCGCCACCGGCGACCACCCGGATCCAGCACTGCACCGAACGCTCCCTGCCGACTTCCATCTGCCTGGACTGGTGCTCCAGTCCGAAACGGCTGATGGGAATGCCCGCGGGGCTGGTTCGGGTAGCCGGCTTGCGGGTGACGGTGCCGGTCATGACCAGCTGGTTGTCCATCACCGCGCGGCGCAGCCTGTGCTAGGCAGCATCCTCGTCGCTGTCATCCCGGTCCTGGTCGCGGTCGTTATCGGAGTCATCACGACTACCGCGCTCCTGGTCCTTCTCGTCCCGCTTGGCCAGGGGCGATACCTCGGTGTCCGCACTCTTGCGGTTGATCACCAGGTTGCGCAGCACGGCGTCATTGAAGCGGAAAGCGCTGGTCAATTCTTCCAGCGTCGGGGTGTCGCACTCGATGTTCATGAGTACGTAGTGGGCCTTGGCCACTTTCTGGATGGGATAGGCCAGCTGACGACGACCCCAGTCTTCGAGACGATGGATCTTGCCGCCGGACCCTTCGATGGTGGCGCGGTAGCGTTCCACCATGGCAGGCACCTGTTCACTCTGGTCCGGGTGGACCAGGAACACGATTTCGTAATGTCGCATTGTAGCTCCCTACGGGTAACAGCCACCGACCCGCGGCCGGTGGCAAGGAGATGGGCGGCGGAACCGCCCGAAGGCCGGCATTCTACGCAAGCGGGGGGCGAAATTCAAATACTTGGCTGGATACGCTGGCGGCGGGCCTCGAACAGGGCGATGCCGGTGGCCACGGAGACGTTGAGGCTCTCCACCGTGCCGGCCATGGGGATGGCGAACAGGCCGTCACAGTGCTCGCGGGTGAGGCGCCGCAGGCCCTTGCCCTCCCCGCCCAGGACCAGCCCCAGGGGGCCGGTCAGGCGGGTCTGGTAGAGGGTGTCTGCGGCCTCGCCGGCCGCGCCGTAAAGCCAGATACCGGCCTCGCGCAGGCCGCGCAGGGTGCGCGCCAGGTTGGTGACCGCCACCAGGGGCACGGTCTCCGCCGCCCCACAGGCCACCTTGCGTACCACCGGGGTGAGGCCCACGGACTTGTCGCGGGGGACGATGACCGCATGCACCCCGGCGGCATCGGCGCTGCGCAGGCAGGCGCCCAGGTTATGGGGATCCTGAACGCCGTCGAGGATGAGCAGGAAGGGCGGTTCCGCCAGGCCCGCCAGGAAATCCGGCAGGGCGGCTTCGCTCAGCACGGGCTGGGCCTCCACCTCGGCCAGTACGCCCTGGTGTTGCCCCTGGCCGCCCAATTCGTCCAGTTCCCGGCGGGAACGCAGCGCGACGGGAATGCGCGCCGCCTCGGCCAGGCCGACCAGCTCCCGGAGCTTGTCATCCTGGCGACTGTCCAGCACCCAGAGCTGGCGGATCCGTCCCGGAGTGCGTTCCAGCAGGCTGCGCACCGCGTGCAGCCCGAATACCCGCTCCCCCGTGCTCACCACCGTGAACTCAGCGCGGCTCGTAGGCGCGTTGTTCCTGGCCTTCCACCACCGGCTTGATCAGGAGTTCCACGCGGCGGTTCAGCTGGCGGCCGGCCTCGGTCGCGTTGCTGGCGCGGGGTTCACGCATGCCACGCCCTTCGGTGACCAGGCGTTGCCAATCGATGCCCTTGCGGGTGAAATAATTCACCACGCTTTCGGCGCGTTGTTCCGACAGGCGCTGGTTATAGGCCTCGGAACCGACGTTGTCCGTGTGGCCGATGACATGCACGACAGTGCGGTCATAGCGGTGCAGCAAATCCGCCACCTTGTCCAGGGTGGGGATGAAGGCCGGCTTCAATTCGGCCTTGCCGAAGTCGAAGGAGACCTCGCTGGAGACATCGATCTTCAGACTTTCGTCCTGCAGGCGCTGGATTTCCAGATCATTGCGCCGTTGCTCCTCCGCCAGGGCGGCCTCGAACTCGCGCTGCTGGTTGTCCATGTAGTTGCCCACACCGGCACCGGCCAGGGCACCGGCGGCCGCGCCCCAGTAGCGGCCCCGGTCATCGTGAACCTGGTGCCCGAGGATGGCGCCGGCAACGGCGCCAATGGCGGCCCCGGTCTTGGCGCGGCGGTTGGGATCATCGGCGGCACAACCGGCAATGGCCGCGGCAATGGCAATAATCAGTAGTTTTTTCATCATGCTGAAGTTTCCTTGGTTTTTCCCCGGCCACGACGTGGTCCGCGTCTGGAGGATTTTTTCTTGCCACGGGGTCGCTGTTCGCCGTCCCCGGCCTTTGTCGGTCTGCCGCCCTTTTCCTGCTTACCACCCTTTTCCTGCTTGCCGCCCTTTTCCTGCTCGGTCAGCATGAAGTCGATCTTACGCTCATCGAGATCCACGCGCGCCACCTGCACCCGGATGGGGTCGCCCAGCCGGTACATCTTGTTGGTGCGCTCTCCCAGCAGACGGTGATGGGCGGGGTCGAAGTGATAATAATCGTTCTTCAGCGAGGTGACATGGACCAGACCCTCGACAAAGATATCCGATAATTCCACGAATATCCCGAACGAGGTCACACTCGTGATCACGCCCGGGTATTCCTCGCCCACCTTGTCCAGCATGTATTCGCACTTGAGCCAGTCCACGGCATCGCGGGTGGCCTCGTCGGCGCGCCGCTCGGTGGCGGAGCAGTTCTCGCCCATGGATACCATGTCACCATGGGTATAGGCAAAGCCCTTGGCCTTGGTGCCGGTGACGCGCTGCACGGCACGGGTCACCAGGTTCTTGTTCTTCTTGCCCTGCAGCACATGGCGGATGGCGCGGTGCACCAACAGGTCCGGGTAGCGGCGGATGGGCGAGGTAAAATGCAGGTACTCCTCGTGGGCCAGGCCGAAGTGGCCGACGTTGTCCGGGCTGTAGCGGGCCTGGGACAGGGAACGCAGCATGACGGTCTGGATCAGGTGGGCATCGGGCCGGTCACCGATGGAGGACAGCAGCCGCGCGTAGTCCTTGGCAGCCGGCTTCTCGCCCCCGCGCAGAGACAGGCCAAGCTCGCCGAGAAATTCCCGCAGCGCGAGGACCTTCTCCTGCTTCGGACCCTCGTGCACCCGGTACAGGGTGGGGATCTTGTTGCGACCGAGGAAGCGCGCCGTCGCCACGTTGGCGGCTATCATGCATTCCTCGATGATCTTGTGGGCGTCGTTGCGCTGCACCGGAACGATGCGATCGATCTTGCGTTCGGAACCGAACACGATACGGGTCTCGGTGGTCTCGAAATCGATGGCACCGCGCTGCTCACGCACCTTGCGCAGCACATGATAGAGGCGGTACAGCTCCTCCAGGTGCGGCACCACGGCGGCGAACTGCTTGCGGGTACCGGCATGATTGTCCACCACCATGGCCGCCACCTGGTCGTAGGTGAGCCGGGCATGGGAGCGCATCAGCGCCTCGTGGAAGCTGGAGCGTGTGATCTTGCCTTCCTGGTTGATGTACATCTCGCACACCATGCACAGGCGGTCCACCTCCGGGTTCAGCGAGCACAGTCCATTGGACAGGATCTCCGGCAGCATGGGAATGCCGCGCTCGGGGAAATACACCGAGTTGCCACGCACCAAAGCCTCCTTGTCCAGTGCCGAACCCGGTTTCACATAGTGAGATACGTCGGCAATGGCGACCAGCAGGCGCCAGCCCTTGGGCTTGCGCTCGCAGTACACGGCATCGTCGAAGTCACGGGAGTCCGCGCCGTCGATGGTGACCAGCGGGGTTTCACGCAGGTCCAGCCGGTCGCGCTTGGCGGCCGCCGGCACCTTGTCGCTGAATTTCCTGATCTCCTCCTGTACGGCGTCCGGCCAGTGCAGCGGCAGTTCGTGGCTGCGGATGGCGACATCGATCTCCATGCCTGGTGCCATGTGATCGCCGATCACTTCGGTGATGCGGCCCACCGGCGGGCGGCGGCGACTCGGCTGTTCCACCAGCTGTACGGTGACGAACTGGCCCGGCTGGGCATCGTGGCGCCATTCGTCGGGGATGGACACCTCGATGGGCAGGCGCTTGTTGTCGGGGATCACCAGGCCGACACCCTGCTCGCGAGAGTAACGTCCCACCACCGTATGGGTGTTGCGCTCCAGCACCTCGACGATGGCGCCCTCGCGGCGGCCGCGGCGGTCCAGTCCCACCACCCGCGCCACGGCGCGGTCACCGTGCAGCACCTCGCGCATGGTGCGACCGGACAGGAACAGGTCGTCACCGCCCTCGTCGGGCACCAGGAAACCGAAGCCGTCGGGATGGGCGATGATGCGACCGCGCACCATGTCCATCTTGTCCACCAGGCCGTAGCCCTCGCGACGGTTCTGGATCAGCTGGCCGTCGCGCTCCATGGCGTTGAGGCGCCGGCGCAGGGCCTCCAGCTGGTCCTCGTCCTCCAGGTCCAGGGCCTCGGCGATGGCGTCGCGGCGCATCAGCTTGCCGCGCTCGGCCAGCAGATCCATGATGAATTCGCGGCTGGGAATGGGGTTGTCGTACTTGGCGGCCTCGCGCTCGGCCAGGGGATCCTGCTGCACGGCGGGGGATTTCTTGTTGTTGCGTTTACGTACCATGGTTGACTCTTGTGGCCCGTCCACCGGGCGGTTTGAATAGTATAGGCAGCGGATTGACAAGCTCCAGCGCTGCGGGTAAAGTTCGCGGCTTCCGGCGTAGGCGCAAGCCGACGGCGGGATATGCCGAGGTGGTGAAATTGGTAGACACGCTAGCTTCAGGTGCTAGTTGGGGTAACCCAGTGGAGGTTCAAGTCCTCTCCTCGGCACCAATTCAAAAACGGGTGTGGATTCCACACCCGTTTTTTTATGCCTGCAATTCCCCGCGTCCTTACGCAAAGGGGTGCCGCAGGATAATGCTCTCGGCCCGGTCGGGACCGGTGGAAATGATGTCGACGGGAGTCTCCACCACTTCCTCGATGCGCTTGAGATAGGCCTTGGCATTGGCCGGCAGAGCATCGTAGTCCTTCACCCCGACGGTGGAATCCTTCCAGCCGGGCATGTCCTCGTAGATCGGCTCGCAGGTGGCGAAGGCCTCGGCACCCACCGGCGGCGTCAGCCGCTCCACCCCGTTGCAACGGTAACCCACGCACAGGCGGATGGTGTCGATACCGTCCAGCACATCCAGCTTGGTGATGCACATGCCGGTGACGCTGTTGATCTGATTGGCGCGGCGCAGGGCCACGGCATCGAACCAACCGCAACGGCGCGGCCGCCCGGTGGTGGAACCGAACTCGTGGCCCTTCTTCGCCAGGTAGGCACCGATCTCGTCCTGCAGGTCCACGCCATCGTAGAGTTCCGTCGGGAAGGGACCGGCACCCACGCGGGTAGTATAGGCCTTGGTGATACCCAGGATGTAGTCCAGGTCGCGCGGCCCCACGCCGGTGCCGGTACAGGCACCGCCGGCGGTGGTGTTGGACGAGGTTACGAAGGGATAGGTGCCGTGATCGATGTCCAGCAGCGCGCCCTGGGCGCCCTCGAACATCACGTTGCGGCCCTCGCGCCGATGCTGGTAGAGCAGCTCGGGGATGTCGCCGATCATCGGCTCCAGCACATCGGCCATGGCCAGGGTTTCATCCAGCACCTGCTGGAAGTCCACCGTATCGGTCTTGAAGTAGTGCTTCAGGGCGAAGTTGTGGTAGTCCATCACCTCGCCGAGGCGCGCCGCCAGGCGCTCGCGCAGGAAGATCTCGCCCAGCTTGAGGCCGCGGCGGGCGATCTTGTCCTCGTAGGCGGGGCCGATGCCGCGACCGGTGGTGCCGATGGCCATCTTGCCGCGCGCCAGCTCGCGGGCCTGGTCCAGGGCCACGTGGTAGGGCAGGATCAGGGTGCAGGCCTCCGAGAGCTTGAGGCGCTCGCGGGCCGGCACACCCTTGGCCTCCAGCATCTCGATCTCTTTCATCAGGGCATCGGGGGCCAGCACCACGCCGTTGCCGATCAGGCACTGCACACCCTTGCGCAGGATGCCGGAGGGGATCAGGTGCAGCACCGTCTTCTCGCCATCGATGACCAGGGTATGACCGGCATTGTGCCCGCCCTGGAAACGCACCACGGCCGCGGCCTCCTCGGTCAGCAGGTCCACCACCTTGCCCTTGCCCTCGTCACCCCACTGGGTGCCGATCACCACCACGTTCTTGCCCATTGAAACTGAACTCCTCACACCTTGGTTTTGATATTTGCCGGACACACCGATGGCAATGCCACATGCCTGCCGGCGGGAGTCGGCCGCAGGGATGCGGCCGTCAAGCCTGCCGGGATGTATTCACGGCGACCCACCGGCGGGCACAGGGCATTGTCGGCCCGAGCTTCATTCCACAAGGTCCGCCACCACCCACTGGCCATCCTGGCAACGCAGCTCCCGATCGCAGCCCATGCTGCCCGCATCCCCCGCCTGCCCGGGCAGACCCCTCACCACCCGCTCGCCGGCGGCCCGCAGCCCGGCGATGCGCTCCCTCAAGGCGGCATCGCCGTCCGCCGGCGCGAAGATGCCGCCAGGTCGCGCCACGTCCGGACGCCGGCCCAGGGCCAGCAGGGTCTTCAGATCGGTACTGAAACCGGTGGCCGGACGCGCCCGTCCGAACACCTCACCAATGTGATCATAACGACCACCGCGGGCGATCTCCTGGCCCTGGCCAGGCACGAAGGCGGCGAAGACCACTCCCGTGTGGAAGGTATAACCGCGCAATTCCGCCAAATCGAAGTGCAGCGGCGTATCGGGCAGGTTTTCCCGGGCGGCATCCGCGATGGCGCAGAGGTTGTCCAGGGCCTGCCGGGTAGCCGCGCTCGCGCCGGCGAGCTGTGTGCGCGCTTCGATCAACACCTCGTGGCCACCATTGAGGGTGGCAAGCCGGCACAAGCGCGCGCCCTGTTCCGCGGGCAGGTCCGCGGTCAGCTCGCGCAGCTCCGGAATCGCCTTGCGCTGCAGGGCATCGAACAGGGTCGCTTCCCGATCGGCATCCAGACCAGCCTCGGCGGCCAGGCCGCGAAAGATGCCCACATGTCCCAGATCCAGGTGTATATCCTGCACGCCCGTGAGCCGCAGGGTCTCCAGCATCAACGCCAACACCTCCAGGTCGCTGGCCACGCTGGCGTTGCCGAACAGCTCGGCGCCCACTTGCATGGGACTGCGCGAACCGGCGAAGCCATCGGCCCGGGTGTGCAACACGGTACCCAGGTAACACAAGCGCACGGGCTCTTCCCGCTGCAGGCGGTGGGCGTCGATGCGGGCCACCTGCGGGGTCATATCGGCGCGCACCCCAAGGGTGCGACCGGTCAGCTGGTCGGTGAGCTTGAAGGTCTGCAGATCGAGATCGTGCCCGGTACCCGTCAGCAGGGAATCCAGATATTCGATGAAGGGAGGGATGACCAGTTCGTACCCCCAGCTGCGATAGCAGTCGAGCAGCTGCCGGCGCACTGTTTCCAGGGCCCAGGCCTCCGCGGGGAGGAGCTCACCGACACCTTCCGGCAATAACCAGCGATCACGTAATTTCATCGTTTATTCACAAAGACCCGAAGCTTCCGGTCAGCACGGCGCTTGTCTGCCCAGGGAACGGGGTATTCATCACGCGCAATGTCGGATCAATTGCGCACCAGGTACAACAACAGCAAACCCGCCACCATGCTGACCAGGCCCGCGACCCGGATACTGCGATCATCCAGCTGTGCCAGCATCTCCACCATCTGACGCAGGGCCTGGGGCTTCCAGAACGGAATCAATCCCTCGATTACCAGCACCAGGGCCAGTGCGGCCAGCAGGTCATGCCACATGGTTCAAGCCAAAAAAAA
>SWBZ01003154.1_pt1 | contig 17501 bp, 15 predicted proteins | sample 4693031 | NCBI WGS metagenome assembly SWBZ01 (sample SAMN10267274, study PRJNA491770) | bioreactor metagenome | isolation source: DHS bioreactor inoculated with | place: Japan: off Shimokita Peninsula
AATTTCAGTATGTTATGGTTCGGATCTGGTTTATTATCTGGGTGATGATTGGCGGGTCGAAGTCTCTGACACCGCGAAGCCAAATCGGCCAAATCAACGCACCTTATAGATACGCTTCAATCCCGCTCCAAACAAGGCGCTTTCCGATTTTTATTTACATTTTTATCCCTAGCGCCTTGAATCCTTGTATTTCATAAAAATTATTTTGAAAAAAATAATTGAAATCACCCAGAAAAAAACCAGATCGCAACCATAATTTACTGAAATTAATATTATCGATCTCCCAAGAATAAGTTCTAGCACTCCTATCATTCGAGTGCCAAAGACGCTATATTGATGATGTGGTCGCCCTATGCGCCGACCTCAGAAAGAATCCGATGAAATTCCAACCACTCCATGATCGTGTCGTCATTCGACGCGCGGAAGGCGATTTGACGTCCAAGGGCGGCATAATCATTCCCGACACGGCGAAGGAAAAACCCCAGCAAGGCGAAGTGATCGCCGTCGGTCCGGGCTTGCGTGACGAAAGCGGAATGCTGATCCCGCTCGACGTAAAAGCAGGCGACACGATCTTGTTCGGCAAATGGTCCGGCACCGAGGTCAGGATCGATGGCGAAGACCTGCTGATCATGAAGGAGGCCGACCTCCTGGGCATCGTCGAGAAAAACGAGACAGCCACCCGAAAAGTGGCCTGATCGATACCGATCTCAACACCAAGCTGGATGAACATTCATGTCTGCCAAGGAAATCAAATTCTCCACCGACGCGCGTGACCGCATGCTGCGCGGCGTCGAATTGCTCAACAACGCCGTCAAGGTGACGCTCGGTCCGAAAGGGCGCAACGTTATCATCGACAAGGCCTATGGCGCGCCGCGCATCACCAAGGACGGTGTGACCGTCGCCAAGGAAATCGAGCTTTCCGACAAGTTCGAAAACATGGGCGCGCAGATGGTGCGCGAAGTAGCCTCGAAGACCAACGACCTTGCAGGCGATGGCACCACCACGGCGACCGTGCTCGCCGCGTCCATCCTGCGCGAAGGCGCCAAGCTGGTCGCTGCCGGTATGAACCCGATGGATCTGAAACGCGGCATCGACCTGGGCGTCGCCGCCGTCGTCAAGGAAATCCAGGCGCGCGCCAAGAAGGTGAAGTCTTCGGCGGAGATCGCTCAGGTCGGAACCATCGCCGCCAATGGCGACGCATCGGTCGGCGAGATGATCGCCAAGGCGATGGGCAAGGTCGGCAATGAGGGCGTGATCACCGTCGAGGAAGCCAAGACCGCCGAGACCGAGCTCGAGGTCGTCGAAGGCATGCAGTTCGACCGCGGTTATCTCTCGCCTTATTTCGTGACCAATCCCGAGAAGATGCGCGTCGAGCTCGAGGATTGCTACCTCCTCATCCACGAGAAGAAGCTCGGCAATCTTCAGGCCATGCTGCCAATCCTTGAAGCGGTTGTGCAAAGCGGCAAGCCGCTGCTGATCATCTCCGAGGATGTCGAGGGCGAGGCGCTCGCCACGCTGGTCGTCAACAAGTTGCGCGGCGGCCTGAAGGTCGCGGCCGTGAAAGCTCCGGGCTTCGGCGACCGTCGCAAGGCCACGCTGGAGGACATCGCCGTGCTAACGGCCGGCCAGATGATCTCCGAGGATCTCGGCATCAAGCTCGAGAACGTCACGCTCGATATGCTCGGTCGGGCCAGGCGCGTGCTGATCGAAAAGGACACAACCACCGTGATCGACGGCGCCGGGGACAAGGCCGGCATCGCCGCCCGCATCGCACAGATCAAGGCGCAGATCGAGGAAACGACCTCGGACTACGACAAGGAGAAGCTCCAGGAGCGGTTGGCGAAGCTCACCGGAGGCGTCGCGGTGATCCGTGTCGGCGGCGCGACCGAGACCGAGGTCAAGGAAAAGAAGGACCGCATCGACGATGCACTTAACGCGACACGCGCGGCGGTCGAGGAAGGCATCGTTCCCGGTGGAGGCGTAGCACTGCTGCGCGCCAAGACTGCCTTGGCCACGCTGACGGGCGCCAATGCCGACGTCAGCGCTGGCATCTCGATCGTGTTGAGAGCGCTTGAGGCCCCGATTAGGCAGATCGCCGAAAATGCCGGCGTCGAGGGCTCGATCGTCGTTGGAAAACTCACCGAAAGCAAGGATCTCAGCCAGGGCTTTGACGCCCAGACTGAAACCTATGTCGACATGATCAAGGCCGGCATCGTCGATCCCGCCAAGGTCGTGCGGACCGCCTTGCAGGATGCCGGTTCGATCGCGGCCCTGCTGATTACCGCGGAGGCGATGATAGCCGATATCCCGCCGAAGGATGCGACCCCAGCCGGTGACGGCGGGGGCCTGGGCGGCATGGGATACTGAGCAACGCCGGAGCCGTTCGGTCACCGCTGCCGGAAGCTCGATCCTCAACAGCAATCAGGAAGGAATATTTCCATGGCCATGCAGAGCAATAGCAAGAAATCAATCACCCAACGCTGGGACGACTACCAACCGACAAAATCGACGCTCGTGTGGGCGTGCGCCGGGGCGGCTGTCGCCACCATGATTGTCGGATTTACCTGGGGCGGCTGGGTCACGGGTGGTACGTCGCGCGACCTTGCGACGACGGCGGGAACCGTGGCGCGCGGCGAACTGGCAGGCGATATCTGCGTCGAGCGCTTCAACGCCGCACCCAACTCAGCTGGACGCCTGGTCGAGCTGAAGGCGATAACCAGCGCATCCGCCAAGCGGCAGTTCGTCGAGGCGGGCGGCTGGGCGACGATGCCCGGACAAACCAATCCCGACAGGCGCGGCGCCGAAGCCTGCGCATTGGCTCTCACTGCCTGAAGCTCGCCGGAATTGAAACAGCCACCGCCGGGGCATCCGTCTCGGCGCACATATCCGACCAACTGAACAAGGAGTGCGATTGATGATCACCTTCATAAAGAAAACCGAGTCTCAACCTGCGCCTGACGAAAGCGAAGAGAACCGTTTCGAACAGATCCGCAAGGCTGCAAGTGAGAAGCATCGGAAGTCCGACACCGCCGGCACCCGGAGCCGCGCCCGCCAGACGGCGGAGGACAACCGGCTGATCTGAGGTGCACGCGTCCTACCAGAAAAGGCAGCTCCGATGAGATATCTCAATCGAATAAGGACGGAACCGTCGCTCTGGCTCCTGATACTGGTGGTTGGGGGTATGGTCGCCACGATTCTTTACATGGTTTTCACCAGCATCACCTATTGAGTGATAGCCGGGCGTGAAACGAAGCCCACCAGAAGGCTGGGTTTCAGGTACCGGCTACGATCTGCAGCAGCCCGGCAAGAACGGTGGCGGCCGGGAGTTTTGGCCCCAAACAGGTCATGCGGCAAGCATGCCTGCACTGACCCGTGGCCTAGTCCTCACATCTGCAATTTCTCGTCCCATCTCGCCAGCAGGTCGGCGTGTCTACGCGGATTGGACTGCTTTAGCCTGCAAATGTTCTCAAGCTCCCATTTCGCGGCGGGCATATGCGGCAGCGAGGGAATCGGCAGAAGGCTCCAGTCGGCCCTCCAGCTTTCTGTACCGTACCGGCCGCTCGACCGTGTGAACCGCCAGTTCAAGGCACCGGCGCCGAACAGGCTCTGGGTTTCGGATTTCACGTACGTGGCCACTTGGCAGAGCTTTGTCATGTCGCCTTCGTCATCAATGCCTTCGCGCGCCGCAATTTCGGCTGGCCTGTCAGCCGGACGGCGCACGCCACCTTCGTTCTCGATGCCCTGGAACAAGCACTTCATCAGCGGCGTCCCGCCCATGGCGGCGACGTCGCGCACCACTCGGACAGAGGCGTCCAATAGTGCCTATAGGTATTCGGAGCGACTGGCCGAGGTTGGCATCGAGCCCTTGGTCGGTGGCGTCGGCGATCGTTACGACAACGTTCTCGCAGAAACGATCAACGGGCTTTACAAGGTCGAGCTCATTTATCGACGTGGGCCGTGGCGAAGCTTCGAAGCCGCCGAGTTCGCAACACTCGAATGGGTCGACTGGTTCAACCGAAGGCGGCTTCCGGACCCTATCGGAAGCACCCCTCCGGCTGAAGTGGAGGAACAATATTATGCCGCACTGGGTCAAACGGCCTTGGCCGCATAACCAAAAACCAACCAGCCTCCAGCAAACGCGGCGCGGTTCAGCGATCGACATGCCGTGATCGGTGGGAACGTTCTGTGTCAGGCCTGTCCCTCTTTCTTGCGCGCGCCGGCGCTTCCGGGAATCGCGCCAAGCAGTTGGCGTGTATAATCGTGCCGGGGATTGGCGAAGAGCTCGGCGGTCGGGCCGGTCTCGACGATCTTGCCCCGCCGCATCACGGCCAGCCGATCGCAGATCTGGGCGGCGACATGCAGGTCGTGAGTGATGAACAGCATGGCGAGGTCGAGGCGTCGCCTGAGTTCCTCCAGCAGGTCGAGCACCTGCGCCTGCACGGTGACGTCCAGCGCGGAGACCGCTTCGTCGGCGACGAGGACGTCGGGCCGGAGCGCCAGGGCGCGGGCAATCCCGATGCGCTGTCGCTGTCCGCCGGAGAATTCGTGCGGCAGGCGGTTCGAGGCCTTCGGATCGAGGCCGACCAGGGCCAAAAGGTCCCGCGCATCGGCCAGCGCCTCGTCGCGCGGGACGCCGTTCGACATCGGCCCGTCGGCAATGCTCAGCCCGATCCTGCGGCGCGGATTGAGCGAGGCGAAGGGATCCTGGAACACCATCTGGATGCGGCTGCGCCTGCGCCGCAATTCCTCACCCCTCATCGCGCCGAAATCGTCGTCTCCGAGGCGGATCTGGCCGGAATCCGGTGCAACGATGCGCGTTACCAGCCGCGCCACGGTCGACTTGCCCGAGCCGGATTCGCCGACGAGACCGAGCGTTTCGCCCTTGCGGATCTGAAAGCTCACATCGTCCACGGCGCGGATGACGCGGTGATCGCCGAGCATTCCGGACTTGGATCGATAGGACTTGTTGAGGCCGATGACGGAGCAGGCGACGGGATTGCCCGCGAGCTCTTCGCGCTCGGGCGGCGCGCCGGTCGGCACGGCGGCGAGCAGCGCCCTGGTATAGGCATGGCGCGGGTTCTTCAGAACCTCCTCGGCCGATCCGGTTTCCACGACGTCGCCCTTCTGAAGCACCAGGACGCGATCCGCGATGTCGGCGACGACGCCGAAATCGTGGGTAATGAAGATCACGGATGTTCCACGGCGTTGCTGGATGTCGCGGATCAGGCGCAGTATCTGCGCCTGCGTGGTTACGTCGAGCGCTGTCGTGGGCTCGTCGGCGATCAGCAGCTTCGGCTCCAGCGCGAGCGCCATCGCAATCATGGCCCTTTGCCGCTGTCCACCGGAAAGCTGATGCGGGAACGCCCGCACGATCCGCTCGGGATCGGGAAGCCTGACCTCGGTGGCCAGGTCGAGGACCTTGCGCCGGCGTTCCTGTGGCGTCAGCATGCCGTGCGCCTCGAAGACCTCCGCGATCTGGTCGCCGATGCGCATCGACGGGTTCAGTGCGGTCATGGGTTCCTGAAAGATCATGCCGATCGCGCGGCCGCGCATGTCGCGCATCGTCTTCGCATCGACCTTGAGAAGGTCGCGACCGTCGAACAGCGCCTCGCCACGCTCGACATGGATGACAGATGGCAGAAGGCCCATCAGGGTCTGTGCGCAGAGCGATTTGCCCGATCCCGACTCGCCGACGATGCAGAGGATCTCGCCGGCCGGCAGATCGAAGCTGAGATCGTTCAGGGCGTAGGCGCGGTCGGCGCCGCCGGGCAGGCGAAGAGCCAGGTGGCGGACCGAAACCGTGGTTGGAGCGGTTGTGTCAGGTTGCGTGCTCATCGTCAGTATCCCAGCGCGATGCCGTCCTTGCGGTGGTCGGAGGCGCCCCACAAAACGCCGCGCTCGTGATCGATCCGGACGGCCTGGCAGCCGCCGAGCGGTTCATCCGCCCACCGTGTCTTGTGACCGCGCGCTTCCAGCTCCGCGCGCACGGCGTCGTCGATGGTCGGCTCGAGTGAAATCGCGCCCTCGGTGAAAAAGCTACGCGGCTGATCGGACGCCATCTGGATGTCGAAGTCGCGGTCGATCACCTGCGAGACGAAATGGGCGTGGCCGGTCGCCTGGTACTGACCACCCATGACACCGAAGGACAAGATGGGCTTGTCTCCGTCGAAGAGCATTGCCGGTATGATCGTGTGGAACGGCCGTTTCGACGGACCGATCACGTTTGGATGGTCGGGCTCGAGCGAGAATCCGCAACCGCGGTTTTGCAGGAGAACTCCGGCCTTCGGCGCATAGATGCCGCTGCCGAAGGCGAAGAAGATCGAGTTGATGAGCGAAATGACATTACCGTCGCGGTCCGCCACGGTCACGCAGACCGTATCGCGGTGGACTGGCATGTCGAGGTCGGCCGGATCGGAGGCCCGGTCCATCGAGATGCGATCGCGCAGCGCGGCGATGCGCGGCTCGGCGAGGACCTCGTCGACCGTCACCGTCATGGCGTCCCGATCGGCGATCCAGGCATCGCGCTGGCGGTAGGCGGTCTTGGTCGCCTCGGCGAGGAGGTGGATCCGGTCGGCCGCCGACAGCGCCGGATCGGACAGGTCGAAGCCGTCGAGCAGGCGCGCCATGATCAGCGCGGCGAGCCCCTGGCCGTTGGGCGGGCATTCGTGAAGCGTACGGCCGCGATAGTCGGCGCAAATCGTATCCGAAACGGTCGTGGCAGTGGCGGCGAAATCCTCCGCCGCGTGAAGGCCGCCCAGGCCGTTCAGGACCGTGAGCATGTCGTCGAGGACTTCGCCCTCGTAGAAGGCCTTGCGGCCGTCGCGCGCGATCTTGCGCAGCGTCGCGGCCAGCGCAGGGTTGTCGAGCCGGTCACCGGTCACCGGCGCGCGGCCGCCCGGCAGGAACTGCGCCACGGAGGCTGGGTAGGGATGAAGCCGGTCGGCGTAACGCGCCCAGTCGAGCGCCACCCTCGGCGTGATGGTGAAGCCCTTCTCCGCCGCAGCGATGGCCGGCTGGAGTATCCGCTCGAGCCCGGCGCGCCCGTAGGCGGCGCTCAAATGGCACCACGCGTCGACAGCGCCAGGAACCGTCACCGACGCCACCGTACCGTCCGGGATCGCCGTCAGCCTCTTCTCGAGAAAGGCATCGAGCGTCGTGGCGGCGGGCGAGCGGCCCGACCCGTTGACGGCTACGGGCGCACCGCCGGCCGGCGTGTAAAGGGCGAAACAATCGCCGCCGATCCCGGTCATGTGCGGGTCGATGACACCTTGCAGCGCGACCGCAGCAATCGCCGCGTCGACCGCGTTGCCGCCGGCACGCATTACATCGAGCGCCGCGATGGTCGCCTGCGGGTGCGAGGTGGCCACCATGGCGTTTTCGGCCAGCGCCACCGACTTTCCGGGTTTCATGAAGTCACGTTCAAGCATCGGCATGCGTCCGGGTGGACGAAAGCAGGCCGGCCGCTTCGCTGTCACATACGATGCCGACTTTGGGATGCAGGCGCAAGAACGAGGCGGGATTGCGCGGCTTGATCGGCCCTTCGAGCGCATCGGCGAGCGCCTTCGCCTTGGCTTCTCCAGTTGCCAGGAGGAGGATTTTTCGGGCCGACAATATGGTCGCGATCCCCATCGTCACCGCATGGGAGGGCATGGTTTCCCCGGCGGGAAAGTCGCGCTGGTTCGCGGCGAGGGTCTCCGGCGCAAGGTCCACGACGCGGGTCCGGCTGGTAAGCGTCGCGCCGGGCTCGTTGAAGCCGATATGCCCGTTGCGTCCGATGCCAAGGATCTGCAGATCGATCCCCTTCTCCGCAATCGCGGCTTCGTATTCCGCGCACGCGTCTTCCCGCGGGAGATGAACCGAATCGCGCGGCATATCGACATGCGCGAAGAAATGTTCGCGCATAAAGGACGCGAAGCTCGACGGATGGCCGGCAAGCAGGCCGCAATATTCGTCGAGATTGAAACTCGTGGCCTTCGCGAAGGACAGGCCGTCGTTGCGGTGCATCCCGACGAGCGCGTGATAGACGCCGATCATCGAGTTGCCCGTCGCCAGGCCGAGAACGGAGTGAGGCTTGGCACACACTTGCGCGGCGATACGCTCCGCCAGGGCCGCCTCTGCAGCCCGGCGGTCGGGCAGGATCAGGCAATCGGGCGTTTCGTATGTCTGTTCGGCCGTCATTTCACGACCTCGGGCACGCCTTCGGTTTCCGCGGGTTTGTATCGCGGAAGTTCGAACAGGTTTTCGCGCATATGGTCGAGGCTGTTGGCGAGCGTTCCGTACAGGCCGGCGCGGCTGTCGAGCCGGCTGATCGTGCATTCCGGCGGGAAGGGCATGCACAGCGGCAGGGCGGCGCGCACGCGCTCCAGCAATTCGGGGCGCGCGCCGATGCTGCCGCCGAGGATAACCCGTTCCGGATCGATGATGGCGGAAACAGCCAGGATGGCTTCGGCGATATTGCGCGCCACCTCGGCGATCGTCGCCAGTGCGTTGGCGTCGCCGGTCTCGATGGCGTCCATGATGTCTCGGACGCTGCGTCCGGGCGTCCCGCCATAGCTCTCGTAGCGATCGCGGATGGCGGCACTGCCGACCATCGTTTCAAGCGCGCCCGAGTGGAAGGTGCGGCTGTCGAACGGGTCGGCGCCGATCGGCAAGGTCGCGATCTCGCCGGCGGCGCCGCGCGCGCCGCTGAGGATCTGGCGTTCGTTGATGATGCCCATACCGATGCCGGTGCCGAGCGCAATGAAGACGAAATTGCTGATCCCCTTGCCTTCGCCGAGCCACTGCTCGCCCTTGGCCGCCATGTTCACGTCGTTTCCGATATGGACCATGCAGCCCATCCGTTCGGTCAGGATCCTCTGTAGGGGAACGCCCTCGAGATCGGGAATGTTCGGCACCATGATCAGCTTGCCGGTCTTTCGATTGTAGGCGCCGGGGATTCCGACGGTCCCGACCATGACGCGCTCCAGCGGCAAGCCGGCCTGCTCGGCCAGCGACGCGTTCAGCGCAACGAGCTGGGACATGACGTGGCCGCCGCCGCGCGGATCTGTCGGCTCGACGCATTCGGCGACGATCTTGCCGTTCATGTCGGCGATCGCGGCCTGGATCTTGGTGCCGCCCACATCCGCGCCGAAGACGAGGGCCCGGTTCGGCGTGATCTCATAGGCCGCGGCGCTGCGCCCAACGGCGCCCTGTGTGCGACCCGTCACCTCCAGCCAGCCGTCGTCTTCCAGAAAGCGGAACACCTCCGACATCGTCTGCTTGGATAGCCCGGTGATGCGGGCCAGCTCTGCGCGCGAAACTGGGCCTCGGTCCATAACTGTCCGCATCACGGTGCGAAGCGTGATCTGGCGGGACATCGGAACGGATGAGAAATCGATCATGTGCAGCAGCGCCCAATTAGTCAATTTTTAGAACGAATATGTGGACAATTCGGCTTGGTCAAGCACCCGGCGGGTCAAATGGTGATGATTCTACCATGATATCCGGCTCCTTCACTTTTATTGGTTCGTAAACTTTACAAATGAAAAATCCTGTGGTTCGCTCACTTATGAGGTGAAACGGAGGGCGAAGGGGTCTCCGTGCCGATAGGGAGTGCACAATGAAAGCTTCTACGAAACTCATGGCTCTGGCCTGCTTCATGGCGATGGCTACCTCCAGCGTCAGCGCGCAGACATTGAGCGTCGGCTTGCAGGACGATCCTGACGCCTTGGACCCGGCGATTGGCGGAACCTATGCCGGCCGTATCGTGTTCGACGCGATGTGCGACAAGCTTGTCGACATCAACCAGAACCTCGAGATCGTACCGCAACTTGCCACGACCTGGGAATGGAACGACGACAACACTGAACTCACCATGTCGCTGCGCGAGGGCGTGACCTTCCAGGATGGTACGCCGTTCGACGCGGAGGCCGTCAAGGTCAATATCGAGCGCATGAAGACGATGGACGAATCGCGCCGCAAGTCGCAGCTCGCGCCGATCACCGATGTCGAGATCGTCGACGATCACACGGTCGTCCTGAAGCTCGACGCGCCCTTCGCGCCGCTGCTTTCGATCCTCACCGACCGGGCCGGCATGATGGTTTCTCCGGCTGTCGCCGGCTCCGCCGACGAGTTCGCCGCCAATCCGATCTGCTCGGGCCCCTACAAGCTCGTCGACCGCAAGGCGCGCGATTCCATCACCCTAGAGAAATATGACGGCTACTGGAATGCCAACGAGATCGGCTACGAGAAGATCGTTTACGAGATCATCCCGGATTCCACCGTACGCCTTTCGCGCCTCCAGGCCGGCGATCTGGAAGCCGCCGAGCGCATCGCGCCGACCGACCTTAAGACCGTGCGCTCGGACGAGGGTCTCGCGCTGCACACCTCTCCGGGACTGGCCGTCTCGCACCTCTTCATCAGCCAGAAGCCGGATGCCGGCATCCTCGCCGACAATCCCGACCTGCGCCGTGCGCTGGAACTGTCCATCGATCGCACCATCATCAACCAGGTTGCGTTCAACGGCGAGTTCACGGCCGACAACCAAATGATCCCGCCGTCGAGCGCCTTCTACAGCAAGGCGCATCCGATGACGGCGCGCGACGTGGAGGCGGCGCGCGACCTGATTGCCAAATCGGGCGTCGAGAACCCGACGATCGAGATCACCTATGAGAACTCGCTCACCGACGGCCGCGTCGCCCAGATCATCCAGTCGATGGCGACCGAGGCCGGCTTCACCGTCAACCTGCTGCCGCTCGAGACCTCCTCGGCGATCGAACGCTATCTGGCCGGCAATTTCGAGCTGTATATCGGCAACTGGAGCGGCCGCGCCGACCCGGACCCGACGCTCTACACTTTCTTCGGCAGTGGCGGCAGCCAGAACCTCAACGGCTACAGCAACCCGAAGCTCGATGAAGTGCTGCTCGCGGCCCGCAAGGAACTGGACATGGACGCCCGCAAGAAGCTCTATGACCAAGCCGCGGACATCTACCTGACCGATCTTCCGACCATTCCGCTCTACCATCCGACGTGGTTCTATGCGGCGCAGTCGGATATCGACGGCATCGAGATCTTCCCGGACGGCATTCTTCGCGTCACAGGCGTGAAGCCGGCCGGCGAATAAGCAAGCCTCAAGACAGGGCCGCACCCGCCATGTCGCGGGTGCGGCCGCGAACGGAAGACAGACGAACATGCTGAACTTCGTATTCCGGCGGCTTCTCGTCGCGATCCCAACCCTCCTGATCGTGTCGATGTTCGTCTTTCTCCTGCTGAAACTGCTGCCGGGCGATCCGGCGCTGGCGCTGGCGGGCGAGGAGCGTGATCCCCAGGTCATCGAAGTCATCCGCGTCAAATACGGGCTCGATCAGCCCCTGCCGGTCCAGTATGTGCGATGGCTGGGCGGCGTGTTGCAGGGCGATTTCGGCGTCTCCATACGTACCCGTCTGCCGATCGGCCGAATGATCGCCGAAAAGCTGCCGGTGACGTTGCAGCTTTCGCTCCAGGCCATGATCATCGCCCTCCTTATCGGCATTCCGGCCGGCGTCCTCGCCGCATTCAAGCGCGGAACGCCTGTAGACTACCTGGTTTCGATGCTCGGCCTGGGAGGATTGTCCATACCCAGTTTCTGGCTCGGCATCATGCTGATATTGCTGTTCGCCGTCTCGCTCGGCTGGCTTCCCAGCGGCGGCTATGTCGGCTTCTTCGAATCTCCGCTCGACAATCTCCGCTACACGTTCCTGCCAAGTCTCGTGCTCGGCACGGCAGCTGCCGCGATCGTGATGAGGCACACCCGGTCCTCCATGATCGCAACGTTGCAGCAGGACTATATCCGCACAGCGCGTGCGAAGGGGCTTAGCGAATACGTCGTCGTGACCCGGCACGCCTTGCGCAACGGGCTCATCCCGGTCGTCACGACCGCAACGCTGCATCTGGGCGAATTGCTGTCCGGCGCAGTCCTGACCGAGCAGGTCTTCGGCATTCCCGGCTTCGGCAAGATGATCGTCGACGGCGTGTTCAGCCGCGACTACGCGGTCGTGCAGGCCGTAGTGCTCTGCGCGGCTGTGATGTTCCTGCTGATGAGCCTGATCGCCGACATCGCCTATGTCATCTTGAGCCCGAGGTTGCGCGCATGACCGATCTGTCCTTACAGGCCGAGGCCGCACCCGAGGGCGGACACCGGAAGTCCGCGGCGAAGCAGATCCTGTCCCAGCCAAGCGCCGTGATAGGCGGGGCAATCGTGATCTTCTTCATCCTGGTCGCGATTTTCGCACCGGCCCTCGCGCCGTTCGACCCGAATGCATCGGACTGGCTTTCCGTGCGCCAGGCGCCGAGCGCGCTTCACTGGTTCGGCACCGACGATCTGGGGCGCGATATCCTCTCGCGGGTCGTCTTCGGCGCACGCGCGTCATTGCTGGCCTGGGTGATCGCCGTGGCCATCGCGATTGCGATCGGTGTGCCGCTCGGCCTGATCGCCGGCTATTTCGGCGGTCTTCTGGATGCGGCGATTTCCCGGTGCACGGACGCCCTTCTGGCCGTTCCATTCCTCGTGCTGGCGATTGCGCTGGCAGCGTTTCTCGGCGCCAGCCTGCAGAACGCGATGATCGCGATCGGCGTTTCCGCCGTTCCGATCTTCATCCGACTGACACGCGGCCAGGTGCTGGTCGTCAAGGGCGAGGATTATATTACCGCGGCGCGCGCCGTCGGGGTGCGCGATCGCGACATCATCGTCCACCACGTCTTCCCGAACGTGCTTGCCCCGATCGTCGTGCAGGGCACGATCACGATGGCTGTGGCGATCCTCGCAGAGGCCAGTCTCGCCTTTCTCGGTCTCGGCCAGCGCCCGCCGGCCGCCTCCTGGGGCAGCATGCTCGACGTCGCGCGGCAATTCCTCACCGAGGCGCCATGGATGGCGGTCTGGCCCGGCTTGGCCATCGTCGCGATCGTTCTTGGGTTCAATCTGCTTGGTGACGGTCTGAATGACGCACTCAATCCTCATCGTGATGACGAATGAAAATTCGATAGCGTATCGAAACCGAGAGCGTGCACTTCTTCCCGGAGGGAAGTTCTCGATTATGAACGGCGCATAGCTCAAGGCGGGTATAGAGGTGCAATGCGCGCCGCAACCAGTATCGGTCGTCATCCAGACCAGAAGGACGTGGCGCCCCAACGCGTCCCCGGTTGAGGTCAGAGTTTCCGCCCTTCGATCAGGCCCCCAGGCTGGTATCGTACGCCGATTTCGTCATGTCGGCCGGGACCTTATGCCCGAAGGCGCTATGCGGTCGTTGGTCATTGTAGTCTCTGCGCCGAGCCTCCGACTTCGCGGCCGCATCTTCAAGGCTCGCGAACCAGTGGCTGTTTGGACATCCCGCGCGGGACCGGCCGATGCGGCCAGCCTGAAGTCGTTGATTTGGCGAGGATGCTCCGGGGGCGGTCAGGCCCGATCCCACTTTCGATCTCCCAATCCCAGCCCCGGCCCCGGCCTTCCGAGGATGGTGGTTGCTGGTCTTGCTTGCTACCGCGCCGCACGCAGCCGCTGCGTGGCGATGTCGTCGACCCGGTTGCCATCGATCTTCACCCCGTAGATCGTCTCGGCATCCTCCCGGCTCAGCAGTTCGTCGAGCACGTCGCGCAGCACCCGGTCCGGCTCGCGCTCGAACGGATCGCCGAAACCGCCGCCCGAGGAGGACCTCATGCGCAACACGTCGCCGGCGCGCAGATGCAGCACCTTGATGCGTCCGACCGTGCGGGTTGCCTCGCCGGGCGCATCGACCTCGGCCAGGCTATTGCCGCCGGGCGCACCGCCGGCCACGCCCCACGGGCGGCAGCGGAACCGGTCGAGTCCGCGCACCGTGATCGCTGCCTCCGGACCCCGGTTCTCGAGCTCGATCGCCACCGACGCGCCGCCGCGAAACCGGCCGTGACCGAAGCTGCCGGCAACCAGGTCGTGGCGGCGCACGATCAGCGGCATCTCGCTTTCGACATGCTCGACCGGCGCGCTTTTCAAAACGGCGATCATGGTGTCGCTCGCGTCCACCCCGTCGCCGCGCACGCGTCCGCCGGAGCCGCCCGAAAACGGCTCGACGACGGCGACGCGCTGCCGCCCGTCGCCCGACGGGCTCCAGGCATAACTGATGATCCCGGCCTGGCCCGCGCCGCAGGCGACGATGCCGCCGGGCACCGCCTGGTTGAGACATCCCATCAAGGTGTCGTAGCTGCGCATCACCGCCACGAAGCGATTGCCCATGGCGGCGGGAAATGTCGCGTTCATCACGCTGCCGCGCGGCGCGCGGGCGCGGATGGGACGCATGATTCCGCCATTGACGGGAATGTCCGGCTCGACGGTGTGAATATAGTGGGTCAGCGCGAGGCACAAAAAGGGATGGGTGCGGTCTCCGGTGGTGAAATTGAAGGCCGCGCGCACCTGCGACGAGCTTCCGTCATAGTCGATTTCGGCCTCGTCGCCGCGAATGGTGAGCCTGCAGCGGAACTCGATATCGGCGCCGTTCTGGTCGCCCTCGATCCGGTCGGCGAAGCTGTACTGCCCATCCGTCAGCCCCGAAATCGCGCGGCGCGCCTTCATCTCCGCGTAGGCCATCACGTCCGCTACGCCTCGCTCGAAACCGGCGCGGCCGACCTTTTCGCACAGTTCGTTGATGCGCCGGTCGAGCAGGCGCATTGCCGCCATCATCGCCTCGAGATCGCCCCAGATCGCCTCGCCGATGCGCGAATTGTCATGCAGGATATCGACGATGTCCTGGTTCAGCCGCCCGGCCTCGACCAGTTTTTTCGGCCGGATCCGCAAGCCCTCCTGAAAACACTCATAGAGATCGGGCGAGATGCTTCCGGGCACCGCGCCGCCAATGTCGGAGGCATGGATGAAAGACCAGGCAAAACAGGCGAGCCGGCCGTCGACGAAGATCGGCCGCGCCATGTGGATATCCATCATGTGGGTGACGACGCCTTCGGTGCGGAACGGGTCGTTCGAGATCAGCACGTCGCCGGGCCGCAGCTGCTCGACGCAAAAATGCTTCAGCAGGCCGGCGATCGTCTGCCCGCTTCCCGTCACGACGCCGGTCTGCATGGGATAGGCAAAGAAATACCCGTCCAGATCGGCCACGGCGACCTGGAAATCCTGGGTCTGCTTGACGAAGGTCGTATGCGCCGTCCGGTAGGCCAGCGTGGCCGCCTCCTCGGCCATGGCGGAGAACCGGTTCTTCATGATTTCGGTCTGGACGGGATCCATCATTTGCTCCCTACCGTCGTTCCATCTCGAGATTGCCGAGGCCGTCGACACGGGCACGAAACCCGTCGGGAACCAGGATCGTGGCGATTGCCTGCTGCACGATGGCCGGGCCGTCGCAGTGCCAGCCCGTTCCAAGGTCGTCCCAATTCCACACCGCCACGCGCCGCCAGGAGCCGTTCAGCCGGATATCGCGCTCGCCGGCCGGGGCAGCCGCGCCACAGCGCTCGGCAAGCATGCCCGCCGCCGGCCGCGCGCGCGGCCCGATCGTGCGTACGCGCAGCGCGTCGATGCTGACGGGAGCCTGGCGGTCACAATAGTCGAACAGTCTTTGATGCTGGTCGTGGAACGCCGCCTCTGCCGCATCGATCGACATTGCATCGGCCTGCGGCGCGGACACCTCGACGGGTATCGTGAAAGACTGCGCGGCGTAGCGCATGTCGGCCAGATAGACGTGCCGCACCGAGGCCAGCTCCGTCACCTTCTGGGCGGCAAGCCACCGCCTGCCCTCCTCCGCGAGGGCGGCGAAACCGACGACCAGCTCGTCAGTCTCGAGTCGCTGACCGTGCACGGAGCGCACCGCGTCGTGCATCATGTCGGACACGAGGCCGCCGAAGGCACAAAACACGGAGGGAATGCGCGGCACCACGACACGGCGAATGCCGACTTCCTCGGCGAGCAACGGGCCGTGGATGCCGCCGGCGCCGCCGAAAATCATCATGGTCAAGTCGCCGACGCTGACACCGAGTCTTGCCAAAAACGGCGTGATCTTGGCAAGCATTTCGGACGTAGCGACCGCCACGGCGCTTTCGGCGACCTGCACACTGTCGAGGCCGAGCCGCTCGCACAGCGGCTGCAGGGCCCGCACCGCCAGGTCCCGGTCGAGCCTCAAGCGACCGCCCAAAAGCCCTTCGCCGGGCAAGTAGCCAAGCAGGAGATAGGCGTCCGACAGCGCCGGCTCGTCGCTGCCGAGGCCGTAACAGGCGGGCCCCGGCGAGGAGCCGACACTGCGCGGTCCGACTTTCAAAACGCGGTCGTCGAGCCCGATGACGGAACCGCCGCCCGCCCCCATAGCCTCGACCGCGGTCACCGGCATCATCAGCGGAAAATCGCCGACTTCCGCCTGCCCGGTGGTGGTCGGCCGCCCGCTTTCCACCAGCGATACGTCCACCGACGTGCCGCCCATATCGAAGGTAAGCACATGATCGATCCCGACATGCTCTGCGAGAACCTGGGCCGCAGTCACGCCTGCGGCCGGGCCGGAGAGCAGCGTGTGGACCGGCAGCCTGCGAGCTTCCTGGACCGACATGATGCCGCCGTTCGACTTGGTCAGATAGAGGCGCGCCTCGGGGTAGCGGGAACGCAGGAAGCCGTCGATATCGTGCAGATAATCCTGCATGAGCGGCTTCACATAGACGTTGAGCAGGGTCAGTACGGCGCGTTCGTATTCGGCCTGCTGTGGCCACACCTCGTGCGAGGCCATCACCTCAAGCTGGGGAAACTCGCGGCGCGCGATCTCCAGCGCTCTCAACTCGTGCTGTTGATACCGATAGGCGTTCACAAAGCAGATCGCGCAGCCGGCCAGGCCGCGATCGGCCATGGTGCGCAGCGCCCCGCGCACGGCGTCCTCGTCGAGCGGCCGGTCCTCGGTTCCATCCGCCAGCATGCGGCCGGCGACGGCGAATACGTTTTCCCGCGGGACAAGCGGCCTGGCTCTCCGGTTAAAGAGGTCGACCGGTTTGTCGAGACGCAGCCGCGCCAGACCGAGAATGTCGCGAAACCCCTCCGTCGTGATCAATCCGACCGGAGGCTGCGAACGCTCTATCACCGCATTGGTGCTCACGGTCGTGCTGTGCACGACGGTGATCGGCGCCTGATCGGAATAACCGAGTTCGGCGACGATCTCGTCGATGCCCTGCTTGACCGCCTCGGCGAAATTCGGGCGCGAGGTGGGTATCTTGCGGCTTTCGATCTGCGCGTAGCCGTCATCGTCGTTCTTCCAGACGACGAAATCGGTGAACGTGCCGCCGATGTCGATGCCGATCCTGAGCATGCCGCCCTCCCGAAACGCCTGCCACGAAGAAACCGGAACCGCGTGGCCGCGGCAGCGATTGGTGAAATCCGGATAAGAGTGCCGGTCGCCCGCAACGACCCTGCGGCCTTTGCGGGCGACACAGATCGCGCCGTCAGTTCTTCCAGACGTCGCCGAGAACGCGCAGCCAGTTGCCCGACATCACTTTCTCGATATCGCTCTCGTGGTAACCGCGCGCGCGCATCTTGTCCC
>SWBZ01001578.1_pt1 | contig 17488 bp, 10 predicted proteins | sample 4693031 | NCBI WGS metagenome assembly SWBZ01 (sample SAMN10267274, study PRJNA491770) | bioreactor metagenome | isolation source: DHS bioreactor inoculated with | place: Japan: off Shimokita Peninsula
CGTCGCCTGGCAGGCCGGCCTGCCGGCGCCGGTGCGCGTTGTGCCCGACGAGGCCGCATGGCGCGCGGCCGCCGCCCGCGGCGAAACGACTTTCGCCGCCATCGGCTGCGAGACCTGCCACAAACCGTTCCTGCCGCTGACCTCGCTCGATTTCGCCGATCCCGGCCCCCTCGACATGGCTGGCACGCTACGCACCGGCGATGTCGAGAAAGGCGCGACCTACGACCTTGCCCTGCTCGAATGGACCAAACGTCTGCCGCGCAACGCCAAGGGCGAGATCATGGTCCCGCTGTTCGGCGACCTGAAGCGCCACAGGATCGCCGACCGCCAGGTCGCCGTGCTCGGCAACGAGTTGCTCGCCCAGCGTTTCGTGGAACGCAATGTCTTCATGACGGCCGAGCTCTGGGGTGTTGGCTCGACCGATCCTTACGGCCATCGCAACGACCTGCCCTCGCTCGACAGCGTGATCCGCGCCCATGGCGGCGACGCGCGCGCGGCGCGCGACAATTACCTCGCGCTTGGCGAAACCGAGCGCAGCGCCCTGATCGCCTTTCTGAGGACACTGGTGATCGAGCCTTCGAGCGCAGAACCATGACCGCCCGGTTGCACCCCATTCTGCGTCTCGTGCGCCGGGCCGCGATCGCCGCGGCGCTTTTGTCGACGCCGCTTTACGCCGACGAGGCCCTGCCCGATCCGTCTGGCGATGTTCCGGTGATGGAGGAGCAGGCGCGCGCGGCGGGGCTCGTCCACGCCTATCGCGGCCCCTGGGAATTCTTCGTCGGCGGCGGCGCGGCTGCCCTCGACTGCGACGGCGACCGCCTGCCCGATTTGTTCGTGGCCGGCGGCCGCGAGCCGGCCCGGCTTTACCGCAACCGCAGCACGGCCGGCGGCGCACTGCGTTTCGACGAGCTCCCGCTCGGCCTCGACCCGGACGATCTCGACAAGGTGCTCGGCGCCTATCCGCTTGATGTCGACGATGACGGCCACCGCGATCTCGTCTTACTGCGGCTCGGCGAGAACCTGATCCTGAAGGGCGGGCCGGACTGCGCTTTCGAAAAGGCCAATCGCGCCTTCGCCTTCGACGGGGGGCGCGCCTGGACGACGGCCTTCGCGGCGAGCTGGGAGGACGGCCGGCGCTTTCCCACGCTCGCCTTCGGCAATTATGTCGACCGCAGCGCGCCCGGCTCGCCCTGGGGAACCTGCCACGACAACCGGCTCTACCGACCCGGCGCCGGTCACCGGCCAGACTATGCCGCCGCCAGCGCGCTCAGGCCGGGCTATTGCGCGCTGTCGATGCTGTTCACCGACTGGAACCGCTCGGGCACGCCGGCGCTGCGCATCACCAATGACCGGCATTATTATCGCGGCGGCCAGGAACAGCTCTGGCGCGTCGAGCCCGGCCGTCCGCCGCGCGCCTATCGCAAGTCCGAAGGCTGGCAGCACCTGACGATCTGGGGCATGGGCATCGCCGAGGGCGACCTCGACGGCGACGGCTTTCCCGAATACGCGCTGACCTCGATGGGCGACACCAAGCTGCAAAAGCTCTCCGAAGAGGCCGACGAGGACGAGCCCGCCTATGTCGACATCGCCTTCGAAAAGGGCGCGACCGCCCACCGCCCCTACGCCAGCGACGATCTGAAACCGTCGACCGGCTGGCATTCCGAGTTCGCCGACCTCAACAATGACGGCCTGCTCGATCTCTATATCGCCAAGGGCAATGTCGAGCGCATGCCCGACTTCGCCGCGGTCGATCCCGACAATCTGCTATTGGGCCAATGGGACGGGACCTTCGTGGAAGCCGGTCACCTTGCCGGCATCGACCGGCCGACCAAGGGGCGCGGCGCGATCGTGACCGATTTCAACGCAGACGGCATGCTGGACTTGGCCGTCGTCAACCGCGAGCAGAACCTGTCGCTGTTCCGCAATCGCGGCGCCAGGACGGCGTTCGGCACAAGGCCGATGGGCAATTTCCTGGCCGTGGAGCTCAGCCAGCCGGCACCCAACCGCCACGCCGTTGGCGCGCTCATTTCAGTCAAGGCCGGCAACAACACCTATAATCGCACGGTACAAGTCGGCGGCGGCCACGCCTCCGGCCATGCCGGTTTCGTCCATGTCGGGCTGGGCACCGCCGAACGGGCCCAGGTGCGCATCAAGTGGCCGGACGGCGAATGGAGCGCCCCCTACCGGGTGTTCGCCAACAATTTTGTGCTGATTGCGCGCGAAACCGACGCGGCGCGCTACTGGTATCCGCCCGAGACGCCGGATGCCGACAGCTGGAAAGCCAGCGGCGCACAATAACGCCGCGATCCATCGGTTCTAACCGTCCTTGATCGCGTAGCCCGCCCCGCGAATGGTGCGGATGACATCGGGCAACCGGCCGACATTGACCGCCTTGCGCAACCGACCGACATGCACGTCGACGGTGCGTTCGTCGATATAGATCGTCTCGCCCCACACATTGTCGAGCAGCTGGCTGCGCGAGAACACGCGGCCTGGATGCTGCATCAAGAATTCCAGCAGCCGGAATTCCGTCGGGCCGAGACGGATCTCGCTCTTGCCGCGATAGACGCGGTGCGCCTCACGGTCGAGCATGATGTCGCCGACTTTCAAGACGCTCGACAGCACTTCGGGCTTTGCGCGCCGCAATAACGCACGCACGCGCGCGATGAACTCCGGGGTCGAGAACGGCTTGACGAGATAGTCGTCGGCGCCGGTCGACAGGCCACGCACGCGGTCGCTTTCCTCGCCCCGCGCCGTCAGCATGATCACCGGCAGGCGCTCGGTCTCGGGCCGCATGCGCAACCGCCGGCACAGTTCGATGCCCGATACCGCCGGGACCATCCAGTCGAGCACCAGAAGATCGGGCACGCTTTCCTGCAGGCGCAGTTCCGCCTCGTCGCCGCGGGTGATCACCTCGACCTGATAGCCCTCCGCCTCAAGATTGTACTTGAGCAGCACGCATAGCGGCTCCTCATCCTCCACGACCATGATCTTCGCAGCGTTCATCGCCAAGTCGGCACCCTGTCAGGCTTCGGAAGCCGCGCTCGAAACGGCTGTTTCGTCGAGCTTCGGCCGGTTGATGGGGAGTTGTTCGCCGGTCATCACATAATAGGCGTTCTCGGCGATATTGGTCGCATGATCGCCAATGCGCTCGAGGTTCTTGGCGCAGAACAACAAATGCGTGCAGGCGGTGATGTTGCGCGGATCTTCCATCATGTAGGTCAGCAATTCGCGGAAGATCGCGGTGTATTTGATGTCGATCTTCTCGTCCCCGGCCCTGAGATCCTTGAGCGCCGCGGCGTCGCGCGCGACATAGCGGTCGACGATGCCCGAAGCCTGGGCATGCACCATGTCCGCCATCGATTCGATCGACTGCGACAGGCTTTTCGGCGTCGTCGTCTGGCCGACGGCCCCGACACGTTTGGCGATGTTCTTGGCCAAGTCGCCGATCCGTTCCAGATCGCCCGCCATGCGGATCGCGCCGATCACCGCGCGCAGATCCTGCGCCATCGGCTGGCGCCGGGCGATCAGCGTGATTGCCCGCTCATCGAGCTCGCGCTGCTTGGCGTCCATGATCGCATCGTCGGACACGACACGCTGCGCCAGCGGATTGTCCGACGACAACAGCGCGCGCGTGGCGTCGGCGACCATCGTCCCCGCAAGGTCGCCCATCTCGCGGATCAGGCGGTCGACGCCTTCCAACTCCTCGCCGAAAGAAGTGACGATATGTTCGCCCATCGGTTCATCCTTGCATTCAAAAAACGCGCAAGCGCCGGGTCAGCCGAACCGGCCGGTGATGTAGTCCTGCGTGCGCTTGTCGTCGGGATTCGTGAACATCTTGTCGGTCGCCCCTTCCTCGACCAGATAGCCGAGATGGAACATCGCCGTGCGCTGCGAGACGCGGGCGGCCTGCTGCATGGAATGGGTCACGATCACGATGGTGTAGTTCTGCCTGAGTTCGTCGATCAGCTCCTCGACCTTGGCCGTGGCGATCGGGTCGAGCGCCGAACACGGCTCGTCCATCAGGATGACCTCGGGCGACACGGCGATGGCGCGGGCGATGCACAGGCGCTGCTGCTGGCCGCCGGAAAGCCCGGTTCCCGGCTCCTGCAGCCTGTCCTTGACCTCGTCCCAGAGCGCAGCCTTGCGCAGGCTCGATTCCACCACCTGGTCGAGCTCCGCCTTGTTCCTGGTCAGGCCGTGAATGCGCGGACCATAGGCGACGTTCTCGTAGATCGACTTGGGAAACGGGTTCGGTTTCTGAAACACCATGCCGACGCGGGCGCGCAGTTCGACGACGTCGATCCTGGGGTCGTAGATATCCTCGCCGTCGAGCGTAATATCGCCGCCGACGCGGCAGATCGCGATCGTGTCGTTCATTCGGTTGAGACAGCGCAGAAAGGTGGATTTGCCGCAGCCGGACGGGCCGATCAGCGCCGTCACCTGCTTTTCGGGAACGTCGAGATCGACCCCGAACAACGCCTGCTTGTCGCCGTAGTGAACGGTGACGCCCTTGCCGCGCATCTTGATCGCGGCATCGTCCGCCTGGTCGGCGATTTGCTGTTCGACTCCGGCTTCGGTCAGCATGTTCATCGTCCTCACTCCGTTACCACCGCCGCTCGAAGCGCTTGCGCAGCACCACGGCGATGGCGTTCATGATCACAAGAAATCCGAGCAGGATCAAAATCGCGGCGGACGTCTTTTGCTGAAAGGCGGGTTCCGGAAAATCGGCCCACATGAAAATCTGCACCGGCAGGACGGTCGCCGCGTCGGTGAACCCGCCGGGTATGTCGACGATGAAGGCGACCATGCCGATCATCAGGAGCGGCGCCGTTTCGCCCAGTGCCTGGGCCATGCCGATGATCGTCCCGGTCATGATGCCGGGCATGGCCAGCGGCAAGACGTGATGAAAGACGGTCTGGACCTTGGAGGCCCCGATGCCCAGCGCCGCCTCGCGGATCGACGGCGGCACCGCTCGAAGCGCCGCGCGCGCGGCGATGATGATCGTGGGCAGCGTCATCAGGGCAAGCACCATGCCGCCGACAAGCGGTGCCGAACGCGGCAGGCTGAACCAGTTGAGAAAGACCGCCAGACCGAGCAGGCCGAAGACGATCGACGGCACAGCGGCGAGGTTGTTGATATTGACCTCGATCAGATTGGTGAACCGGTTCCTGGTCGCGAATTCCTCGAGATAGATCGCCGCGGCAACCCCGATCGGAAAGGACAGCGCCAGGGTGACGACCATCGTCAGCGCCGAGCCGACCACCGCGCCCCAGATGCCGGCGAGTTCCGGCTCGCGACTGGCGCCGGTGAAGAAGAACAGCGTATTCCATCGGTTCTCGATCTTTCCCGCGCCGGCAAGCCGGTCGAGCCAGACGATCTCGCGATCCGTGATCTTGCGATTGGCCTCCGCCGTCTCGATCGTGCGCAGCAAAGCGTCGGCCGGTGTCTCCACACTGCTCTCCAGCGGCTCCAGCACCGTGCCTTTGCCAACGGCGCCGCCCGCCTCCCCCGACGACAATTCGGTAATCTTGACCGTGCCGCCGGCGATCTCCAGCAGCAAGGATTGCGATCCGCTGGTCAGGCGCAGACCGCCGCCCTCGCCTTCGACCGCACCCGCGCCGCGCGCCATCGCCAGGATGGCGTCGTCGGCAAAGCCGACCGCGAGCTCGTCGCCCGCGCCCGAAACCGTGACCTCCGCGATCCGGCGCGACGGCCCGGACTTCGCCAGCAGGCCCTTCAGATAAAGATCGGCGAAATCGTCGAGCGGTACGGCGATCCGGCGTGTCCCCCCGAGCATGGTCGGGTCCGCCTCGATCGCTTCGCGCAGCATCACGCCCGCCCCCGTCGAAACCAGCCCGCGCAGGAGCCGGCGTTCCTGTCGGCCGGAGACCTGCGGGAATTCGTTGCCCAGCCCGTCATGAACAAGGCCGAGAAAGTTTGCCGCGCGCGGGTCCGCCGGATCGATCCTGTCCGCCGACAGATCGACCTCAAGCATGACGTAGTTCTGCTGGAAAGCCGGCAGCGCCTTGGTGACGATGGTGGAGAGCAGCAAAAGCAGGAAAAACCCCGCCAGCGCCACCGCGCCGGCGCCCAGCCACTTGAAGCGCGCCTCCGCGGCGTAGCGCGCGCGCAGGCGCGCCTTCGCGGCATCGCCGGTATGAAGGCCGTCGGGCGAGGCAGGCTCGGTCGATAGGCTGGTATCAGTCATATTGCTCACGATATTTCTGGACCACGCGCAGCGCGATGACATTGAGAGCCAGCGTGATGACGAACAAGAGCAGGCCGAGCGCGAACGCCGCGCGCGTCTTGGCGCTGTCGAATTCCTGGTCGCCGACCAGCAGCGTCACGATCTGAACCGTCACCGTCGTCACCGCCTCGAGCGGATTGAAGGTGAGATTCGCCGCCAGGCCGGCCGCCATCACCACGATCATGGTTTCGCCGACCGCCCGGCTGACGGCCAAAAGCAGGGCCGACACGATGCCCGGCAGCGCCGCCGGCAGCACCACGCGCCGGATCGTCTCCGAGCGCGTCGCGCCCAGCCCGGCCGAGCCGTCGCGCAAGGATTGCGGCACCGCGTTGATGACGTCGTCCGACAGGGACGACACGAACGGGATGATCATGATGCCCATGACCACGCCGGCGGCGAGCGCGGATTCGGAGGCGACGTCGAGGCCGATGCTCTCGCCGACGCCGCGAAAGAAGGGAGCGACCGTCAGCGCGGCGAAGAAACCGTAGACGACGGTGGGAATGCCGGCGAGGATCTCCAGCACCGGTTTCGCAACCGCCCGCACGCGCTGGGTGGCGTAGTCGGACAGGTAGATCGCCGCCATCAGCCCGACCGGGGCCGCGATCAGCATGGCGATGAAAGTGATCAGCAACGTGCCCGCCAGCAGCGGCACGGCGCCGAAGATTTCGGTGTTGACGTCGCCCGCATCGCCGCCGGCGCCGGTAAAGGCGCTTTGCGGCGACCAATGCAGGCCGAACAGGAAATTGAAGATCGGGATTTCCGAGAAAAACAGGATCGATTCGAAGATCAGCGACAACACGATCCCGATCGTGGTCAGGATGGCGATCATCGAGCACAGGATGAGAAACCACTTCACCACGCGTTCGACGACGTGGCGCGCGCGATAGGCCGGCGCGATCCGCGAATAGCCGAAAAAACTGCCCCCAGCCGCGATAATCAGCGCGACCGCGGTGATCAGCCCGATGCTGGTCTGGTGGAGCGAGCGGTAAACGACTGCCGCGGCTTCCTTGGTTTCGTCGGGAAACGAGACGATGCCGCCGAAGGCGATCGCCCGCGCATCGCGCAAGAAAGCCTGGAGCTGGGGTACGCCGAACTCGGCCAGTTCCGCCGCGAAGCGTGCTTGCACGATGGAATCTTCGATACCCGGCGTGGCGATGCGCCAGATCAGGACGGCCAGCAGCGCCGGCCCGGCGGCGATCATGGCCAGAAACAGGCCGTGCTGGCCGGGAAGCGAGTGGAGCCGCGACACCTCGCCACCGACGGATGCGACAGCCCGAGAGCGCCCGACGAAATAGGCCGCGACACCCAGGACAAGCAGCAACAGGACGAGATAACTAACCATCGGCGACGTCCCACCAACAATGTCTCAAACTCTCAGGCGCTCTAACGCACCGGTCTTGCGGGGATCGCATGGCGCGGCCGGCCGACAGCCGGTCGCGCCATGCTTTGTAGTATTAGGAGCCCATGCCCTTGAGTGCCTTGGCTTCCTCGGCCTGTGCGGCGCGGTCGGCCTCCGGCAGCGGGATCAGACCCTTGTCGGCGAGATAGCCCTCGGGACCCCAGGCCGCTTCGGACGTGTATTCGGCAATGAACTCTTCCATGCCGGGAATGACGCCGACATGTTCCTTCTTGGCGTAGACGAACAGCGAACGGGACACGCCATAGTCGCCGGACGCGATGTTTTCGAAGGTCGGCTCGACGCCCTCGACCGTTGCGCCCTGCAGCTTGTCGGCGTTCTGGTCAAGGAAGGAAAAACCGAAGATGCCGAACGCCTTGGGGTTGGCTTCCAGCTTCTGCACGATCAGATTGTCGTTTTCGCCGGCTTCCACATAGGCGCCGTCCTCGCGGATTTCCGTGCAGGCCTTTTCATTGGCCGCCTCGACCGCTTCCTGACAGGCCTCTTCCATCACCAGTTCGACGAAGGCGTCACGCGTGCCGGAGGTGGGCGGCGGGCCGAGAACCTCGATCTTGTCGGCCGGCAGTGCCGAATCGATATCGGCCCAGCTCATGTACGGGTTGGCGACAATCTTGCCGTCGACTTCGACATTCTTGGCCAGGGCCTTGAAGATCTGCTCCTTGGTCAGTTCCACCGCCGTGCCGGCCTTGGAATTGGCGAGCACGATCCCGTCGAAGCCGACCTTGATCTGCACCGGTGTTACGCCGGCTTCCTTGCAGCTCGCCAGTTCCTTGTCCTTGATGGCGCGCGAGGCGTTGGTGAAGTCGGGCGTGCCTTCGCCGACGCCGGCGCAAAACAGCTTCATGCCGCCGCCGGTGCCCGTCGATTCCACGACCGGCGTCTTGAACGCGCCGCTCTGGCCGAGTTTTTCGGCAACGGCGGTGGTGAACGGAAACACCGTCGACGAGCCGACGATCTGGATCTGGTCGCGCGCCGCCGCAACACCGGCGGACGCCGCAACGGCGAGGGCAGCGGCCGACGCCGTGAGGAGAACTTTCTTCATGAGGCCTACTCCTGTTCGGAATTCTTCTACGCCGCGCTCCAGCGGCGACGGGCCCCGATTAGCCGGCCTGTGTTACAGTTCGATGACGGTTTTGTGTCGCGCCGATTACGCCGTCGACCGGCACCGGGCGGCCGTAGTGCCGACACCGCGGTGCGTCAGCAATAATCCGCAAATTTCAGGGACTTGGTTTCGCGCATTGTCCCGGTCCGCGCCAGACGGAGCCGGCGGGACTGCGGTACATTTTTTTAAGACGCTCCGGATGCGGACTTCAGAATAAAAAGCCGGGCAGGTGAGCGCTGCGTGCGTTATCTGGAGCACATGCGGCGGACTTGGTGGGAACCGGATCGGTTGGAGCTTGCGATTGCCGTGTTCGATCCGCCGCCGCTCATCCTGCCCGGAAACACTATCCGGCCTGAACATAGGAATGATGGTAGCGGTTAACCATAGGGGGTACGCTATGGCGTGATCGCACCATGGTTTCACTTATCGTAAAAAAACGCAAATAGACGTCAGACCCCCGGCTCGCGGCGCAGCGCTGCCGTTTCGCGCCATTTATAGACCTTGGCCAGTAGCGCGTTCGGGCTGATCGGCTTGGGCAGATAATCGTCCATGCCGGCCTCCATGCAGCGCGCCCTGTCGCCCTTGAGCGCATGCGCTGTGACGCCGATGATCGGCGTGCGGACTTCGTCTGGCGCCTCGGCCTGGCGGATTGCCGCGGTTGCCTCCAGACCGTTCATCTCCGGCATGGAAACATCCATCAGGATAATGGAAGGCTGCATCTCGGCATGCGCCTCGACGGCCAGCCGGCCGTTGCGGACGATCTCGTAGGTGAACGGGGTTTCGCCCAGGATCTGCGCGAACACGAGCTGGTTGACCTCGTTGTCCTCGGCCACGAGGATATCGACCCGAGACCGGCGCGCTGGCTCGACGCGCACCTGATGATCGTCGGACGTGTTTTCCTCCAGCACCCGAACGGCAGCATGCTGCCGCGACGACGGCTTTGCTGGGGCGCTGCTTGCGAACGGCGCGACGAGGTCTGGTTCCTCGGCCGGCGGGTGTGTGGTCCCGGGCAGGCCGCGAGCGCGGCCGCGCCGATATTGAATGTGATCGCGAAGGACATCCCGCAGGGAGGAGGAACGCACCGGCTTGGTAAGCTGGGCGTCGATTCCGTATTCGGCGAATTCCGCGCTTGTCAGGGCACGGTCGACCGACGTCAGAAGAATGATCGCCACCTTGTCGATACCGGCGGTTTTGCGAATTGCGGCCGCAACCTCGAGCCCGTTCATACCCGGCATCTGGTAGTCCAGAACCACGCAATCGACCGCGATGTCCAGTGCCGCCGCCGCTTCCAGGACAGCCAGCCCCTCGCTACCGTTTTCGGCCGCGCATGCATCGAAGTCCCAGGAACGCATCTGTTCAAGCAGGATGGCGCGATTGACCTGGTTGTCATCCACCACAAGCACGCGCGCCCCGGAGACATCTACCGGAGCGGGGTCAATACGAGGACGCTCTTCGGAGACCGGCAGTTCCACGACAAACCAGAAGGTCGAACCTTGGCCGACTGCGCTCTCGGCACCGATCTTGCCGCCCATCAGAGCCACGAGCCGCGCGGTGATCGCCAGTCCCAGTCCGGTCCCCTCATGACGACGTGTCGAGCTTGCGTCCCCCTGGCTGAATTTCTCGAAGACCGTTGGCAGTTTTTCCTGCGCAATGCCGATGCCGGTGTCGGTAATGTCGAAGCGCAGCACCACCTGTCCGTCCTCGACGAGGCCGGATACGTCCGCGAGCACATAACCGGAATCGGTAAATTTCACCGCATTGCCGATCAGGTTTGTGAGGATCTGGCGCAGCCGGCCGACATCGCCGATCACTGTGCGCGGCAGATCGGGATCGACCCTGACGATCAACTCCAGGTCTTTTTCCTGTGCCCGAGTCGACATCAGCGTGGCCACATCCTCGACGGCCTCAGCGAGACTGAACGGCACGGGATCCAGGACGAGCTGGCCGGCGTCGATTTTGGAAAAGTCGAGAATGTCGTTGATGATCGTCAGCAGCGCGTTACCGGACTTCAGGATGATGTCGGTAAAGGTCTTCTGTTTCTGATCGAGATGGCTCTTCGCCAGCAGCTCAGCCATGCCGAGCACGCCGTTCATTGGCGTGCGGATTTCGTGACTCATATTGGCCAGGAACTCGGATTTGGCCCGGTCCGCAAGCACCGCGCGCTGCTCGGCGGCGCGCAGGTCCTCTTCGCGTTGTTTGAGTTCGGTGACGTCGGTGGTGGAGCCGATCAGATAAAGCGTCCCGTCGGAAGCTATCATCGTGCTCTTGCGTGCAATCCGGTAGCTGGGCGCGCCGTCGGCGCCAATGCCGGTTTCTTCGATGACCCGCATCTCGCCGGTTTCCAGAACCTCGCGATCGGCCACCATATACGCTTCACCGTCGGCCCCGAACACCTCCGCGTCGGTCCGCCCGACGGCTGTATCCTTGGCAAGACCGGTCAGGTCGCACCAGCCCTGGTTGACATAAGCGATGCGCAGGTCCGGATGCTTGGCGTAGATGGCGACCGGCACATTGTCGATCAGCGTGCGGAACAGCTCGTTCTCCAGGGTCGCTTCCTGCAGAGACGCCTCGCGTTCTTTCATGTCGGTGATGTCGACCCGAACCCCGACGAACAGGCCGTCTTCGGTGCGCGTGTCATAGACCCGGAACCAGCGGCCATCGGGGTTTCGGCGCTCAGACACGGAGTGCCCGACATGATAACGCTGCAGCGTCCGCTCGATCCAGGCCTCGCGATCCACATCGTAAAGGGCGTCCACCTCCGGATCGCCGGAATGGCGGAAATAACCGGCATCATGCGCCGTCTCGACCGCCAGCCGCAGCGACTGGCCCGGTTCGATGAACGGCCGCAGAGCCGGCAACGAATCCTGGACGCGCTTGTTGGATAAGACCAGCCGGTCGTTCTTGTCGTAGATGATGACGCCGGCCGGCAAGGTCTCGATGACCCGCGCCAGAAGCGTGCGCGCCTCATCGGCCTCGCGCTCGCGCCGCCTGATGTCGGTGACATCGAAAACGCAGCCGGCGACATAGACGGTCCCCGTTGCAGTCTGCAGGCGGGTCTTGCGCACCACGTGCGAGCGCACGGCGCCGGCAAACTCAAAATCCTCCTCGACCTCGTAGGTCTCGCCACTGGCCAGCACCGCCCGCTCGCTGTCCTCAAACAGCCTGGCGTCCGCGGGAGCCACGATGTCGGCGGCGCGCTTGCCCAGCATCGCGGCAACGGTGGTGCCGTTCAGGCGCGCGAAGGCCTCGTTGACGAAGACGAACCGCAGGTCCGCATCCTTGACGAACACGGCGTCCTCGACGCTGTTGATCGCCGCGTCTGCCAGATGCGCCCGTCTTAGTGCCTCGGCGAGTTCCGCCTCGCGTTGTTTCAACGCGGTGATGTCGGTGCAGATGCCCATCCGACCGCCGTCATGGGTCGGCAGTTCGCGATGCATCAGCCAGCGCCCGTCCGAAAGCCGCAGCGTTACGGAGGTATTCGGCTCCTTGGCTCGCCGCTCGAAAAAGGCTTCGCGCCACGCAGCCGCGTCGAGCCCGTCGGTCGACCAGATCCCGCGCTCGAGCCCGGTATCGATGAATTCGCCGACCGGCAGCCCCGGCCGGATCACATCCTCCATGCCGCGATAGAGGCTCAATAGCGCATCGTTGTACAAAACGATGCGATCCTCGGCATCATAACAGACGAACGCGTCCTGCATGACGTTGAGCGCCGCCATCAGGCGTTCCGCGTCGGTCCGGCCGGCTTCGGGCACCGGCCCCGCGACGGCAGCAGCGGTCGGCGCAATTGTTTCGATCAATGCGGTCACGTCGCGCGCGGTGCCGCGATAGCCGGCAAAACCGCTTTCGGCGTCGACTTTCGGCATGCCCGACAGCGCCACCCAGCGGCACGAGGCGCCGGGCACGTGTATCCGCTGCAAGAAATCCCGGAAGGGACGCCGCGCCGCCAGCGTTCCGCGATGGTTGGCGGCCGCCTCGGTCGACGCCGCATCGCGGTCGAGCGTAGCGAGCCGGGAACGGCCGATGATACCAGACGGCTTGATCCCGGTCAGGATGAAGCAATTGTCGCCGATCTCGGTGTAACGGTGGTCCGCGTCTGTTTCCCACGTCCAGTCACAGGCAAGGGAGAAGAGTTCGGCGGCGATGGAGATGTCGGCTTTTGCAGACATCGCGAACCGATCCGGCTCGCGCCTGACAGCGCGCGGCGTCGCCTTCTTCCGGCCTTTACCGGGACTATCGTCGCCTCGCTCCACCCTCGCAGCGTCCTCTCGGCAGCTCTAACCGAGCAAGGATGGGCGACAACGCTTAACGTATCGCTAACCTTGTTGCACGTCAGCCGCGAGCCAGGCCGCCAGCATGGTCGGCTTCGGCGTCAGGCGAAAGCGCCGTGGCAATGCTTGAATTTCTTGCCCGATCCGCACGGACAGGCCTCGTTGCGGCCCACCTTGCCCCAGGTCGACGGATCTTGCGGATCGCGATCCTCCGGCGCGACCGTGCGCGAGGACTGCAGCAAGGCAAGCGTATCGCCCTCGTCACCGAAATCGTCTTCGCCGGTGCTGGCGTCGAGATGGTGCCCCTCCGCTTCCGGTGCCTCGGGTGGCGGCGCGTCGGCCGCCTCGCGTACCAATTCGACCCGCATGAGCTGCGCCGTCACCGCCTGGCGTAGATTGCCGAGCATGCCCTGGAAGAGTTCGAACGCTTCGGATTTATACTCATTCAGCGGATCGCGTTGGGCGTAGCCGCGAAAGCCGATCACCGAGCGCAGATGATCGAGATTGACCAGGTGCTCGCGCCACAGATGGTCGACCGTCTGCAGCAGGATGGATTTCTCGACATAGGTCATGACCTCCGGACCGAAGCGCTCCGCGCGTTCGGCGGCCGCCTTCTGCGTCGCCTCGGTGAGACGTTCGCGAATGGCCTCCTCGTCGATCCCTTCTTCCATGGCCCACTCCTCGACCGGAAGATCGAGGTTGAGATAGGCCGCCACCCCCTGCTTGAGGCCGTCGACGTCCCACTGCTCGGCATAGGCGTTTTCGGGGATATGTTTGGCGACCAGGTCGTCGATCACGTCCTGGCGCATTTCGGCGACGGTGTCCGAGAGGTTCTCCCCGTCCATCAGTTCGATCCGCTGCTCGAACACGACCTTGCGCTGGTCGTTCATCACGTCGTCGAACTTCAGCAGATTCTTGCGGATGTCGAAATTGCGCGCCTCGACCTTCTTCTGGGCCTTCTCCAACGCCTTGTTGATCCAGGGATGGATGATCGCCTCGTCTTCCTTCAGACCGAGCTTCTTGAGCATGCCGTCCATGCGCTCGGACCCGAAAATGCGCATCAAGTCGTCCTGCAAGGACAGGAAGAACTTGGAACGTCCCGGATCGCCCTGGCGACCGGAACGGCCACGCAGCTGATTGTCGATGCGGCGGCTTTCATGGCGCTCGGTGGCCAGGACATAGAGTCCGCCAGCGGCCAGCGCCTCGCCCTTCAACTTCAAGATGTCCTCGCGGATCGCCTTTTCGCGCGCGTCCCTCTCAGGGCCGTCAGGCATATCGCCCAGCTCTTCCTGGATCCGCAATTCGGCGTTACCGCCAAGCTGGATGTCGGTGCCGCGACCGGCCATGTTGGTCGCGATCGTAATCGCGCCCGGCTTGCCGGCCTGGGCGATGATCTGCGCCTCGCGCTCGTGGTGGCGGGCGTTCAAAACCTCGAAGTTGGGCAAGCCTTCCTTGCGCATCAGTTCGGCCAGATATTCCGACTTCTCGATCGAGGTCGTACCGACCAGGATCGGCTGGTTGCGCCCATTGGCCTCGCGGATCTCGCGCACGATGGCACGGAACTTTTCCTCCGCCGTGCGGTAGACCTCGTCGTCCTCGTCCAGACGCGCGATCGGAAGGTTGGTCGGGATTTCCGAAACCCCCAGGCCGTAGATATTGCCGAACTCCTCGGCCTCCGTCGACGCCGTACCGGTCATGCCGGCGAGCTTCGTGTACATGCGGAAATAGTTCTGGAAGGTGACCGAGGCCAGCGTCTGGTTTTCGGGCTGGACCTGGACGTGTTCCTTGGCTTCGAGCGCCTGGTGCAATCCTTCCGAAAAGCGACGGCCCGGCATCATGCGACCGGTGAATTCGTCGATGATGACGACCTCGCCATCGCGCACGATATAATCCTTGTCGCGCTGGAACAGCCGGTGGGCTTTCAGCGCGTTGTTGATATGGTGCACGATGGCGACATTCTCCACATCGTAGAGCGACTCGCCCTTCAGCATGCCCGCTTCGCGCAGCAGGTTTTCGACCTTTTCCGTGCCTTGCTCGGTGAAGGTCGCGGTACGCTGTTTCTCGTCGATCTCGTAATCGGCCTCGTCCAGCCCGGGAATGAACGTGTCGACCTGGTTGTAGAGCTCAGAGCGGTCGTCGAGCGGGCCGGAAATGATCAGCGGCGTGCGCGCCTCGTCGATCAGAATGGAATCGACCTCGTCGACGATCGCAAAATTGTGACCGCGCTGAACCATCTGCGCGCGCTCATATTTCATATTGTCGCGCAGATAGTCGAAGCCGAGCTCGTTATTGGTGCCGTAGGTGACGTCGCAGCCATAGGCCTCGCGCCGCTCGTCGTCGGAAAGACCGTGCACGATCACGCCGGTGGTCAGGCCGACAAAGGCATAGACCTTGCTCATCCATTCCGCGTCGCGGCGGGCGAGATAGTCGTTGACGGTCACCACGTGTACGCCCTTGCCCTCGAGCGCGTTCAGATAGACCGGCAGCGTGGCGACCAGCGTCTTGCCCTCGCCCGTCTTCATCTCGGCGATCGACCCCTCGTGCAGCACCATGCCGCCGATGAGCTGAACGTCGAAGGGCCGAAGCCCGAGGGCGCGCTTTGCAGCTTCGCGCACGACGGCGAAGGCTGGCACCAACAGGTCGTCGACAGGGGTTCCAGCAGCGACCTTTTCCCGGAACTCGGCGGTCTTGCCTTTCAACTGCTCGTCCGACAGCGCTTCCATTTCTGGCTCGAGCGCATTGATCGCCTCGACACGCGGCCGAAGGCCTTTGATGCGGCGATCATTGGCGGAACCGAATATCTTGCGGGCGAGGACACCGAGGCTGACCATCAGATGGTCCTTTCGATCAATTATTTTCCGGCTGAACCGGCCGAAACGTGCTTACGATCGCGATGTGTGCGGATCAAGGATATAAAAAGCGCCCGGAAAACGGTTCTGGACGCGAAGCCGAAGGACAGATAAGAGGGGCCCACCGTGATGTCAACTTGACGCCGGGGAGCGGTGGCACGCGGATTTTCGCCGTATTGACGCCCATATTGGCGCCATTCTGCGCGCTGTTTTCTGGAGACATTTCATGCCCGTGTCCTACGCCTTCCGCCCCCTGCTTGCCTGCGGAACAGCATTGGCGCTCTCGATCTGCACCGCCACGGCCAGCTTTGCGGCGGAGACGGACGTGGTCGCGACCGTCGACGGCGCGCCGATCACCGAAGGCGATCTCGCCATCGCCGAGAGCGATCTTGATCCGCAATTCAACCAGTTGCCGGCGGAAAAGCGCCGTGCCGCGGCGCTTTCCGCCATTATCGAGATCCGACTGCTTGCAGCCGCGGCCGAGGCCGGCGGACTGGCCGACGACGACGCGTTCAAGCGCCGCATGGCGTTTCTGCGCGACCGGGCCCTGCACAGCGCCTTCGTCGAGGAAAACGTCGCCGCCAAGATCGGCGAGGACGCGGTGCGCGAACGCTATGACCGCGAAATCGCCAACACCCCGCCCGCCAACGAAATCCACGCCCGCCACATCCTGGTCAAGACCAAGGAAGAAGCCGAGGCGATTATCGACCAGCTCGAGGCCGGGGGCGATTTCGAGGCGATCGCCAAGGAAAAATCGACCGATGGCGCCGCCGCGCAGGGTGGCGATCTCGGCTATTTCGGCCCGGGCCAGATGGTTCCCGCCTTTGAGAAGGCTGCCTTTGCAATCGAGGTCGGGGAGTTCTCCAAGGAACCGGTCGAGACCCAGTTCGGCTTCCACGTAATCAAGGTCGAGGACAAGCGCGCGCAACAGCCGCCGGCCTTCGACAAGGTTCAGGAGCAGTTGCGGTCGCTGCTCCTGCGCGAGGCCTATTTCGGCGCCGTCAAGGGTCTGCGTGAAAAGGCCGAGATCGAGATTGCCGATCCGGCCCTTAAGGAGACGGTCGATTCGCTCGACCGAAGCGAATAGACGTCGCTTCTTCGAGGCTAGGCCATGTCGTCCCCCATCTCTCCGCTGGCCCCGAAAAAGGCTCCTGTATTGCCGGCGCTCGACGGCGCGCGGATCGCCACCGCCGCCGCCGGCATCAAATATAAGGGCCGCACCGATCTGATGGTCATGCTGTTCGAGCAAGGCACGCAGGTGGCCGGCGTCTTCACGCGCTCGAAATGCCCGTCCGCACCGGTCGATTTCTGCCGTGCCAATCTCCAGACGGGCGCCGCGCGTGTTCTGGTCGTCAATTCCGGCAACGCCAACGCCTTCACCGGTCGCAGGGGCGAGGAGGCGACGCGATTGACCGCCGAAGCGGCTGCACGCGCCGCAGCCTGCGATACCGGCGCGGTATTCCTGGCGTCGACCGGCGTGATCGGCGAACCGCTCGAAACCGGCCGGTTCACCCATCTGCTCGATCGTCTCGTCGCCGAAGCCGAGCCCGATCGCTGGGCCGACGCCGGCAAAGCGATCATGACGACCGACACCTACCCCAA
>SWBZ01005745.1_pt1 | contig 17477 bp, 19 predicted proteins | sample 4693031 | NCBI WGS metagenome assembly SWBZ01 (sample SAMN10267274, study PRJNA491770) | bioreactor metagenome | isolation source: DHS bioreactor inoculated with | place: Japan: off Shimokita Peninsula
GAGGCTTCGAGACAGACGCTACGCATGCACCTCAACCAACCGACGGGAAAGGAAACCGTCCAACCAAAGAACAACCTCCCCCACCCCGGCTGGTTGAGGAGCGAACGAAGAGAGCGTCTCGAAACCCCCGACACAAGTCCACAAATCACCTTGCGAGGTTTCGAGACGGACGCTACGCGTCCTCCTCAACCAGCCGACGGGTAGGGGCGCGAGGCTTCGAGACAGACGCTGCGCATGCGCCTCAACCAGCCGGCGAGAAGTAAACCGTCCGACCGAAGAACAACCTCCCCCCACTCCGGCTGGTTGAGGAGCGAACGAAGAGAGCGTCTCGAAACCCCCGACGCAACTCCACAAACCAGCTTGCGAGGTTTCGAGACGGCCCTCCGGGCCTCCTCAACCAGCCGAGGGGAAAGGGGCACGAGGTTTCGAGACGGACGCTACGCGTCCTCCTCAACCGGCCGGAGGCAGAGAATCGCGACCTCCGTAACCGGCCGAGGTAGAAAGACCGCGACGCCACCGGCACAGAGTCTGGCTCGCCTCACCGGCATCGGGTGCGATGGGCGCTGACTGCACAGCAGTGTGGGCGGGGCCCGCTAGCCTGCAGTCATGGCCCTGAGTAGTTCTCCTGAGAAGCCGCAGCCGCTGCGCACTGTGGTGTTCGCCACCCGCGACTGGGTGGAGCGATTGGGGGCGGTCTGGGTTGAGGGCCAGCTGATCGAAATCAAGCGGCGAACCGGCGCGACCCAGTTCCTGACCCTGCGCGACACCGTCGAAGAAGTCTCGGTGTCGATCTCGACCTCCCAAGCCGTGCTGGACGCAGCAGGTCCGATCACCGAGGGCACCGTGGTGGCGGCTTGGATCAAACCGACCCTGTGGACCAAGTCGGGGTCCTTGAGCTTCCAATGCCGCGAGCTGCGCCCCTCCGGAGAAGGACGCCTGCTCGCTGCGATCGAACAGCGCAAACGGATGCTGCAGGCCGAAGGCCTGTTCGACTCGGCGCTGAAGAAGCGACTACCGTTCCTGCCGCGCCGGATCGGCCTGATCACCGGAGCCGGCAGCGCCGCCGAACGCGACGTGATCGAGAACATTGCGCGGCGATGGCCAGCGGCAGTCATCGACGTCGAGCACACCTTGGTACAAGGGCCGCAGGCCGCAGGCCAAGTGATCGAGGCTGTGAAAGCTCTAGATGGCCGCCCCGAGGTCGACGTGATCATCATCGCCCGCGGGGGCGGGTCGCTGGAAGATCTGCTGCCGTTCAGCGAGGAGGCGCTGGTGCGTGCCGTCCATGCCTGCCGCACCCCGGTGGTCAGCGCTATCGGCCACGAGACGGACACCCCGATTCTGGATCTGGTCGCCGACTTGAGAGCATCGACTCCCACCGATGCGGCCAAACGAGTGGTGCCCGACGCTGCTGCTGAGACCGAGGGCCTCACCGGTGCGACCCGGCGGCTTCGCCAGGCGCTGGCAACGACCGTGGCGAATGAGCAGCGCCGTTTGGACGATCTGCGCAACCGCCCGGTGCTGCAGAACCCGACCGCAGCCCTGGACGGCCACGTCGAACGGCTGAGCACCGCCCGGGAACGACTGCAGCGCGCTATCGGCGTCCAACTGCGCGAGGAGCAGACGTCACTGTCCCACGCCCTGACTCGGGTTCGGGCACTGTCGCCGCAGGCCACTCTGCAGCGCGGCTACGCCATTCTGAGCGATTCCAAAGGCAACACCGTCGACCGCACGTCGGCGACAGCCAAAGGTCGCAAGATCACTGCACAACTGGCCGACGGCCGCCTCGGTCTGACCGTGGCATCGATCGAGAAGAAGGACGACGAATGAGCACAAAGAGCGAGACACCCAGCTATGAGGAGGCCCGCGACGAGTTGGTCGAGATCGTCCGCAAACTCGAAGCGGGATCAGTGCCGCTAAGCGAATCGATGGCGCTGTGGGAGCGCGGTGAAGCACTGGCCGCCATTTGCCAAACCTGTTTGGACGGTGCGAAGGCAAAGATCGACGCCGCCCGCGACAAAACCGACTGATCGGGCATTCCACCGCGCCGCCACCATCGGGACGCAGCGCACCCAGCCTGATCTGCGCCATCGGACGCGCCTCGTCGCCAACCACCCAGCACCCATCGCTAGGCTGCAGCCATGCCCATGCTGATCTTGACTGTCGTCGGGGACGATCGTGCCGGCCTGGTCGCCGCACTGGCCGAGGTTGTGAGTGCCCACGGCGGCAACTGGGAGCGTAGCGAGTTGGCCGAGTTGGCCGGCACCTTCGCCGGAATCGTCGAAGTGTCGGTACCTGCCGCCGCCGCTGCAGCTTTGACCGCCGCCCTGAACGAATTGCAGGGACTGCTGAAGATCACCACGCACGCCGGGTCCGAGGCTGTGACCGAGATCTGGCCGCTGATCAGCCTGACGGTGATCGGCAATGACCGTCCCGGCATCGTCAAGGAGGTCTCAGCAACCCTGAGCCGCCATCAACTCAGCATCGAGCACCTCTCCAGCAAGACGATCGACGCGCCTATGACCGGCGGCCGGTTGTTCGAGGCGACCGTGAGCGCCCGCATTCCCAGTGATGCCGACACCCAGGCCATCCGGGCTGACCTGGAGGCGCTAGCCGCCGAGATTCAGGTCGACATCAAGCTCGACTGAGGCTCACCAGCGGTTGTGCACGTCCTCGGCCCATCCGTAGACCCCGTCGAAGTCGAAGCCGGCAAAGCTACCCGACCAGATTCCGAAGCACTGGTCGGTGCGGGCGGCGATGATGCCCAGATTGGTTTCGGAGTGCCGGTCGTAGTCGGGGGTGAAGGTGGCGTCCAGTCCGCCGCCGGTGATCCGCCACGGCTTGCGCCACTCGGCGAGGTCGTAGGCCCAGGTCAGTTCCTCGGAGATCTTGGTCAGCACGCCATCGATCAGGATGCCGTTCTCGGTCGACCCGGTGCCCTCGGTCCAGCGCCCGCCTACTTGGAGCCCGAACGAGACACCGTCGACCAAGCCCGATCCGGCGCCCCAGTTCCAGGCGATGTCGTAGGGCCAGCGGCCCCGGCCGTGGTCGAGCACCGCCCAGGATTGGCCCGCGGGGATGGGGTACTCGGTGCCTTCGATACGCAGCACCCCGACGGCGGGCAAGGCAACATCCTTGACGGTGTATTGGAAGCGCCGCCTCGACCACGGCACCACCACAGCCAGGCAGTCGTGACGGTCGGGTCTGACCACCTCGACATCGAAGGAGGCTTCGGGAATCTCAGCATGAAGCCTGACGATGCCATCGCTGTGGTCGATCTCCACCAGGAAGTCCTTGGCCACCGCCCGAACCGGGCCCTGGTCCAGCGATGGCGGCAAGATCGCGCCACGGGGCGGAATCAGAGTGGGCGCCCGGCCCCAGGCCCGCTGCTCGGTTCGATCGAAGATCCACACCTCGTGGACGGCGGCATAGTCGATCAACGACACCGTGAGAGCCAACACGTGGCTGGGAGTGGAGACATTCCAGTATTCCCAGCGTTTGTTGCGTCCCCAGCTCCCGGTGCTTCCGATTCCGGAGGCGTCGACCAGCGGACGGCGCGCCCAACCCACGGCTGCGGGGTTCAGGTCCCCGGACGGCAGTGTCAGCGAAACCGGCTCGGTGAGTTCTCGTTCAACCACGAATTTCATTGTTCCACCGATGCCTCGCAGCGGAACCAGGCATCAATAATCAGTGAGCGTCGATGAATCCGAAGACGCCGTCGGCGATCATCTGCACCGCGATGGCGCTGAGCAGCAGGCCGGCGATCCGGGAGGCCAGCACGGTCCCGGATTCACGCAGCAGTGACCGCAACGCGTCGGCGTAGCGCATCGCGAGCCACACCAGCAGCATCACCACGATGAGCGCAGCACCGACCGTGAGGTAACCGGCCAGATCGGGCTGTTGCTGCACCGCCAGCATCATGGCGACGATGGCGCCGGGGCCGGCCATCAACGGTGTGCCCAACGGCACGATGGCCACGTTCACACCATCATGAGAGGTGGGTTCTTCGGCCCGTCCCATCAGCAGGTCCAGGGCCACCAACAGCAGCAGCAGACCTCCTGATGCGGTCATGGCCGGCACCGAGACTTGCAGGTAGGTCAGGATCTGGCGACCGAACAGGGCGAACACTGCGATCACTGCGAAAGCCACAACCGATGCTCGCCACGCTGCGCGGCGTCGTTGGGCGAGATCCAGTCGTCGAGTGAGCCCCAGGAACACCGGCAGCAACCCCGGCGGATCCACAATGACGAACAGAGTCACGGCCGTGGTGAGAAACAGGTCCAGATTGAAGCCCACTGGCCAACTCTATCGAGCTTCGCCGCGGACGCCGACTTCAGATGTGGAACAGCGGCTCGACGCCCGCCGGCAGCTGGTCGTCGTCGATGATCGCTTTGCCGAACGGGAAGCACGTCACCGGGATCATCTTCACGTTCGCGATAGCCAGGGGAATACCGATGATGGTGATCGCCTGAGCGATGGCGGTGGTGACGTGGCCGATGGCCAGCCATAGCCCGGCCACGATGAACCAGATCACATTGCCCAGCGCGGAGCCGAAGCCCGCACTGGGTTTGCTGATGACGGTGCGCCCGAAAGGCCACAGGGCAAAGCCGGCCATACGGAAGGAGGCGATCCCGAAGGGGATCGTGACGATGAAGATGCACGCAACGATGCCGGCCAGGATGTAGCCCAAGGCCAGCCACAGGCCACCGAAGATCAGCCAAATGAGGTTCAGAAGGAATCGCACGACTCCATCAAACCCCATCCGCTGCGCGACCGGGCTCGGACTTCACCCTGAGATGTCCCCCGCCGACACCCCGAAAGACCCTGTTGGTCGAGGTCGGGCGCTGTCGTCATGACCCCAGAACACCTGATCAGACGACACACGGGCTGCCACAACCCCCAGCGCCGCGGCAGCCCGTGCCGTTTCCCCCGCCGAAACAGGGGACGAACTCGGCGACACCTTTTCATCGTGGTCGCCGCCGGTAGACTAGACCGTTCACATGGGTGAGAGAAAGGGGTTCACTCAAAAGGTGGGCTTCGCAGTTCTTTCCGCGATTTCCGCGTGATGCAACCCCAGGGCCGACCGTGTTCTTATGATGACTCCCATGCCTGCCGCCCGACCCATTCACCGTGATGTCGTCTCCTACGTCCGTCGATCGGCCCGCATGAACGAATCACAGCTCAAGGCGTGGCAGAAGTATCACGACGCCTGGGTGATCGAGGTTGACGCCGCTGAGCGCGAAACCTCGATCGCACCGCACGCCCACGTCGATTGGACGGCCCGCTTTGGACGACAGGCGCCTGTGATGGTCGAGATCGGCTGTGGCACCGGCCATGCCATTACGGCGCTCGCCGAAACCCACCCGCAGGCCAATCTGATCGGCTTCGAAGTGTTCACCCCATCAGTGGCGTCAACCCTGAGCAGACTGGCGCGCCATAATCTCAGCAACGTGCGGCTGGTGGTGGCCGACGGCGCACAGGGGGTGGAGATGCTGTTTGAGCCCGCCAGCATCACCGAGTTGTGGACCTTCTTCCCCGACCCCTGGCACAAGGCCCGCCATCACAAGCGCCGTCTGGTCAACCCGAGGTTCGCCGAGATCGTCGCCTCCCGTTTGGTCCCCGGAGGCATCTGGCGGCTGGCCACCGACTGGGCCGACTATGCCGAGGCCATGCGCGAGACCTTGGACGCCGCCGAATTGCTGGTGAACAGCCATGACGGCTGGGCTCCGCGTTTCGAGCAACGACCGCTGACCAAGTACGAGCAGCGCGGCCTGGACGCCGGACGCACCGTCTTCGACCTGACCTACCGACGCCGATGACACGCTTCCGCCTCGACCTGGGTTATGACGGTGCCGCCTTCCACGGCTGGGCGGCCCAAACCGGCCTGCGCAGCGTCCAAGGGGAGCTGGAGACCTGGATCGGTCGCGTGTTGCGACTCGACGAGCCACCGGTGCTCACCTGCGCCGGGCGCACCGACGCCGGGGTACATGCTCGCGGCCAGGTCGCCCATCTCGATCTGGACCTCCCTGAGCCGGAGGACCTCGCCCGAACTTTGCAGCGCCGACTGCGCCGAGCCCTTCCCGAGGACGTGGCGGTGTTCAGCGTTCAGGTGGCACCGCCGGGTTTTGATGCCCGCTTCGCGGCGATCTGGCGTCGCTACCGCTACCACCTCAGCGACGGCGTCCTGGATCCGTTGCAGCGTCATACCACCGCTGCCATGCGTGGCGAGATCGATGTGGCCCAACTGCACCACGCCGGTCAGGCGCTGCTCGGGCTTCACGATTTCGCCGCATTCTGTCGGGCCCGCGAGGGTGCGACCACCATTCGTCGATTGCAGGAACTGCGCGCCGAGCGTCTTCCCGATCGTCGCATCCGAGTGGAGGTGCGCGCCGACGCGTTCTGCCATTCCATGGTGCGATCGCTGGTGGGTGCCTTGGTCGAGGTCGGCACCGGACGCCGCGACGATTCCTGGCTGGTGGGCCTGCTGGACGCCGAGTCGCGCAGCGGTGACGTGCCGGTGGCGGCGGCGCACGGACTGGTGCTGGAGGAAGTCGGCTACCCTTCGGTCGATCAGTTGGAACTGCGGGTCGCCGAGGCCCGCGCCCGCCGGGAGCTGCCGTGAGTCATTACTTCGAGACGCCTACTGGCCCCGAACGTCGCCGCGAGGTGCGGATGAGCTTCTGGGAGACCGAGTGGACGTTCACCACTGCCGCCGGCGTCTTCTCCGCCGAACGGCTGGACCCGGGCACAGCTGTGCTGCTGCGGGAGACGACGCCCAGCGGTTCCGCCTCACGATTGTTGGATCTGGGGTGCGGCTACGGCGTATTAGCCGTTGCCCTGGCCACCGCCTGCCCGCTGGCTCGAGTGGACGCGGTGGATGTGAACCCGCGCGCCTTGGAATTAGTGGTCGACAACGCCCAGGCCCACGGCGTCGCCGATAGGGTCTTCGCACTCACCCCCGAGCATGCCGATCCCGACGCACGCTATGACGAGATCTGGTCGAATCCGCCGATCCGCATCGGAAAGGCCGCCCTCCACGAATTGCTGCTGACCTGGTTGCCGCGATTGGCCCCCCATGGTGTGGCCCGCCTGGTCGTCGGCAAGAACCTGGGAGCCGATTCCCTGCAGGCTTGGCTGATCGAGCAGGGTTACTCCTGTGAGCGCTACGCCAGCGCGAAGGGCTTCCGACTCTTCACGGTCGCCCACACGTGAGGAGGGATGAGGTCGGCGAAGAATACTCACCTGCCGATTCCGAGCACCCGAAACTGCGGCTCTCCTTCTGCCATTGAGTGGGTATGAGCTCTAGGGTTGACGTCGTCGTATTCCACACCGAAATGAGGGACCTCCATGAGTGATGACAACAGCCCGGAAGAAGGCGGCTTCTTCGACGGCTTGCTGGACAAGGCCAAGGAATTCGGCGATCAGGCGAAAGACTTCGCCGGGGAAGCCATGGACAAAGCCAAGGATTTCGCCGAAGACCTGCCTGAGAACGCCAAGAAATTTGCCGACGAAGCTGGCACCGCCGTCAAAGGCTTCGCCGAAGACCTGCCCGAGAACGCCAAGAAGCTCGCCGATGACGCCAGCAGCGCCGTCAAGGGGCTGGTGGACGGCGACACCAAGAACGACGACGCGCAGTAGGCGCGAAACCACCGACGACGAAGGGGGCACCGGGCGAGCCGGTGTCCCCTTCGCGCGCCCGCCCTCGCAGCAACGGCGCGAGGTGTCTCAGCGGGAATCTGTGATTGCTGGGATGGTCGGCCTCGGCCGCAGTGTGCAGTAGGGTGAGCGCACCTGAACGTGATGGGGGAACCCGGTGAGAATCCGGGACTGACCCGCAACCGTGACGCCGATCTGTCGGCCAAGTCGGAATGCCCATCCCTGTTCTGGCTCAATGAAAACCCGTCGAGGCGCGCGGGATGAGCCGGCTTGATCACCGGTCCGTGCGACTCTCGCGAAAGGACCGGAATGTCACTCACTTTTACCCGAGCGCTTGCTGTCGGGACTACGGCAGCGCTCCTATCCCTTGGCCTGATGCCGGCCGCAACAGCGACGGCCGCTCCCGCCACCACCCCCACTTCCTGCTCCGGGGTGTGGGTGGCCGTCCAGTTCGACGACGCCACCGCCCCTTCGCTGGGTTGCGCCTCGGCCTACGCCACCGGCACCGAGGCCCTCAGCAGCGCCGGTTTCGACGTCGCCCAGTCCGGCGGCTTCGTCAGCCAGGTCGACACGCTGCCTGCTGATCCGAACTACGGCACCAACGGCGGCTACTACTGGTCGTACTGGTACGCCAGCGTCGCGGCCGACGGCACGCTGAGTTCCTGGGACTATCAGTCCGACGGCTCGAACAACACCACGCCGACGACCGACAAGATCGAAGGCTGGCGACTCACCAATTCGTTCAGCGCCACCGGTCCGGCCGTAACGTCGGTCCCCGTGGCGCCGGCATCAGCCACACCGACCCCCACTCCGAGCCCGTCGAGTTCAACCACCACAGCTCCGTCGATCGACACCAGCTCGACCCGAAGCGCAGGTAAGTGGCTGGCGGCCAGCGTGCCGACCAGTTGGGACTCCCCCGGCGCTGCGGTGGACGTCGGGCTGGGTCTGGCCGCCCGGGAATGCGCCTATGCCGGCAAGCTGGAGAAGATCACCGACTACCTGGCCAGCCAGGCCGACGACTACTCCGCAACCAGCGCGTACGCGGCCGCCAAGCTGGCGATCTTCGTCTCGGCGGTCGGTGAGGATCCGACCGATTTCGGCGGTGTCGACCTCGCCAAGCGGATCGTGAAGGGCGCCAGCTCCCAGGGACGCCTTGGCACAGCCGATGACTTCGCCTTCGGGCAGGCACTGGCCATGATCGGACTGAAGCGCACTGGCACCACACCGAGTGCGGCCATGGCGGATTACTTGGTGAGCAAGCAGCTGGCCAGTGGCGCGTGGGGTTTCGGCAGCACCGACGATCCCGATTCCACCGCCCTGGCGCTGATGGCCTTGTCCGATGATGTGATCACCCCCACCACAGCCACCAAAGAAGCCGTCAGCAAAGCCACATCCTGGGCGGCCGGGGCCAAGAAGGCCGCCGGCTACTGGCAGAACTATTCACCGGTGGACAGCACCGCGTTGCTGATCTCCGCACTCCAGGCCGATGGTGTCGATGTCAGTGACTCACTCACCTGGTTGCGCGACCAGCAACTGAACAATGGCGGTTTCCCCAACACTCTCAGCGGAACCACCTCCAACCAGTTGTCGACGGCAACCGCGCTGCTTGCTTTGACCGCCAACACCTACGCCACGCTCTCAGCTCCGCTGGCTACCTGCACCGCGTCCGACAGCAATGCCGACAACTCCGCGACGCTGCCCCGAACCGGCACCGATGCGTCCTGGCCGTTGGGATGGGCCGGTCTGGGCCTGATCACCCTGGGCGCCGTGCTGGTCGCAGCCCGCACCGAACGCTACCGGCCCCGGCACGCACGTCGATGAATCGACTGCTGGCGATAGCGCTGGCCACCAGCCTGCTGCTGGTGGCCGGCCCGGTCGCGTCGAGTTCGGCCAGCGTGCCGACGCTGCCAGCGACCACCCGCTCCTGTTCCGGGGTATGGGTCGTCGTGGACCGAGGAAATGGTGACGCCACGACTCGCTGCGCCACCAGCTATGGCAGCGGACTCACAGCCTTGCGCAGCGCTGGGTTCAGCGTGGAGCTCGACAAGGCCACTTCGACGGGCTTCGTGACCCGAATTCACGCTTTCCCCACCGTCGTCGACGCAACCTCTTTCACCGACTACTGGTCCTACTGGCATGCCTCGGTGCGGGCCGATGGCACCTTCTCGGCCTGGAGCTACTCCAGCCAGGGCGCGGGAAGCTACCACCCGACCCGAGGCTCGGTGGAGGGCTGGCGCTTCGGCGCCGGTGGCAGTATCGCGCCGAACCGGATGCCGCCGCGGGGATATTCGGCCACTCCTCGCCCGGTGATCTCAGGCAAGGCCAAGGTTGGCCGGAAGCTGCGGGTTCGCATCGGAGCTTGGCAACCCACTCCGCAACGGGTGAGGGTGCGGTGGTACCGCTCTGGCAAGCTCATCGCCGGCGCCACCAACACCGGCTACCGACTGCGCGCCGCCGACCGGCGCGCTCGCATCAGCGTCCGGGTCACCGTCTCGAGCCCCAGCCTGCAGACGGTGACCCGGGCCTCCGCGGCAACACGGAGGGTTCACCGATGAGAAGGCTGTGGTTCGCGCTCCTGGCAGTGGTGGTCTTCGGGTTGGGCGCCTGGGCGCCGGTTCCTGCCGTCGCCAAGGACTTCACCGCCTGCAACGGGGTGTGGGTCGTGGTCGACTTCGGCAGCCTGGGGGGCGGGGTCTCGACGCGCTGCGCTACCAGTTTCAGCAGCGGCACTTCGGCATTGCAGTCCACCTTCGGCGCACGCTCGAGTGGCGGCATGATCACCGTCATCGCCGGTAAGCCCGGCAAGCCGGATGTGTACAAGGACTATTGGTCCTATTGGCACGCCACCCGCCGCTCGGACGGCAGCTACTCCGGCTGGAGCTATTCCAATCTGGGGGCGAACTCCTATCACCCCACCAAGGGAGCTGCTGAGGGTTGGCACTATGTGAGTGTGTCGGGCTCTGCTTCCGCGCCGGGGGCGAAACCACCGAACAATCCGGTGGCGGTCGCCAAGCCCAAGCCCAAGGCCACGACCACCAAGCCGACGACCGCCACGACGTCGGTGCCCGCGAAGACCACCAAGGCCACCGCCACCAAGGCCCCTTCGGCGTCACCGACACCGAGCCCGACCACACCGACGCCAACGCCGACTCCGAGCGCATCCCCGGTGCTGATCGACGACGGCACCGATCCCGGCAGCCCGACCGCCCTGATCATCACCGCCGCGACTGTCGGACTGGGAGGTCTGGGCGCTGGCGCCTGGTGGCTGAGGAAAGGACGCAGACGCTGAGATCACTGCACCCGCTGGCGTGGTGGGGCTGGGCGATCGGAATCGCTATCGCCGTCAACGGCACCACCAATCCGCTGCTGCTCACCGCGATGGCACTCGCCATGGTCATCGTGGTGCTGCTGCGTCGCAGTGACTCACCCTGGGCTCGCTCGGTGCGCGCCTATCTGCTGTTGGCTGCCTTCGTCATCGCGATGCGAGTGTTCTTCCAGATCCTCATCGGTGCGCCGAGCGGCACCACCGTGCTGTTCGTGCTGCCGCAGGTTCCGCTGCCGGAATGGGCCGCCGGAATTCGGCTGGGAGGGCCGGTCACCGCCGAGGCACTCACGGCCACGGTGTACGAAGCGCTGCGACTCGCCGTCCTGCTGCTCGCCATCGGGGCAGCCAATGCACTCGCCAATCCGCGCCAAGCGCTGCGCTCAGTGCCAGCGGCGCTATACGAGGCCTCGGTGGCGGTGGTAGTGGCACTCAGCGTGGCGCCGCAATTGATCGAGAGCGCACAGCGGGTGCGCCGGGCCCGACGGTTGCGCGGTGACACGGCCCGCGGTCTCGCCGCAGTGGGCCCGATCGCGTTGTCGATCCTGGGTGATGCTATTGATCGGTCGCTGTCGCTGGCCGAAGGAATGGAAGCCCGCGGCTTCGCCCGCACCGCCGGGCGCCCGATCACCGGGACGCTGACCGTCATGCTGGTCTCGGTGCTGGTGGCCACCATGGGCGGATTCCTGCTGCTCAGTACCGATGCCGGCTGGCTGGCCGCCGCCCTGTTGGTTGCCGGCGTGGTCGGGGTCGGAGTCGGTCTGCGGCATGCCGGTGCCCGACTATCCGTTACCCGCTACCGTCCGCAGCCGTGGCGATCCACCGAGACCTTGGTGGTCGCCAGCGGGGTGATGATCGCGATCATCGTCCTCGCAGTCGGGGGTCTGGATCCCACCGCCCTCAGTTCCCAGGCGGACGCCCTGCTACAGCCAGCGGCCTTCCAGCCCAGCACCGACCCACTGGCGTGGCCACAGTTGACGGGGCCGATGCTGGTGGTGCTGGCCTTGGTGGTGGCCCCGCTGCCGCTCACCCGCCCGCAACACCGTCAGATCCCCGAGGCCAGCCGCCGCGAGCTGCGTACTCGCAGCCCGCGCCCCCAGGCGGAGTTGGTGCGGCGATGATCAGCTTCGAGCAGGTGAGTTTCCGCTACCTCGACGCCGCGGGTCCCACCCTGGACCAGGTTTCGTTCCAGATCGCCGAAGGGGACCTGTGCCTGGTCATCGGAGCCACCGGCTCCGGCAAATCCACCCTGCTGCGAGCCATCAACGGACTGGTGCCGCACTTCAGTGGCGGCACCTTGAGCGGGCGAGTGTTGGTCAGCGGCCGCAGCACAGCCGAAAACCGGCCCCGAGAACTGGCCGAGGTGGTGGGGTTCGTCGGCCAGGACCCACTTCGCGGCTTCGTGACCGACACCGTCGAGGACGAGATCGCCTACGGCATGGAACAGCTCGGCATCGCACCGGCGGCCATGCGCCAACGGGTCGAAGAAACTCTGGATCTGCTGGGGATCGCCGATCTGCGCCGCCGTCCGCTGACTGAGCTGTCGGGAGGCCAGCAACAGCGGGTCGCCATTGCCGCCGTACTCGCCGCCCGCCCCTCGGTGCTCGTATTGGACGAGCCGACATCGGCTCTGGACCCAACCGCAGCCGCCGACGTGCTGGGGGCGATCACCACCCTTATTCACGAAGTGGGGTTGACGGTGGTGCTCGCCGAGCACCGGCTGGAGCGCGTGCTGCACGCCGCCGACTCGGTGCTGTGGCTCCCCGGTGACGGCCGGGTGGTGGCCGGCGAGCCGGCCACGGTGCTGAGCGCCTCGGATCTGCGCCCGCCACTGGCCGGCCTGGCCGAGCTGCTGCAGTGGCCCGAAACCCCCCTGAGCGTGCGCCAAGCGCGCCGGCGGGTCTTGGCCGAGGGCCTGCTGCCGTCCGATCCGCCGCGTCCAATACCACCGGTGCGCAGCGCGGCACTCACCGCGACCGATATCGGCGTTCGCTACGGCGATGTGATCGCCGTAGCCTCCGTTGCGCTCGCCCTGCACACCGGAGAGGTCACCACGCTGCTGGGTCGCAACGGCTCCGGCAAGTCCTCCCTGCTCTGGGCGCTTCAGGGCGCCCTCTCGCACACCGGCTCGGTGTCGGTGGCGGGCGTCGACCCGTCCGAACTGTCAGCGACCGCAGCCCGGCGCCTGGTCACATTGGTGCCCCAGACCGCAGCCGATCTGCTCTATCTGCCCAGCGTGGGCGCCGAGTGTGATCGCGCCGACGCCGACGCCGACGCGGCCAGCGGCACCACTGCTGCGCTGCTGACCGAACTCGGTGTCGCACTCGATCCTGATCGAGACCCGCGGGATCTGTCCGAAGGCCAGCGACTGGCGCTGGTGCTGGCGATCCAACTCAGTGCGGAACCGACGGTGCTGCTGCTGGACGAACCGACCCGAGGGCTGGACTACCGAGCCAAGGCCGAACTGGCCGCGATCATCGCCCGACTGGCCGACGGCGGTATGGCCGTACTGATCAGCACCCACGATGTGGAGTTCGCCGCCACCGTCTCCGAGCGCAGCCTGATCATGGCCGAAGGCGAGATCATCATCGAAGGCAGCACTGCCCAGGTGTTGACCTCCTCGGTCGCCTACGCCCCGCAGCTTGCCAAGGTCTTTGCCCCTGCCGCCGTACTGACGGTGGCCGAAGCCGAACTGGTGCTGCGATGAGCTCCACCACGGTGCAGCCACTGCAGACGGCCCACCCGGCGCGGCTGAGCATCTCGCTGATCGTGGCATTAGTAGTCGGTGCGGTTGCTTTCTGCTGGCCGCTGTTCCTGAATCCGTCGTCGGGGTTGTCACCGATCCTGGCACCGCTGGTGTTCGCCCTGGTGCTGCCCATGCTGCTGGCGGTGGTGCTCACCGAATTGTCGAGTGGACGCATGGACGTCAAGACCCTGGCCATGTTGGGCGCGCTGGCCGCAGTCGGCACGGTGCTGCGTCCGTTGAGTGCGGGGACGGCCGGCTTCGAACTGGTGTTCTTCCTGCTGATCTTGGCCGGTCGCGCCTATGGTGCCGGGTTTGGGTTCGCTTTGGGGGCGATCACCTTGTTCACCTCGTCACTGATCGTGTCCGGAGTTGGTCCGTGGCTGCCCTACCAGATGCTGGCAGCCGGTTTCGTGGGACTGTTCGCCGGCATGCTGCCCAAAGCTGCCGGGCGCCTCGAGGTGTGGTTGCTGGCCGGCTACGGAATGGTGTCTGCATTCGCCTATGGCTGGTTCATGGATTTCTCCTTCTGGCCGTTCGCCATCGGGGAGGGCACGCAACTGTCGTTCGATCCCGCAGCGACCCCGTGGCAAAACCTGCACCATTTCGTGTTGTTCAATCTGGCGACCTCCATGGGCTGGAATCTCGGCAGAGCGGTGACCAATGCCCTCTTGATCCTGATGCTGGGCACTCCGCTGCTGCGCCTCTTGCGCAGGTCGGCTCGTGCGGTCAAGCTGAGGCCAACAGCAATTCCCGCACCCCCACCTGCGGAATAGCGCTAGCGCACCCTCGGTTGTGGGTGATTGATTAGACGAAACGCATCCGAAGGGATTTTCCGATGGCATACACCCTGCCCGATCTTGATTACGACTACGGCGCTCTGGCTCCCGCCATTTCCGGGGAGATCATGGAGCTGCATCACTCCAAGCACCACGCCGCCTACGTCGCTGGCGCCAACACCGCGCTGGAGAAGCTCGCCGAAGCCCGTGACAAGGGCGACTTCGCCTCGGTGCCCAAGCTGGAGAAGGACCTCGCCTTCCATCTGGGCGGACACATCAACCATTCGGTGTTCTGGAAGAACATGTCTCCTGACGGTGGCGGCGAGCCCACCGGCGACGTGGCCTCGGCCATCGAGGAGTACTTCGGCTCCTTCACCGGTTTCCAGGGCCAGTTCAACGCGGCAGCCAACTCCCTGCAGGGGTCCGGCTGGGCGATGCTGGTCTGGGACACCTTCGGCAAGCGCCTGAATGTGAACCAGCTCTACGACCAACAGAACAATCTGCCTGCCGGCCAGGTTCCGCTGCTGCAGCTCGACATGTGGGAGCACGCCTTCTACCTGCAGTACAAGAACGTCAAGGCCGACTACGTGAAGGCCTGGTGGAATGTGGTCAACTGGTCGGACGTGAACGCACGTCTCGCCAAGGCAAAGGCTGCCGATCTGTTCTGATCCACAGCCCGCGACGACTGCCGCAGACTCACCTCCACGCGAACGCCGCCGAACTTCGGTTCGGCGGCGTTCGCGTGTCCTAGGACGGCGCCGGCACCGGCACCGCGACGCGCCGGAATCCTGAGAGAACTTGACGAAAACTCTCAGAATCATGCAGGCTGTTCTCAGGAAGTAGTCATCTACAGCACAGGAACCTCGGTTTTGAAGAAGATCCTCACCGCCGCAGCGCTCACCTTCGCGCTCGTCGCCGGCGGTACGACCACGGCGACCGCGCTGCATAAGGACGTCAACCTCGTCGTCGACGGGCAGCCCGTTCGCGGCGGAGCCTTCGCTGTCACTGTCGCTGATGTGCTCACGGCCAACGGCATCACCCTCAAGCCCCATGACACCGTCTCACCGGCCCTCGATGCGACTGTCGAGGACGGCCAGCAGGTCGTCGTGACCTACGCCAAGCCGATCACGCTGACCGTCAACGGCACCACCGTCGAGCTGGTCACCAAGGCTCACACTCTGGCCGACATTCCTCAGGTTGCGACGCTTCCCGATCTCGATCAGGCCTGGAGTTCCTTCGACCTGAACGTTCCGCTGCCTCGTGATGGCGCCCAGATCTCGGTCAGCACACCAAAGGCCATTGAAGTTCGCGTGGCCGGCGACAAGCACGTCGTCACCACGACGGCCAACACCGTGGCCGAGCTCCTGTCCGAAGAGAACCTGGTCGCCGATAACGACGACATCGTCTCCCCCGCTGCCGACACCGTGCTCACTGCGGACACGAAGGTACGGCTGGATCGGGTGGAGGTTTCCACCAAGACCGTCACCGAGGCCGTTCCTGCCCCCGTGACGAAGAAGAAGAACTCCACTATGTGGGCCGGCGAGTCCAAGACCATCGTGAAGGGCAAGGCCGGCAAGGCCACCCGCACGTACAAGATCACGGTGATCAACGGCAAGGTCGATTCCAAGGTCGTCGTCAACGAGGTCGTGCTGGTCAAACCCAAGACCGCCACCGTTGAGGTCGGCACCAAGACTTCTCCAAACGGCGTGGGCATCAATCTCGCCCGCGCAGCCATGTGGGATCGGATCGCTCGATGCGAGTCCGGCGGTAACTGGCAAATCAATACCGGTAACGGCTATTACGGCGGCCTGCAGTTCAGCGCAGCGTCCTGGCGTGCGATGGGGGGCCGCGATTTCGCCGCCCTGCCACACCAGGCGACGCGTGCTCAGCAGATCACCGTCGCCAACCGGTACTACGCCATCTCCGGGTTGAAGCCCTGGGGATGCGCCCACGCGGCCTGAACCCAGGTCTCGCCAACTAAATCCAGCCCAGCGTCACCCCTGAGTCGAACTCTGCCCATCAGTGGTCGGCTGACGCCCAACTGCAAGGAATCCATGAAGAAACTCATCGCGACCGCTGCGCTCAGCGTGGCCCTGCTCGCCGGCAGCGCTCAAGGCGCGGCCTCCGCGGACACCGTAACGCCTGCCGCCGCCCCCGTCTCGACGACGTTCGCCAAGGCAAACCACCAACACAAGATCACCATCAAGATCGGCAAGAAGAAGGCCAAGACCGTTCGGACCCGAGCCTTGACCGTTGCCGACCTGCTCATTCAGAAGCATCTGACGCTCGGCCCCTATGACAAGGTTCGCCCCGCCCTCACTGCCCGGGTGACCAATGGCACCAAGGTCGTGATCAAGCGCATCTCGCTGACAACCCGCACGCTCACCGAGAAGTACGTCACGGTCATCAAGGAAAAGTCCAAGACTCTGCGTCGGGGTCACACCAAGGTTCTGGTCGCGGGCAAGCCTGGCCGGTCGTCCAACACCTATTCAGTCAAGCATGTGAACGGGAAGCTGAAGTCCAAGACCCTGGTGACGCGGCTTGTGCTGGTCGAGCCGGTCACTCGCGTGATCCGGGTGGGCACCAAGGGCCCGAAACTGAACCTCGCGCATCTGAAGATGTGGAACCGAATCGCGCGCTGCGAATCCGGCGGCAACTGGCACATCAACACCGGTAACGGTTACTACGGCGGCCTGCAGTTCGCGGCGGCCTCCTGGCGTGGCGCTGGTGGCCGCGACTTCGCGTCACTGCCGCACCGCGCAACCAAGGCCGAGCAGATCACCGTCGCGAATCGGCTCTACGCCAAGATGGGCACCCGCCCCTGGGGTTGCGCCTGATACCTCCCCCCACCACCCCCACGCTTGGCCCCGGCAGCTCCCTCCCCCGTAGCTGCCGGGGCCAAGTGCATAGAAAGCCCACACCTCCCCCCGGCTGGCTGAGGAGGACGCACAGCGCCCGTCTCGAAACCCACCCACCT
>SWBZ01006323.1_pt1 | contig 17473 bp, 22 predicted proteins | sample 4693031 | NCBI WGS metagenome assembly SWBZ01 (sample SAMN10267274, study PRJNA491770) | bioreactor metagenome | isolation source: DHS bioreactor inoculated with | place: Japan: off Shimokita Peninsula
AAAAAAATCCTTGATCATGCCGTTGGCGACATGACCAAGATCGCCGGACAGAAGCCGGTGATCACCAAGGCGCGCAAATCCGTTGCCGGGTTCAAGGTGCGCGAAGGTTGGCCTATCGGCTGCAAGGTAACGCTGCGCCGCTCCATGATGTATGAGTTCCTCGACCGCCTGGTCACCATTGCGATCCCGCGTATTCGCGACTTCCGTGGTGTGAACGGCAAGGCATTCGACGGCCGTGGCAATTACAACATGGGCGTAAAGGAACAGATCATCTTCCCGGAAATCGATTACGACAAGATCGATGCGATCCGTGGCATGGATATCACGATCACCACTACTGCGAAAACGGACGAGGAAGGTCGTGCGCTGCTCAGCGCTTTCAGCTTCCCCTTCCGTAACTGAGGAAAGACGAGTCATGGCAAAGACCTCAATGTTGGAACGTGAGCGCAAGCGCACGCAGCTGGTCAAGAAGTACGCGGCAAAGCGCGCAGCCCTGAAGGCTATCGTCCAGAATCCGAAAAGTTCGGATGAGGAGCGCTTCGCGGCACAACTCAAGCTGCAGGCATTGCCGCGCGACTCCAGTGCCTCGCGCCAGCGGAACCGTTGCCGTATCACGGGTCGTCCCCACGGTTTCTATCGTAAATTCGGCCTCGCGCGCAACAAGCTGCGCGAAGCGGCCATGCGCGGCGATATTCCGGGCCTGGTAAAAGCCAGCTGGTAGGGCATTGCCTGTACCAGGATTGATTGCAACAGAATTTCTTACAGAGGTAACCGCCACATGATGACGGATCCCATCGCCGACATGCTGACCCGAATTCGCAACGGTCAGTCCGCGAACAAGGCCAAGGTAACGATGCCGGCTTCCAGCAAGAAGCAGGCTATTGCCGAGGTGCTGAAGTTGCAAGGCTATATCAGCGATTACGCCGTCGAAGACATGGACGGGAAGCCTGTGCTCAACATCACGTTGAAGTACTATGAAGGCAAGCCGGTCATCGAGCGGATCGAGCGGGTAAGCCGGCCTGGCCTGCGCATCTACAAGGGCAAGGACGATCTGCCGAGCGTACAGGGTGGGCTCGGTGTGGCCATTGTTTCCACCTCCAAGGGTGTGATGAGTGATCGCGCTGCGCGCGCCGCCGGTGAAGGTGGCGAAGTGCTGTGTTATATCTCCTAAGCGAGTAGAAGGCTATGTCTCGAATTGCAAAATATCCGGTGGTTCTGCCCGCTGGTGTTGAACTGAAAATGGAAGGTCAGCACGTGACCGTCAAAGGCTCCAAGGGCACGCTTGTGCACTCGGTTCATAAGCTTGTCACCATTAAGCAGGATGGCAGTGAGCTTACCTTCAGCTCCAACGATGAATCCAAGGAAGCCAATGCGCTGGCCGGTACCACGCGCGCGTTGCTGAATAATATGGTGGTTGGCGTCACGCAGGGTTTCGAGCGCAGGCTCGACCTGGTGGGTGTCGGTTACCGCGCCCAGGTGCAGGGCAAGGTCCTGAACCTGACGCTGGGTTTTTCCCACCCTGTGAATTTCGATGTGCCGGAAGGTGTGACGATTGAAACCCCGAGCCAGACGGAGATCGTCGTAAAGGGCGCGGACAAGCAGCAGGTCGGCCAGGTTGCCGCAAAGATTCGGGCTTACCGTCCGCCGGAACCCTACAAGGGCAAAGGCGTGAAGTACCGCGATGAAGTCATCGTGCGTAAGGAAGCCAAGAAGAAGTAATTCGTAGTTTTTAAAAGCGGGTCGCGGTCGGTATCGCGCCCATTGCTAGGCAGGTATTGAAATGGACAAAAAAACTTCTCGTCTTCGCCGTGCGCGACGCACTCGCGCAAAACTGCGTGAGCTCGGCGTCGTGCGCCTGTGCATTCATCGGACCCCGCGTCACATGTATGCGCAGCTGATTGATGCCAGTGGCGCCAAGGTTCTGGCCACTGCTTCCACTGTGGACAAAGATCTGCGAGCCAGCCTGAAGAGTACTGGTAATGCGGATGCCGCTGTAGCAGTTGGAAAAACCATTGCCGAACGCGGCAAGGCGGCCGGTGTAACAAAGGTTGCCTTTGATCGCTCCGGTTTCAAGTATCACGGTCGTGTGAAGGCGCTGGCCGATGCCGCGCGCGAAAACGGTCTGGAATTCTAGGGTAAGGATTGAGTTATGGCGAGTGTAGACGCACAAGCGACTGGCGATGGCCTCCACGAGAAGCTGATTGGCATCAACCGTGTTGCCAAGGTGGTGAAAGGCGGCCGTCAGTTCCGCTTCTCGGCACTGACAGTGGTGGGTGATGGCGAGGGCCGGGTCGGCTTCGGTCGTGGCAAGGCGCGTGAAGTGCCGGTCGCGATCCAGAAGGCGATGGAAGACGCTCGCAAGAACATGAAGACCATCAAGCTGAAGGAAGGGACGCTGCAGTATCCAGTGACCTCGCGCCATGGCGCGGCCAAGGTTCATATGCGGCCCGCTTCCGAAGGCACGGGCATCATCGCGGGCGGCGCAATGCGCGCAGTTCTGGAAGTCGTGGGTGTCAGGAATGTGCTTGCCAAGTGCATCGGTTCCAGCAACCCCGTCAACGTGGTGCGCGCCACCATGAAGGGCTTGGCCGCCATGTCTTCCCCGGACGACATCGCCGCCAAGCGTGGTAAAACCGTAGCTGAAATCACGGAATAAGCCATGGCTGACAAGACAGTAAAAGTAACGTTGGTGAAAAGTGTGCATGGTCGCCTCGCTGCCCATAGGGCATGCGTCGCCGGTCTCGGTATCCGCCGTATGCACCACACAGTGGAAGTGACCGACACTCCGGAAAATCGCGGTATGATCAACAAGGTTTCATACCTGCTGAAAGTCGAGGAAGCTTGAGATGCGCCTTAATACTTTGAAGCCGGCACCCGGCACCAAAACCGCACCCAAGCGCGTCGGACGCGGGATTGGTTCGGGCCTGGGCAAGACCTGCGGACGTGGCCACAAGGGCCAGAAATCCCGTAATGGCGGTTATCACAAGGTAGGTTTCGAAGGCGGCCAGATGCCGATACAGCGTCGTCTGCCCAAGTTCGGCTTCACCTCGCGTATGGCCATGACCACCGCGGAAGTACGCCTGCACGAGCTTGCGGCCTGCGAGGGTGACGTGGTCGACCTGGTGGCCCTCAAGGCGGCCAATATCATCCGCCAGGACATGCTGCGGGCCAAGGTCATTGCTTCCGGCACACTGGACAAGGCAGTAACCGTGCGCGGCCTGGGTGTGACCAAGGGTGCCCGCGCCGCGATTGAAGCGGCGGGCGGGAAGGTCGAGGAATAAGTGGCTACTGCGGGATCGACATTTGCCGGTGCGGTTGGCGATCTCGGTAAACTGAGGGAATTGCGTCAACGGCTGTTGTTCGTGGTCGGTGCGATCATCGTGTTCCGCATCGGCACCTTCATCCCGTTGCCGGGCATCGATCCCGCGGTACTGAGCAGCCTGGTGGAACAGCAGCGTGGCACCATCCTGGACATGTTCAACATGTTCTCCGGTGGCGCCCTCGAGCGACTTTCCCTGTTCGCACTCGGCATCATGCCGTACATCTCTGCATCCATCATCATGCAGCTGATGTCGCATACGGTGCCCAGTCTCAAGGAATTGCGCAAGGAAGGCGAGGCGGGTCGCCGCAAGATTACCCAGTACACCCGGTATGGAACCGTGGTGCTTGCCACTTTCCAGGCCATCGGTATTTCGATTGCGCTGCAGGGACAGGCGCTTGGGGGTTCGACCCTGGTGGTCAATCCCGGCCCGTCGTTCATCATATCGGCGATCGCCACCCTGGTGACCGGAACCATGTTCCTGGTCTGGCTGGGTGAGCAGGTGACAGAGCGGGGTGTCGGTAACGGCATCTCCATCATCATCTTTGCGGGGATCGTCGCCGGTCTGCCGTCTGCTGTGGCGGGCACGCTGGAGCTGGCCCGCACCGGCGAAATGAACGTGCTGAGCATTCTGTTCCTGTTTGCGATGGCGCTGGCGGTTACGGCCTTCGTGGTATTCGTGGAGCGCGGGCAGCGGCGCATCACGGTGAATTACGCCAAGCGCCAACAGGGTCGCAAGATGTACGCGGCGCAGAGCACGCATCTGCCCCTGAAATTGAATATGGCGGGAGTGATACCGCCGATTTTTGCCAGCAGTATCATTCTGTTCCCGGCCACGCTGGGAAGCTGGTTCGGCAGTACCGAGGGGCTTGGCTGGCTGCAGACGATTACAGCGGGCCTGTCCCCGGGGCAGCCGATGTACGTGTTGTTTTATGCGTTGGCGATCGTGTTCTTTTGTTTTTTCTACACCGCACTGGTGTTCGATTCAAAGGAAACGGCCGACAACCTGAAGAAATCCGGTGCCTTCATCCCCGGGATCCGTCCCGGTGACCAGACGGCACGTTATGTCGATGGCGTGATGACGCGCCTGACCACGGCGGGTGCCATCTACATCACTGCCGTGTGCCTGATGCCGGAGTTCTTGATTTTATACTGGAACGTCCCGTTCTACTTTGGTGGAACCTCGCTCCTGATCATCGTGATTGTGGTTATGGACTTCATGGCCCAGGTACAGGCCCACCTGATGTCCCACCAATACGAGGGCCTGATGAAAAAGGCCAATTTGAAGAGTCATGGCCGTGCCGGTCTGATTCGCTAACGGTTTTAGACGATTGTTGGAACAGGTGGAAAGATGAAAGTCCGCGCATCAGTAAAACGTATCTGCCGTAATTGCAAAGTGGTGCGCCGCAAGGGTGTGGTGCGCGTCATTTGCAAGGACGCCCGCCACAAGCAGCGTCAGGGCTGAGTATGTGCCGGCTGGCAAGACCCAGCCATTTTTAAGGTTCTGGATTGATTTTTCCGGCGCCAGCGGCTATCCTTGCTCGTTTCACTGGATAGCCGTCCTGGGGCAGGATAGGAGATAGGTCGCATGGCCCGTATTGCAGGGATCAACATCCCCCCGCACAAGCACGCTGTAATCGCGCTAACCGCGATTTATGGCATTGGCAAGACCAGCGCGCAGAAGATCTGTGATGCCGTTGGTGTGAAGCATGAAACCAAGATCAAGGACCTCACCGAGGCCGAGATCGAGCAGGTGCGTACCGAGGTGGCCAAGTTCACCGTCGAAGGCGACCTGCGTCGGACGGTTTCCATGAACATCAAGCGCTTGATGGACCTTGGCTGCTATCGTGGAGTGCGCCATCGCCGCGGCCTGCCGCTGCGCGGCCAGCGTACCAAGACCAATGCCCGCACCCGCAAGGGCCCGCGGCGACCGATCCGCAAGTAGGGGACGGCCTCCGTTACTACTGGATTGCATTACATATCAGGTATTTAGGAAAGCACCAGCATGGCTAAACCAGCTAAGACCACCCGTAAAAAGGTCAAGAAAAACGTTGTGGACGGGATCGTTCATGTTCACGCGTCTTTCAACAACACCATCATTACGATCACCGATCGCCAGGGCAACGCGCTGGCCTGGGCGACGGCGGGTGGTTCCGGATTCCGCGGCTCCCGCAAGAGCACCCCGTTCGCGGCCCAGGTGGCGGCGGAGCGCGCCGGTGCCGTGGTGGCCGAATTCGGCATGAAGAACCTGGAAGTGGAAATCAAGGGCCCCGGCCCGGGCCGTGAGTCCGCCGTGCGGGCCCTGAACAATGCCGGTTTCCGTATCACCAATATCACGGACGTGACGCCCATTCCCCACAATGGTTGCCGTCCTCCCAAGAAACGTCGCGTTTAAGGGCGGAGAAAGACTATGGCCAAGTATATAGGTTCCAAATGCCGCCAGTGCCGCCGCGAAGGCACCAAGCTGTTCCTCAAGGGCGAGAAGTGCTACACCAGCAAGTGCGCGGTGGAAAGCCGCCCCTTCCCGCCGGGCCAGCATGGTCAGCGCCGTGGCCGGCTGTCCGATTATGCCACCCAGTTGCGGGAGAAGCAGAAGCTGCGCCGCACCTATGGCGTGCTGGAAGACCAGTTCCGCAGCTACTACAAGAAGGCGGCCCAGGTGAAGGGCTCCACGGGTGAAAACCTGCTCCAGCTGCTGGAAGGCCGCCTGGACAACGTGGTGTATCGCATGGGTTTCTCCGCTTCCCGTTCCGAGGCCCGCCAGCTGGTGCGGCACAACGGCATCACCGTGAATGGCAAGCGGGTCAATATCCCGTCCTACCAGGTGCAGCCCAACGACAACGTCGCGGTGAACGAGGCGGCCCGCAAGCAGCTGCGGATCCAGAATGCCCTGGAAATGGCGCAGCAGCGCGGCTTTGCCGAATGGATCCAGGTCGACACCAAGGGAATGGCGGGTGTTTACAAATCCCGCCCGGAACGTGCCGAGCTGCCCGCTGAAATCAACGAGCATCTCGTCGTCGAGTTGTACTCCAAGTAAGCCAACAGGAAAGAGGACTTTTCATGCCGGGCAAGGTCAACGAATTCCTGAAACCGCGTATTGTCGACGTCAAGTTCGCCAGCGATACGCACGCCGTTGTGACCCTGGAGCCGCTGGAACGCGGTTTCGGTCACACCCTGGGCAATGCCCTGCGGCGCATCCTCCTGTCCTCCATGCCGGGCTGTGCGGTTACGAGCGTGGAGATCGACGGGGTATTGCACGAATATTCCAGTATCGAAGGCGTGCAGGAAGATGTCATCGACATCATCCTGAACCTCAAAGGCCTCGCGCTGAAGATGCATAACCGTGATGAAGCCACCCTGACCCTGAGCAAGAAGGGTCCGGGTGTGGTGACGGCGGCGGATATCACCCTGGACCATGACGTGGAAATCGTCAATCCGGAACACGTCATTGCCAACCTGACCAAATCCGGCGAGCTCAACATGAGCCTGAAGCTGGCCATGGGTCGTGGTTATGAGCCCGCCACGGTGCGTACCGAATCCGAGGAAAGCAGTCGTCCCATCGGTAATCTGCAGCTGGATGCCTCCTTCAGCCCGGTGCGCCGCGTTGCCTATTCCGTGGAACGCGCTCGTGTGGAGCAGCGTACCGACCTCGACAAGCTGATCATCGATATCGAGACCAACGGCACCATCGATCCCGAGGAAGCCATCCGTCGCGCTGCGACGGTCCTGCAGGATCAGCTCTCGGTGTTCGTGGACCTGAAGGGTAAGCAGGTCATCGAATCCGCCAAGGAACAGTCCGATGTGGACCCCATCCTGCTGCGGCCGGTGGACGATCTGGAATTGACCGTGCGTTCCGCCAATTGCCTCAAGGCGGAAAGCATTTATTTCATCGGCGATCTGATTCAGCGCACGGAAGTGGAGCTGCTCAAGACCCCGAACCTGGGCAAGAAGTCCCTGACCGAAATCAAGGACGTCCTGGCCTCCCGTGGCCTGTCCCTGGGTATGCGTCTGGAGAACTGGCCGCCGGCCGGTTTGAAGGATAAAGAACAGCAGTCCGCCTGAGTGCGGCAGTAAAGGGTAACAGCAATGCGTCACCGTAATTCAGGGCGGCAACTGAGCCGCAACAGCAGTCACCGCAAGGCCATGTTTCGCAACATGGCAGCCTCCTTGCTGCAGCACGAAGTCATCAAGACCACCGTGCCCAAGGCCAAGGAGCTGCGCCGTGTAGCCGAGCCGCTCATCACCATGGCCAAGACCGACTCCGTACACAAGCGCCGCCTGGCCTTTGACCGCCTGCGCGACCGTGATGTGGTCACCAAGCTCTTCAACGAGCTGGGTCCCCGCTACAAGGAGCGCCCCGGTGGTTACCTGCGCATCCTGAAGATGGGCTTCCGGGCCGGCGACAAGGCACCCATGGCCCTGGTGGAACTGGTCGATCGTCCCCTGGATGATGGCAGCGAGGCCGCCGCCGAGTAGGCAAGGTCACTGCAGGTGTATGAAAAGCCGGGCTCTGCCCGGCTTTTTTGTGGGCGGTCAATTCATCGGGCTGAAATCGGGTTATCACTGCAAAGGCGCAAAGGGCGCCAAGAAAACATTACGATGTCTTGGTCTACAGTTGATTGAGAGATGGTTGTCATTCCAGGGGGGTAACATAATCCATGGTTTTCTCCGCGCCCTTTGCGCCTTTGCGGTGACCGAGGTTTCATGATCGTACTGTTCACGGATTATGGCCTGGCGGGTCCTTACGTGGGCCAGCTCCATGCGGTGCTGCGGCAGGCCGCGCCCGACATCCCGGTTATTGATCTGATGCACGACGCCCCGGCCTTCGCGCCCCGGCAGGCCGCCTACCTGCTGGCCGCCCTGGTGGAGGAGTTCCCCTTGGGCACGGTGTTCCTCGGTGTGGTCGATCCCGGCGTCGGCGGTCCCCGCCGGGGCGCCATCCTGGAGGTGGACGGGCGCTGGTTCGTGGGGCCCGACAATGGCCTGTTCAACGTGGTGGCGCAGCGTGGCCAGAGCCTGCGCTGGTGGGATATGACGTACCGGCCATCACGGCTGTCCGCCAGCTTTCATGGTCGCGATCTGTTCGCGCCGGTGTCCGCCATGATCGCCCGGGGTGCGCGGCCGCCCGGAATCCCGGTGGTGCCTGTCCAGCGCATCAAGTCCACCTGGCCGGATGAATTGGGCGAAGTGATCTACATCGACGGTTTCGGCAACGTCATGATCGGCATCCGGGTGGAAGCGTTGCCAGAGCAGGTCCGGCTGGCGGTAAGCGGCGAGCCCATCCCGCGGGCCACGTGCTTCTCCGAAGTACCAGTGGGCAGCGCCTTCTGGTACGCCAATTCCAGCGGCCTGGTGGAGATTGCAGTGAACCAGGGCAATGCGGCCGCGCAGCTGGATCTGGTGGTCGGCGATACCGTAGCGGTAGTGTAATTAGCCGATATCCGCCTAGGCGCGCAGTTTCTTCCGCCCCTTGGGTTTGCCGCCACCGACGCGCACCAGCATGGGTTTGAGAAAACGCCCCGTGTGAGAATCGGGATGGTCGGCGATCTCTTCCGGCGTGCCCTCGGCCAGGATGTGCCCGCCACCATTGCCGCCCTCGGGACCGAGGTCGATGACCCAGTCGGCGGTCTTGATGACATCGAGGTTGTGCTCGATGATGACGACACTGTTGCCGTGGTCGCGCAGGCGGTGCAGCACCCGTAGCAGCTGTTCGATGTCGTAGAAATGCAGCCCGGTGGTGGGCTCGTCCAGGATGTACAGGGTGTTACCGGTGTCGCGCTTGGACAGCTCGCGTGCCAGCTTGACGCGTTGCGCCTCGCCGCCGGACAGGGTGGTGGCATTCTGGCCCAGGCGCAGGTAGGACAGGCCCACGTCCAGCAGGGTCTGCAGCTTGCGCTTCACCACGGGCACGGCCTGAAAGAATTCCAGTGCATCCTCCACCGTCAGCTCCAGCACCTCGTGGATGGTCTTGCCCTTGTAGCGGATGTCCAGGGTCTCGCGATTGTAGCGCTTGCCGTGGCACACGTCGCAGGGCACGTAGATGTCCGGCAGGAAATGCATCTCCACCTTGATCACGCCATCGCCCTGGCAGGCCTCGCAGCGGCCCCCCTTGACGTTGAAACTGAAGCGCCCCGGCGCGTAACCGCGCGAGCGTGCCTCCTGGGTGCCGGCGAACAGGTCGCGGATGGGCGTGAACAGTCCGGTATAGGTGGCCGGGTTGGAGCGTGGGGTGCGGCCGATGGGGCTCTGGTCGATGTCCACCACCTTGTCGAACTGTTCCAGGCCCTCGATGGCGCGGAAGGGTGCCGGCTCGGTGGCGGCGCCGTTGAGTTCGCGCGCCGCGTGCAGGTACAGGGTGTCGTTGATGAGCGTGGACTTGCCTGAACCCGACACGCCGGTGACGCAGGTCATGAGGCCGACGGGAATGTGGGCATCCACATCCTTCAGGTTGTTGCCGGCGGCCCCCAGGATGGACAGCAGGCGCTTGGGGTCGCGCGGCGTGCGTTGGGCCGGGATCGCGATGGCGCGTTGTCCCGACAGGTACTGGCCGGTCAGGGACTGCGGGTTGGCCATGATCTCGGCGGGCGTGCCCTGGGCCACCACCTGGCCGCCATGAACGCCGGCGCCCGGTCCCATGTCCACCACGTGGTCCGCGCTGCGGATGGCGTCCTCGTCGTGCTCCACCACGATCACCGTATTACCCAGGTCACGCAGGTAGCGGAGGGTCGTCAGCAGTCGTTCGTTGTCGCGCTGATGCAGGCCGATGGAGGGCTCGTCGAGGATGTACATCACCCCCACCAGGCCGGCGCCGATCTGGCTGGCCAGGCGGATGCGCTGTGCTTCGCCGCCGGACAGGGTATCGGCGCTGCGTTCCAGCGACAGGTAGTCCAGGCCCACGTTGACGAGAAAGGTCAGCCGTGCGCCGATCTCCTTGAGGATCTTGCCGGCGATCTCGCCGCGCCGTCCGGGCAGGGTGAGTTCGGCGAAGAAGCGCTGCGCCTCGCCCACGGGTAATGCGGTGAGATCGGACAGGCGCCGGTCGGCCACGAATACATGGCGGGCGGCCTTGTTCAGGCGTGTGCCGCCACATTCGGAGCAGGGATGGGTGCTGAGGTACTTGGCCAGTTCCTCGCGCACGGCATTGGATTCGGTTTCCCGGTAGCGGCGTTCCAGGTTGGGGATGATGCCCTCGAAGGCATGGCGGCGAATGGTGAAGCCGCTACGCTCGTTGATGTACTGGAACTCGATGGTTTCCTTGCCGCTGCCATGCAAGATGATCTGTCGTACCTTCTCCGGCAGTTCATCGAAGGGGGTGTCGATGTCGAAACCATAATGGTCCGCCAGCGAGCTGATGAGCTGGAAATAATAGGCGTTGCGCCGGTCCCAGCCGCGCACCGCGCCACCGGCCAGGCTCAGGTGGGGATGGGCCACCACGCGCGCGGGGTCGAAGCTCTGGCGCACGCCCAGGCCATCGCAGCTCGGGCAGGCACCCACCGGGTTGTTGAAGGAGAACAGGCGCGGTTCCAGTTCCGCCAGGGAGTAGCCGCACAGCGGGCAGGCGAACTTGGCGGAGAACACCAGTTCCTCGCGCTTCGGTTCATCCATGAAGGCCACGCGCGCCAGGCCGTCGGACAGGCGCAGGGCGGTCTCGAAGGATTCCGCCAGGCGCAGCTGCAGGTCCTCGCGCACCTTGACGCGGTCCACCACGGCCTCGATGCGATGTTTTTTGCGCAGGTCCAGGGTCGGGGGCTGGTCCAGCTCCACCACCTTGCCGTCGATGCGGGCGCGGATGAAGCCCTGGGCGCGCAGTTCCTCCAGGATGTGCACGTGCTCGCCCTTGCGGTCCTCCACCACCGGCGCCAGCAGCATGAGCCGGGTGCCCTCGCCCAGGGCCATGACCTGGTCCACCATCTGGCTGACGGTCTGCGCCTCCAGGGTGGTGTCGTGTTCGGGGCAGCGCGGCGTCCCCACGCGCGCGAACAGCAGGCGCAGGTAGTCGTAGATCTCGGTGATGGTACCCACGGTGGAGCGCGGGTTGTGGGACGTCGATTTCTGCTCGATCGAGATGGCCGGCGACAGCCCCTCGATGTGGTCGATATCGGGTTTTTCCATCATCGACAGGAACTGGCGCGCGTAGGCGGACAGGGACTCCACGTAGCGGCGCTGACCCTCGGCATAGATGGTGTCGAAGGCCAGCGAGGACTTGCCGGAACCGGACAGGCCGGTGATCACGATCAGCCGGTCGCGGGGCAGTTCGAGGTCGATATTCTGGAGATTGTGGGTGCGGGCGCCCCGAAGCCGGATGGTGTCCATGTCGCGTGTCTGCTGCAAATCGAACCTGTTACTATACGGCGTTTCCACACCTGGCAGCAAAGGAAACCCCGCTTGATGAAAGGCAGTCCCGGCCCCGATGGCATGAGCTCCACCGAGATCCGGGCTGCCTTCTCCCTGGCCGGGATCTATTCCCTGCGCATGCTGGGGTTGTTTATGATCCTGCCGGTGTTCGCCCTTTACGCCGAGCACCTCGAGGGCTTCACCCCGGCCCTGGCGGGCCTGGCCATCGGCATCTACGGCATGACCCAGGCCCTGCTGCAGATCCCTTTCGGCCTGCTCTCCGACCGCCTGGGGCGCAAGCGCGTCATCGTCGCCGGCCTGTTGCTGTTTGCCCTGGGCAGCGTCGTGGCGGCCCTGGCGGACAGCATGTGGGGGGTGATCCTGGGACGGGCGATCCAGGGCGCCGGCGCCATTGCCGCCGCGGTCATGGCGCTCACTGCCGATCTCACCCGCGAGGAACACCGGGTCAAGGCCATGGCGGTGATCGGCATGAGCATCGGGGTGTCCTTCGCCGTCGCCATGGTGGCCGGGCCACTGCTCAACACCTGGATCGGTGTGCCGGGCATCTTCTGGCTGACGGCCCTGCTGGCCCTGGGCGGCATCGCCATGCTGCTGCTGGTGGTGCCGCAGCCGGGCATCAGCCGTGTGCACCGCGATGCCGAACCCATACCCGCCCAGTTCGCGTCCGTGTTGCGCAATAGCGAGCTTCTGCGCCTGGACCTGGGCATCCTGGTGCTGCACATGATCCTGACCGCCACCTTCGTGGTGCTGCCACTGGTGCTGCGGGACGAGCTCGGCCTGGCCGCGGCGGAGCATTGGAAACTCTACCTGCCGGTCATGCTCGCTTCCATGCTGGCGGTGGTGCCCTTCATTTTCCTGGCGGAACGCAAGCGGCGCCTGAAACCCGTGTTCCTGGCCGCCATCCTGGTACTGGGACTGGCGGAGTTCGGGCTGTTCTGGCTGGGGGATGGCCTGGTGGCGCTGGCCCTATGGGTGTTCGTGTTCTTCGCCGCCTTCAACCTGCTGGAGGCCAGCCTGCCGTCCCTGGTGGCCAAGATGGCGCCCCCGGACAGCAAGGGCACGGCCATGGGCTTCTATTCCAGCAGCCAGTTCCTGGGGGCCTTCCTGGGTGGCCTGCTGGGCGGCTGGCTCCATGCCCGCTATGGCCTGCAGGGGGTGTTCCTGTTCTGCGCCCTGGCCGCCGGTGGCTGGCTGCTGGTGGCCCTGGGCATGAAGAATCCCCGCTACCTGGCCAGTTACCTGTTGCCCATTACACCCTGTGACCCCCGCGCGGCCCAGCGCCTGGCCGGGCGGCTCGTGGCAGTGCGGGGGGTGGCCGAGGCGGTGGTGCCGGCGGGGGAGGCGGTGGCCTACCTGAAGGTGGACCGGCACGCCCTGGACGAGGTGGCCCTCGAGGCCTTCGCGGTGGCACCCGAGGACTGACAGGGGGCGAGCACTGCGGGTATGATGCCCCACTGGGTGAGGAGGATCGGGAGTGTGCAAGGGGACCGGGACCCGGCCACGGGACTCGCTGTGAATACGTCCCTGTACGCTCGACGGCCGCCTGCTACGCAGGTCCAGGGTTCGCCAACACCATGCGAACCCGTTCGGCGGGTCCGATGTCCACTGGACATCGGACAGTTTCCGCCTCACCCCTGCGGTCTACGGTCCCGCAAGCGAGTTCAGCCCCCTTGCGGGCCCACTGAAACCTTTATGGCTGCCAGGGATGGACAGCCGGTAATCCAACAACAGGAGAAAAACGATGGCACGCGGAGTGAACAAGGTGATTCTGGTGGGCAACCTGGGCAAGGACCCGGAGGTGCGCTACATGCCGAGCGGAAGTGCCGCCGCCAATGTGGCGTTGGCCACCAGCGAGTCCTGGAAGGACAAGCAGACCGGTGAGCAGAAGGAACGCACCGAATGGCACAACATCGTGTTCTTCGGTCGCCTGGCGGAGATCGCCGGGGAATACCTGAAGAAGGGCTCGCAGATCTACGTGGAAGGCAGCCTGCGCACGCGCAAGTGGCAGGACAAGAGCGGCAACGACCGCTACACCACCGAGATCGTGGCCAATGAGATGCAGATGCTCGGCAGCCGTGGTGGAAGCGGTGGTGGCGGTGGTGGCGGCTACAACCAGGAATCCGAGCGCGCGCCGACGTCCTCATCCTCCGGCGCCGGCATGGATTTCGACGACGATATCCCCTTCTGACGGTAGACCCTCTAGGAGCGGGCTCTGCCCGCGAATGTTCGCGGGCAGAGCCCGCTCCTACAGGGACTGGAGCACGAAAAAGGGAGCGCAAGCTCCCTTTTTTCATGCAGGTGCCGGTGCGATCTCAGGAGGCCAGCGGCAGCTCCAGCGGGGCCTCCAGGCCATGGACCCGGAGGTCGTGGGCCTCGGCAAAGCCCAGGATGTCCTTGTAGATCTCCGGATGGCTGTGGCACAGGCCACGGTTCATGCGCAGGCCTTTCACATCGTTGATCATGACCGGCACCAGCAGGCTGGAAAAGGACAGGCGCAGGTGGCGATCATAGCTGGCCAGGTTGCCGGCAAAGCGTTCGGCCCAGTTATGGGGTCGGATAGGGGTATTGCTGGAGGATGTGCCCTCCACAATGACAAAGCGGTCATCGCGCGACATGCTGGTAGCTCCCAAGGATAATAAATAATAAAAGATTTAAATTCATTGGCTTGTAGATCTTCTAGGTATCGCCATCAATTCGGCATATAGTAATTGACTGATTGACTTACATCAATAAATTTATGGCACCCCATTAGCCTGGCTTATTGTGGAGTCCCGCTTTGGCGTGTGGCCACCCGCAGCGGGTGCGGGATCCGCCCGTTCGGATCCAGGCGGGTCGTATCCGCCTGCTTCTCAGAAGTCATCCGAACTACCCTCACCAACCCACTGATTTTCCATTCCTTCGCTAACCGCTACCACCCTCCTGTTCTTCTCCTAAGTGCCTGTCAGCAAAGCAGGAATTTCCATATTGCCCTTGACAATGATGGGTGGCCGTTCCTATAGTGTCGAAATGTGGGGATTAGTGGAACAAAGTGGATAAAAGGGATGGTCAAGGGGGAATGAGTGTTCATTGGTGGTAGCACCGTCAACCTGGACGCCAAGGGGCGTCTGGCTCTGCCTACCCGCTACCGGGGCATCATCGCGGACCGTTTCGAGTCGCGCCTGGTGCTCACGGTGCACGACGACGGCTGCCTGCTGCTCTACCCCCTGGCCGAATGGGAAGACATCCAGCGCAAGCTGGTGCGCCTGCCCAACCAGAACAAGCGCGCCCGCACCCTGCAACGCATGATGCTCGGGTACGCCACCGAGGTGGAAATGGACGGCAACGGCCGCATCCTGGTGGCGCCACGCCTGCGTGACTTCGCCAAGCTGGACAAGCGCGTGTCCCTGGCCGGCGTGGGCAACAAATTTGAAATCTGGAACGAGGAGGTTTGGGAGAAGAACTGTGGTGACTGGGTGACGGGTCCCGATGGGGATGCCGACCTGCCCGACGCACTCGAATCCCTGACCCTCTAACGTTTCATGTCGGAAGCATATGCGCACCGCCCCGTATTACTGGAGGAGGTGCTGGCAGGGCTGAATATCCGCCCCGATGGTGTGTACCTGGATGGCACCTTCGGACGTGGTGGACACAGTCACGCCATCCTGGAGTGCCTGGGTCCGGATGGTCGCCTGATCGCCATCGACCGGGATCCGCGCGCGGTAGCGATGGCGGAACAAACCGCGGCGCGCGATGCGCGCTTTCACATTGAACGGGGTGCATTCGCCATGCTGGGTCAACTGGCCGCGAATCTGGGATTGCAGGGAAGGATCGACGGCATTCTGCTGGACCTCGGTGTCTCTTCTCCGCAGCTCGACGACGCCCAACGTGGCTTCAGTTTCCTGCAGGACGGTCCCCTCGACATGCGCATGGATCCGGACAGCGGTGCGAGCGCTGCGCAGTGGCTGGCGCAGGCCGGCGAGAGTGAGATCGTGCGGGTGCTGAAGGTGTATGGAGAGGAGCGTTTCGCCAAGCGCATCGCGCGGGCCATCGTCCAGCAACGCGAGGAAGCTCCCCTGGTAACCACTCGTCAACTCGCCGAACTGGTCGCGGCGGCTGTGCCGGTGCGGGAAAAACACAAACATCCCGCCACGCGCAGTTTCCAGGCGATTCGTATCTTCATCAATCACGAACTCGAGGAACTCGAGTCTGTGCTGCCTCAGACCGTGGACGCGTTGACACCCGGTGGCCGTCTGGCGGTGATCAGTTTTCATTCCCTGGAGGATCGCATGGTGAAGCGATTCATCCGCCGCGAATACCAGGGTGAACCACAGCCGCGGGGTCTGCCGCTCATGGGTCATGGCCATGAGCCGCGGCTGCGTCCCGTCGGCAAGGCCATCCGTGCCACTGAACAGGAAGTGCAGGAAAACCCCCGGTCGCGAAGCGCCGTGTTGCGCATCGCGGAGCGTGTGGCATGAGCTCTTCCTGGGTGTTGAACCTGTTGCTGGCGGCGTTGGTGGTGTTGTCCTCGCTGGGTGTGGTGTATGCAAAACATGAAAGCCGCCGCCTGTTCGGCGAGCTGCAGGTACTGGAAGCGGAGCGTGATCGCATGAATACCGAGTGGGGGCAGTTACAGTTGGAGCAGGGCACCCTCACTACACATGGCCAGGTGGAGCACGCGGCCCGCACCCGCCTCGGTATGGTGATCCCCGATCCCGGTCAGGTCGTGATGGTGCGTCCATGAGTCGCGCATCCACCAGCGGGGAATTTCATGGTCGCCGCCGCTTGTTGCTGGTGGTGATGGCCTGCGCCTTCGCGGCGTTGGTGTGGCGTGCCGTGGATCTGCAGGTGCTGGACCGTGATTTTCTCCAGGGTCAGGGGGATGCACGCCATTTGCGCGTGGTGGAAATGCCCGCCCACCGCGGCATGATCCTCGACCGTCAGGGCGAACCGCTGGCCATCAGCACACCGGTGCAATCGGTATGGGTCAATCCCCAGGAGATCATTACCGCCCGCGAGCAACTGCCCCGGCTGGCCAGCACCCTGAATCTGGATATGGACGATATCCAGCGCACCCTGGCGAGCCGTGCCGGGCGCGAGTTCGTCTACCTGCGGCGCCACATCAGCCCCGACCTGGCCACCCAGGTGCGTGCCCTGGAGATCCCCGGGGTGTTCCTGCAGCAGGAATACCGCCGTTACTATCCGGCCGGCGAAGTCATGGCCCATGTGCTGGGTTTTACCAATATCGATGACGCGGGCCAGGAAGGGTTGGAGCTCGCCTACGGGGAATGGCTGCGTGGTACGCCCGGCGCCAAGCGGGTCATCAAGGACGGGCGACGTAATATCGTCGAGACCGTGGAAAGCATTCGTCCGCCGCAGCCGGGCCGCGAACTGCGGATCAGCATCGATCGTCGCATCCAGTTCCTGGCCTACCGTGAGTTGAAGGCTGCGGTGCAACAGCATGGCGCCCGCTCCGCCTCGGCGGTGATCCTGGATGTGCAGCGCGGGGAAGTGTTGGCCATGGTCAACCAGCCTTCCTACAACCCCAACAACCGTGACCATCGCCGCAGCGATCATTTCCGCAACCGCGCGGTGACCGATGTGTTCGAGCCCGGTTCCACCATCAAGCCCTTTACCGTTGCCGCGGCACTGGAGGCCGGGCGCTATCAGCCACACACGCTCATCGATACCAGCCCGGGCTACCTGACCGTGGGTCGCAATACCGTCAAGGATGTGCGCAATTTCGGACCCATGGATGTGACCGGGGTAATGCGCAAGTCGAGCAATGTGGGCGTGGTCAAGATGGCCCTGTCCATGCCCCCC
>SWBZ01006337.1_pt1 | contig 17464 bp, 19 predicted proteins | sample 4693031 | NCBI WGS metagenome assembly SWBZ01 (sample SAMN10267274, study PRJNA491770) | bioreactor metagenome | isolation source: DHS bioreactor inoculated with | place: Japan: off Shimokita Peninsula
GGGGGGGATGTCCATCACCCAGGGATGACCGGCGACACGGTTTTCCACCTGCAGGGCTTCCCAGTCGAAAATGAGTTCGGCGTCGCGATCACTGCGCCCGCCCGTGCGCCGATAGAGGTATTGGATGGGACGGATCCGTTCCTCGTGCCAGGTCCACTGGCTGCGTTCTTCGACCCGGTCCTTGCGAAACCAGGCGGCGATGCCCGCCGGTTTGCTGCGCGATTCGTACAGATACGCATCTCCCTGCTGGCGAAGACGGTAGACGGCCTCGCCGACGCGGATATCTTCATAGCGCAGGGTGTACTGCACCTCGAATTCCGGCAGGGGCGCGGCCAACACGCGGGCGGTCGCCAGCGCGAACAGCAATGTTCCCACCAGTCTATGAAGTGCTTTGCAGGTCATGATCCAGTAGTAGTGGTGTGTCCAGTGGTTTGCCATCGAGCCATACGCGGTGTTCCTGCCAGCGTACGCGCCCGCTGGCGATCAGCTCCACGGCGGCAGGATAGAGGCGGTGTTCCTCTTTGAGGACCCGCGTGGCCAGGAGTTCCTCCGTATCGCCGGGATGCACGGCTACCCGTGCCTGCAGGATCACCGGTCCACCATCCAGCTCCTCGGTGACGAAGTGCACGCTGGCGCCGTGTTCGGTCACGCCTTCCTGCAAGGCGCGCGCATGGGTATCGAGACCACGAAAGCGCGGCAACAGGGAAGGGTGGATGTTGATCAGCCGACCCTCGTAGTGGCGCACGAAGGCGGGCGTGAGGATGCGCATGAATCCCGCCAGTACCACCAGCGCGGGAGCATGGGCGTCGATGGCGATCCGCAGGGCCGCGTCATAGGATTCCCGGTCTTCATACTCGCGGTGATTCACCACCGTGGTGGAAATGCCGGCCTGGTCAGCCAAGGCCAGGCCCGCGGCGCCCGGGCGGTTGCTGATGACGGCACGAATGACGGCATTCAGCCGGCCGGCCTGGATGGCCTGCAACAGGGCGTGGAAATTGCTGCCACGTCCGGATAGCAGTACCACCAGCGGCAGCGGGGAAGGGGGGGAAGTGGGCATGGCGCGTACCACGGCCGGGCGTGGCGTCAGCGCTCCGTGAAGCGCACCTCGGCCGCTCCCTCGCCGGCCTCGATGTGGCCCAGCCGCCAGGCGTCTTCGCCCAGTTCCTTGAGGCGGTTCAGGGCCCGGTCGGCCTGTTCGGCGGGCACGCACAGCACCATGCCCACGCCGCAGTTGAAGGTGCGGAACCACTCGTGGGTTTCGATGTTGCCCTGTTCGCGGAGCCATTCGAAAACCGGTGGTACCCGCCAGCTGCCAGTGTCGATCACGGCGCGGGTGTTGTCGGGCAGCACCCGGGGGAGGTTCTCCGGCAGGCCACCGCCGGTGACATGACAGAGGGCACGCACCTCCACCGTCTCGAACAGGGCCAGCAGGGATTTCACGTAGATGCGCGTCGGCTCCAGCAGCTGGTCGATGAGCGGCCGGCCGGCGAGGTCCTGGTGGGGATCCACGCCGCTTACCTCCAGGACCTTGCGTATCAGGGAGTAGCCGTTGGAATGGGGGCCGGAGGAGGCCAGGCCGAGCAGCACGTCACCCACCTGCACGCGGCTGCCGTCGATGATGCGGTCTTTCTCCACCACGCCGACACAGAAGCCGGCCAGGTCATAGTCACCACCGGCATACATGCCGGGCATCTCAGCCGTCTCGCCGCCCACCAGGGCCGCGCCGGCCAGTTCGCAGCCGCGGGCGATGCCCTGGATCACGGCACTGGCCACCTCCACGTCCAGGTGGCCGCTGGCGTAGTAGTCCAGGAAGAACAGCGGCTCGGCGCCGGCCACGGCGATGTCGTTGGCGCACATGGCCACCAGGTCGATGCCGATGCCGTCGTGGCGGCCGGTCTCGATGGCCAGCTTGAGCTTGGTGCCCACCCCGTCGGTGCCCGATACCAGTACCGGCTGGCGATAGCGGTCCAGGGGCAATTCGAACAGGGCGCCGAAGCCGCCCAGGCCGCCCAGCACTCCGGGGCGGTGGGTGCGCGCCACGGCGGGCTTGATGCGTTCGACCAGGGCATTGCCGGCGTCGATGTCGACACCCGCGGCGCGGTAACTCAGGGAATCGGGGGATTTGGGGCCAGGCACGGTGGATGTGATCTCGGGTTGGTGGGAAAGGGGTTGAGGGGCGTATGGTAGCCACCCCGCTGGCGGGGGTAAACCCGTTGGCTGCCTCTCATTGGTGGCCGACCGGGTGTGGTATGGTACAGCCGTTTCACTCGGGGCTGAAGGAACCATACGCGTGTTGGACCGGCAAATGAATCGAATCTGGCATCGCCTGTGGGTGGTTGCCTGCCTGTGGTTGGCCGGTCCCGGTACGCTACTGGCGGTGACGCTGCCGCTCTACGAGGCCGAGGTACCGGTGTTGGACCAGTCCGTGGCGGCGCGTGGTCCGGCCCTGCGCCAGGCCCTGACCGAGGTGCTGATTCGGGTCAGTGGCGACCGGGCCGTCGCCCACCAACCGGGCACGACGGCACTGCTCTCCCAGCCGGAAGTCTATGTGCAGCAGTTCGGCTACCGGCCAGCCCCGGCCGATGCCCGCGCTACGGAGGAACCCTGGCGCCTGTGGGTGCGTTTCGATGGTGCCGGCCTGGAACGGGCGTTGCGGGAGCGGGGTCTGCCCTACTGGGGTGACGAGCGACCGGAGATCCTGGTCTGGCTGGCGGTGGAAGAGCGTGGCCGGCGCCAATTGCTGGGTGAGCCGGATGTGGCCGAGGCCAAGGAACGGCTGGTGAGCGTGGCACGGCGCCGCGGCCTGCCGTTGATCTTCCCCTTGATGGACCTGGAAGACCGTGGCCGGGTGGGTTTTTCCGATGTCTGGGGTGGTTTCCTGGAGCCGGTGCAGGCGGCCTCCCGGCGTTACCATCCACAGGCCCTGCTGATCGGCCGCCTGCACCAGAGCGGGACGGGTGCCTGGCAGGCCAGCTGGATCCTGCAGGTGCAGGACAATGAACAGCGCTGGAGCGGCAGCGATGCGAACCAGGGCGACCTGGTCGCGGAAGGCATGGAACGGGTCGCGGACGAACTTGCCGCCCGCTACGCGGTGCTGGATAGCGGCGGCGATGGCGCCCGCTTGCGGATCACCGTGACGGGGGTGACGGATACCGGCGACTACGTGCGCCTGAACCGTTATTTCGCCAGCTTGTCTGCGATCCGATCCGCGCGCCTGCAGACCCTGGCCGAGGATCGTGCCGATTATCTGTTGCAACTGCAGGGTGATGTGGCGAGCCTGGAACGGGCGCTGACCCTCGGCTCGGTGCTGCGTCCCGACCCGGATGCCGGTTCCCGGTATTATCGCCTGCAACCGTGAACCGACGCGATATTCCCAACCTGATCACCTGGCTGCGCATCCTGATGGTGCCGCCCTTCGTCTGGCTGTTGCTGGAGGAGCGCTATTTCGACGCCCTGGTGCTGTTTTTCATTGCCGGGTTCTCCGACGGCCTGGACGGTTTCCTGGCCAAGCGCTACGGCTGGACCAGCCGCCTCGGCGGCCTGCTCGATCCCCTGGCCGACAAACTGCTGCTGGTCAGCGCCTTCGTTACGCTCGGCTACCTGGGTCTGTTGCCCGTTTACCTGGTGGGCCTGGTGTTGCTTCGCGACCTGGTGATCGTGTCCGGCGCCATTGCCTACCATTTTCGCGTGGCGCCCCTGGACGCCGATCCGAGCTGGGTGAGCAAGGTGAATACGGTGTTGCAGATCGCCCTGGTTCTGCTGGTGGTCTTCAACCAGGTCCATGCCCTGCTGGGCCCCTTCTGGATGCTGATGCTGGAGGCCATGGTGGTGCTTGCCACCGTCTGGAGTGGCCTGGATTATGTCTGGACCTGGAGCCAGCGTGCCCGTCGGCATGCGGGGACAAGGGAGTGACAGGATGACGGAAGCACGCAGTTGGTTCTGGCTGGGGATGCTGCTGATCAGTGGCTGGTTGGTGTACCTGTTGGCCCCGGTATTGACTCCTTTTCTGGCCGCGGCGCTGATCGCCTACCTGGGCAGCCCCCTGGTGGAGCGGCTGCAGGGGGCACGGCTGTCGCGCACCAGCGCCGTGGTGCTGGTATTTATCCTGTTTACCCTGGCCGTGCTGATCCTGATGCTGTTCCTGGTGCCGCTGCTGGTGAAGCAGATCGAGGCGGCGCTGGTCGTGCAGTTGCCGCGTACCCTGGAGTGGCTCCAGGGTACGGCCCTGCCTTTTCTCGGTGGGCTGGCGGGCGTGGAAACCGAGGCCCTGTTGGACATCGAGCAGTTGAAGGAATCCTTGACCGCTCACTGGCGCGAGGCGGGCGGCCTGGCGGCGCGGGTGTTGGAGTCCGTGACGCGTTCCGGGTTGGCGCTGTTCGGTTGGCTGGTCAACCTGGTGCTGATTCCCGTGGTGGCCTTTTATCTGCTGCGTGACTGGCAGGGACTCATCGGACGCATCGACCAGATGTTACCGCGCGACTGGGCGCCCACCATACGCCAGCTGGCCGGCGAATCCGATACGGTGCTGGGTGCCTTCCTGCGCGGTCAATTGCTGGTCATGCTGGCCCTGGGGCTGGTCTATACCCTGGGCCTCTGGATCATCGGGCTCGAGCTGGCGCTGTTGATCGGCTTGCTGGCTGGCCTGGTGAGTTTCGTGCCCTACCTGGGTTTTACCATTGGTGTCCTGGCGGCCCTGCTGGCAGGCTGGTTCCAGTTCCAGGAGTTCATGCCTTTGTTGTGGGTGGTGGTGGTATTCGGAGTCGGACAGTTGCTGGAAAGCCTGGTGCTGACCCCGAAGCTGGTCGGAGACAGCATCGGTCTGCATCCCGTGGCGGTGATCTTCGCCGTCATGGCCGGTGGCCAGCTGTTCGGCTTCGTCGGTGTGCTGCTGGCCCTGCCCGTGGCCTCGGTGGTGATGGTCTTGCTGCGTTACGCCTACCGGCAATACCTCGACAGCGACGTCTACGAAGGCAAGGAGTGAGCGCCGTGCATCCGCAACTGCCCCTGGGGCTGCGGCTGGGCGATCATGCGCGGTTCCGGAATTTCTTCGCCGGTCCCAACGCCGAAGTGCTCGCGGCCCTGCGCGCCTTGCCGGGGAACGGCGTGCGCATGGTCTACTGCAGTGGCGCGCCCGGCACGGGAAAATCCCATTTGCTGCAGGCAACCTGTGCCGCGGCACGCGAACAGGGGCACGCGGCCTGGTACCTGCCCCTGGATCCCCTGTTGGCGCCGGCGGTGCTGGAAGGGCTGGATCAGCAGGAACTGCTGTGCCTGGACGACCTGCAGCGGGTGGCGGGGCATGCTGCCTGGGAGGAAGCCTTGTTCCACCTCTACAACCGGGTGCGTGAACAGGGCGGAGCGCTGCTGGTGGCGGGCGACGGCCGCCCGGAGGAACTGGGCTTGGCGCTGCCGGACCTGGTATCGCGCCTGCACTGGGGTCTGCTGTACCGGCTGCGGGAACTCGATGATGCCGAGCGCCTGGCGGCCCTGCAGCTGCGCGCCGCCAGTCGCGGCCTCGACCTGCCGGTCGATACCGGCGACTACCTGCTGCGTCGCTGTCCCCGTGACCTGCCGGCGCTTTTCGAGTTGCTGGATCGGCTCGATCTGGCCTCTCTCGCGGCCCAGCGGCGCCTGACCATTCCCTTCGTGCGAGAAGTCCTGCTGCGCAACCGATGAAGCACCGCTGCCCGGGTGCGGATCAGTCGCGTATCACGTCGACCCCGCGGATTCCACGTCATGCCGACGTTGCCGCGCATGGCTGCGTACATACAGGATACCGCCGCAAAACCAGAGGAAGCTGAACAGCACCTCCAGCAGTCCGTACAGGCGATCTTCCGGCGTGCTGTAGGCCTCCACCGCGCCGTGGGTGAAATAGAACAGCGCCAGGAACAGGCTCCAGCCCACGGTATAGGGCCGGCCGTGCAACAGGCCGCGCAGGGGGAACAGCAGCGGCGTGCACAACAATATCAGCACGAAGGCGGCCGGCAGGTGCAGGGAGGGGCTGAGCCAGCCATACCAGGCCACCAGCAGCAGGAAGGTGCCGAAGTAGCCACCCAGGGTCAGGACCAGCCAGGGGGTGCTCTTCATTGCAGTTTCGCGGCGGCCTGTGCCAGGCGTTGTCCAAGCGCGCTGCACAGCTGTTTTTCGGAATCGCTCAGCGGCAGGTCGCTGTCGGGTCCGGCCAGGTGGCTGGCCCCGTAAGGCGTGCCACCGGTGCGGGTGTGCAGCAATTCGGTTTCACTGTAGGGGATACCCAGGATCAGCATGCCATGGTGCAGCAGAGGCAGCATCATGGACAGCAGGGTGGCCTCCTGGCCGCCGTGCAGACTGGAAGTGGAGGTGAACAGGGCGGCCGGTTTGCCCGCCAGTTCACCGCCCAGCCAGAGGCTGCTGGTACTGTCGAGAAAATACTTCAGGGGCGCGGCCATGTTGCCAAAGCGGGTGGGGCTGCCCAAGGCCAGGCCGGCGCACTGGCGCAGATCGTCCAGGCTGACGTAAGGCGCCCCCTCGGCGGGGATGCTGTCCTCGGTGGCTTCGCACACGGTGGATACGGCGGGCACGGTGCGCAAGCGCGCCTGCATGCCGGGCACCTGCTCGATGCCGCGCGCGATGCGTTGTGCCATCTCCCGGGTGGCACCGTGGCGGCTGTAGTACAGGACCAGGACATCGGCCATCAGAGGATCTCCAGTACGTTTTCCGGTGGGCGGCCCAGGGCCGCCTTGTGGTTGGTGAGCAGGATGGGTCGCTCGATGAGTTTCGGGTGCTCCACCATGGCCTGGATCAGCGCCGCGCGGCTCAGGGCCGGGTCGTCCAGGCCCAGTCCCTGGTATTCGGCTTCGCCGGTGCGCAGGAGATCCCGGGGTTCACGGCCCAGCAGCTTGAGAATCCGTTCCAGTTCCGCGGCCGTGGGCGGGGTCTTGAGATACTCGACGACCTCGGGTTCCAGGCCCTGTGCACGCAGCAATTCCAGGGTCTGGCGCGACTTGGAGCAGCGCGGGTTGTGGTACAGGATGGCGGCGGGTTTGACCATGTACTTGTCCTCTGGTGGTGGCGGTGTCGCGACAGCCCCGCGAGGTATTGTCCCAAAAGCCGGACGTCGACGTCCATGGCCCCGTGTCTTGACGGTACCGGGGGCCGGTGCTACGGTTGGCGCTTGCCGAACCTGTTAGGATCGGGTCGGATCATATCCGGGCCGAGACCGAACCTAGATGCCGAGCATTCGCACCCTGCCACTTCGCAACCTACTCCTGGGTATTATTTTCGCACTGACTGCCTGCGTGAGCGCGCCCGTTCAGGAAATGAGCGATGCCCGCCAGGCCATTCAGGCCGCCCATGCGGCCGGTGCCGAGCGCGTGGCCCGGGATACCCTGCTTGCCGCCCGCTCGCTGCTGGAGCAGGCCGAGCGGGAGCTGGAATCCGGCCACTATCGGGAGGCACGACGCAACGCCCGGGGGGCGCGCGAGCAGGCTGTGCTGGCCCGTGAACAGGCGGAAAAGACCCCGCCACAGGATTCCGAGGGAATGTAGGGAGGGGTTGTTGCGTCTAACAGTCCCGAGGGCTCTTTGTGGCCAGGGGCCAGCTTGACCGCCCTTGCACCCGGGTGTTAGGTTCCTAGGAGCGGGCCTGGTTCCGAAGTCCGAATATAGTAAGAAATGCCAAGAAAAACATGTTCTTTTGACCACCAGCAGCGGAGTTGATTCCATGACTAATCCCTTTTGCCGTAAGCACCTTTTGATGATGGCTCTCACCTTGGGAGTGGCCGCGGGCTGTGCTACGACTCCGCCGGAGCCGGCCGTTGCCCCCCAGTCGCAGACCGCCACCGCGGCATCCCAGATGATTGCCGATGCCAAGGCCGCGATCGCCGAAGCCAAGTCCCTGAAGTGGATCTGGCGTGACACCGAGAAGTTCCTGGCCAGCGCCGAGAAGGCCGCCTCGGAGGGTGACCATGATACCGCCCTGAAAATGGCCACCAAGGCCCGCAACGAGGCACAACTGGCCGTCAACCAGTACTACCTGGAAAAGGCCAAGATCATGCTCGCCAAGACCGAGGGTGCCAGCGGCCTGAGCGCCGAGCAGAGCTCCACCCTGCGGGCTGCCTCCGCGGCCATTGCCAATGCCGAAGGCCGCAAGGCCTATGATCTGCTTACCGGCCTGATGGCGGAACTGCGTGGCAGCATGACACAGTACACCGTCGTAAGCGGTGACAGCCTGTGGAAGATCTCCGGACGTTCCGACGTCTATAACAACCCCTACCAGTGGCCGCTGATCTACAAGACCAACCGCGACAAGATCAGCGATGCCGATCTGATCCATCCCGGCCAGCAGTTCAGCGTGGACCAGAACCCCTCCGCGTCCGAGGTGAGTGCCGCCGTGAACCATGCCCGTAACCGCGGCGCCTGGTCCATCGGCGTGGTGGAGGAGAGTGATCGCGAGTACCTGGGTGGCAGCGTGACCCTGCGCTGACCCAGTCGTGTTCCGTACTGAAAAAGGACCCGCAAGGGTCCTTTTTCATTGGTGACGTATGGACGGGACGCGCCTACAGGGGTTCGAACCGGAACCGCTCGAAACCGCCGCCGCTCTCCAGCAGCTTGACGCAGCGTACCTGTTCACGGCGCCCGCCCTGTACCAGTTCCAGGTGACGACCCGCTGCGAACAGTCCCGGCGGGGTGATGAGCATGCGCCAAAGACGTTCGCTCTGGCGCAGGTCGGTGCGCAGGGCGGGATGGTATTCGTTTCCGCGTTGTCCCGGTTGCCGGCTGCGTACCGCCAGGGGCACGGGTTCGCGTGCCAGGTACTGGGCACCGAGTTCGAAGCCATGGGTTTCCGCACGCAGCCAGCGCAGGCTGGCGACGAACCATATGCCCGGTTCCTCGTTGCCACGGGCCTGGCTGCGGATGCCGACCAGTGCACCTACCCGTGGGGCCTTCTCCAGTGCACTACCGCACTGCAGGCCAACCCCGCCGGCGCCGCGATTCACTACCCGACAGGGCAGGCTGGGAAATTCCGCCTCCCGGGACGGGTCCCATTGGGCCAGTTGCGCACCGAGGTCGATTTCCCCGTTGCGCTCATCCCCGGGTTCCGCATAGGCGTGACGGTCGAAGGCGAGGCCACGGTTGAGATGACAGAAGGCGGCTTCCAGACCGATCACCAGTTCCGCGTCTGCCTGCGGGATACTGCGTTCCGCCTTGCGCTCCACCTGCTGCTGCCAGCCCAGTAATAGCCGTTCCAGGATGTGCTGTGCGCCATTCGCCCGTACCTGTTCGCTCATCCCCAGCTCCGTGGGTGCGCCGTGGTTGCGCAGCTGATCGATGTGCTGCCGGACGGTTTGCCGCAGGACCCTGAGATCCAGCCCCAGTCCATGGCGATAGCCATCGGCCCGGGGGTTGGTGGCCGGCAGGTAGAGGCAGGTATCCTGCGCGTCATCCTTCCAGGGCTCCAGACGGGCCAGCCGGGCGTGCTGGCGCAGGTAGCGCCATACCTCCCATAGTCCATTCGCGGGCAGCTGGAAGGGATCCCCCACCTTGAGCAGTACCACTTCCTGGAAGGCCTGCTCGATACTGGTGGTATCACCGCGCTGACCGGACAGCGGGGTCTGGTGGCAGCCGGCCTGGCGGGCGTGGCGATAGAGTTGGTCGATTTCGGTCCACAGGCTGGCGGGCGGGCGCTGGTAGCCGGCATAGCGGTGTCTGAGCTGCTGGCCCAGGTACTGGATGGCCTGCAGCAGGGTACGCTGGCGGACCTTGGCACCCCCGAACAGGCGCTGTTCCCCCAGGCTGTCCTGGACGGCGATCTTGTAGCCGAAGGCAAGCCCTTGGCAGCAGCGCTCCAGTGCGGTGGCGATGGCCTGCTGTTCCGTGGCCGGGATGCGGGCCTCCGGGGTGGCCAGCAGGGCATCGAACAGGCGCCAGTACGGGATGGCGAACAGGTCCAGCAACTCCAGGCGCTGGCTGGCCGGCAGCGGTTGTCGATTGAGCCGCTGCAGCTGTTCCCGCACTTGCCGGGCCGCCAGCTCCGGGGCGAGGCAGGGCAGGGCATCCACCCATTCCCGCAGGGCGCGCGGGCGGATTTCCACGGCGGAGTCGAGCTGGGCGTGCTGGGCAGGGATGGTGAGTTTCAAGATACCGGCTTCTTTTGGTGCAAGCTTCTGATCATACTATTTTTGTGCCGCCTGAAGCCAGGTTTGGCAGGGCGGCGATGCGCTGGCGCCAGGCCCGCGGGCCGGACGTATGCACCGATATCCCGCGGCTGTCCACGGCCACGGTCACCGGCATGTCCTCCACCTCGAACTCGTAGATCGCCTCCATGCCCAGCTCCGGAAAGGCCACTATCCGCGCCGCGCGGATGGCACGTGACACCAGGTAGGCAGCGCCACCCGTGGCGATCAGGTAGACCGCCTGGTGGGCGCGGATGGCCTCGATGGCCTCCGGGCCGCGCTCGGCCTTGCCGATCATGCCGATGAGCCCGGTCTGTTCCAGCAGGGGTGCGGTGAACTTGTCCATGCGGCTGGCAGTGGTGGGGCCGGCGGGCCCCACCGCCTCGTCCCGCACCGGGTCCACCGGGCCCACGTAGTAGATGAAGCGGTTATGGAAGTCCAGCCCGGCCGGCAGGGGCTCGCCACGGGCGAGCAGGTCCAGGATGCGCTTGTGGGCGGCGTCGCGGCCGGTGAGCAGGCGACCGCTGAGCAGCAGGGTCTCGCCGGGCTGCCAGTCCTGCAGGGACGTCCTGTCCAGCCGATCCAGGTTCACCCGCCGCGCCCCGGCCCCCGGTTCCCAGTCGAGCCTGGGCCAGTCCGCCAGGCGCGGCGGGTCGAGGCGGGCGGGACCGCTGCCATCGAGCTGGAAATGCACATGGCGGGTGGCGGCGCAGTTGGGGATGAGGGCCACGGGCTTGGAGGCCGCATGGGTGGGATAGTCGCGAATCTTGACGTCCAGCACCGTGGTCAGGCCGCCCAGGCCCTGGGCACCGATGCCGAGGGCGTTAACCCTGTCGTGGATTTCCAGGCGCAACCGTTCCAGCGTCCCCTGCGGTCCGCGCGCCTTCAGTTCCTGGATGTCGACGGGTTCCATCAGGGCCTCCTTGGCCAGCAGCATGGCCTTCTCCGCCGTGCCGCCGATGCCGATGCCGAGCATGCCCGGCGGGCACCAGCCGGCGCCCATGTCAGGGACCTGGTCGAGCACCCACTCCAGCAGATCGTCACTGGGATTGAGTACGGCAAACCGGGCCTTGTTCTCGGAACCGCCTCCCTTGGCGGCGAGGGTCACCTCGACCTTGTCGCCGGGCACCAGCTCCGTATGGATCACGGCCGGGGTGTTGTCGCCCGTGTTGGTGCGCGCGCCGGCGGGGTCCGCCACGATGGAGGCCCGCAGGGGATTGTCGGGGTCCTGGTAGGCGCGCCGCACGCCTTCATTGACCATGTCCGCCACGCTCGATTGCGCTTCCCAGCGTACCTCCATGCCGACCTTCAGGAATACGGTGACGATGCCCGTGTCCTGGCAGATAGGTCGGTGCCCTTCGGCACAAAGCCGGGAATTGACCAGGATCTGGGCGATGGCATCCCGCGCTGCGGGTGCCTGTTCGGCCTCGTAGGCGCGGTGCATGGCGTGCAGGAAATCCGGTGGATGGTAGTAGGAGATGTACTGCAGGGCGTCCTGGATGCTGCGCACGAAGTCCTGCTCGCGGATGTGGGTCATGGTGTCACGGCCTTGCCTGGGGAACAATTTTCACATTCATGGAGTCTCATTATAAGTTCCATGACTTTTGATTGCAGGCCGTGGAATATCCCGCCGGCAAGAGCTGTTTATCAGCCTTGATGGACATCATGCACGAATTGCGGAATTTCCGGTATGGTGGCAGGCTGGTGCTGGCACCTGCCCTTTCAAATGAGGTTGGTATGAAGTTCAACTGGATGCCGGCGTGGTTGCTGGCCTGTATGTTGCCCTTTGCCGTGCTGGCGGAGGCCCCCGTGAAGTTTGCATTGCCCGACATGCAGGGTGAATCGCACTCCCTGGAACAGTATCGCGGCAAATGGGTGGTGGTGAACTACTGGGCCACCTGGTGCCCACCTTGCCTGGAGGAAATCCCCGACCTGGTGGATTTTCACGAACGTAACAAGGATCGCGAGGCCGTGGTCGTGGGGGTCAACTACGAAGACATCAGCACTGACCAGCTGACGGCCTTCGTAGCGCGACACATGGTGTCCTACCCCATATTGCGTGCCGATCCCTTCTCGGATTCGCCACTGGGATCCATCCCCGGCCTGCCCACCACCTTCGTGATCGATCCCGAGGGCCATGCCGTGGCCCGCCAGGTGGGCCCCATCACCGGCGAGCAGCTGGAAACCTATATCGAGGCCCGCAAGGCGAAATCTTCCGACCGGCGTGAGGGAGGTTCCTGATGAAAACCTGGCGACACCTGTTGTGGATTGGCATGCTGGCGAGTTTCCTGGTCCTGGCCGAGGAACCCCGTGACCCCCTTGAACACTTTTTCAACCAGAGTTTCGGGGATTTCCCCGAGGAGCTGGCCCGTGCCCGCGAGGAGGGCAAGAAAGGCATTCTGCTGTTTTTCGAAATGGACGAGTGCCCCTTCTGTCACCGCATGAAACAGACGGTGCTCAATCAGCCCCGGGTACAGGACTTTTACCGGGAGCGCTTCCTGAGTTTTGTCGTGGATGTGGGCGGTGACCTGGAAATCATCGATTTCAACGGCGAGCACATGAGCGAGAAGGATTTCGCCTTCAAGCAAAACCGGGTGCGCGCCACACCCGTATTCCAGTTCTATAACCTGGAGGGCGAACCTGTGGCCCGTTTTACCGGGGCCACCTCCGGTGTGGATGAATTCCTCTGGCTGGGCGAGTACGTGTCCGAGGGTCATTACCAGGACATGCCCTTCACCCGCTACAAGCGCGAGCGCGGACAGACTGCCCGGCCATGAGCGGGGCACGTCTACCCCTGACGGCGTTCGGCACCGTCACCCTGGTCCTGTGGCTGGCCGGGGCGCTGGCGCAGGAGCTTCCCGATCCCCTCACCCTGGAGGCCGCGCTGGCGCACAGCCAGGGTCTTCATCCCGAACTGTTGCTGGCCCAGGCGCGCCAGGAGGCCGCCGAGGCGGAGCGCCAGCTGGCGGAAGCCCGCTACGGTACCGAGGTGTCCCTGCTGGCCCGCGCCCGGGCCGTGGAGCCTTCCGAGCTGGGGCGGCAGCTCCGCGATACCCGCAACGATTCCGACATTCGCCTGCAACTGAACCGCCGGCTCTATGATTTCGGCCAGACCCGCGCCCGGGTGGCGGCTGCCGAGGCGTCCAGTACGGGTCTGGACCATCACCTGGAGGCGGTACGCCAGCAACGCAGTCTGGACGTGATGGCGCGTTTCCTGGAGGTGCGGCTCGCGGATTTCGCCTTCCAGGTGCAGGATGAGGCCATGGCCATTGCCTATGTGCGCACCGATCGCGCCCGTAATCGCCATGAGTTGGGACAGATGAGCGACGTGGAGTTACTGGGCCTGGAGAGCGTGTACCAGAAGGTGCGGCTCGATCGTCACCGTGCCCAGATCGAACAGCGCAACAGCCGCGCCCGACTCGCCCAGGCCCTGGCACAACCCGGCAAACTGTCTTCGACGCTGGTGCAACCGTACTTCCCCGGCAACGGTCGTCCCGCGCCGGAGCTGGAGGAAATCGAGGCCGTCGCCCTGGCCGGCAATCCCCGCTTGCTGGCCCTGCGCGCCGAGGTGGCCGCGGGTCGGCAACGGTTGGCGGCGGCCCGCAGCGGTGGCCGGCCGGTGCTCAGCGGCAGCCTGGCGGCAGGTGAATATTATCGCCAGACCGGTTCCGATGACGACCTGGAAGCGGAACTGCGCCTGGAGATTCCCTTGGGCACTGGCGGTCGCGTGGCCGCCGACAGCGCCCTGGCGCGGGCCGATTTGCGCGCCACCGAGGCGGCCCTGCTGGAGGCCGAATGGGCGCTGCGGCAGCAGTTGTTCGAGTTGCTGCAGGAGATTCAGCTGTTGCAGGTGCAACGGGAGGAGGTGCGGGTCAATACGGAATTCCGCGACCTGGAGCTGGATCAGAAACGGACCGAGTACGAGATGGAATTCACCAGCGACCTGGGTGATGCCATGGTGCGGTTTTCCGAAATGCGCCTGCGCCAGGCCCGCAATGAATACGAGCTGGCCCTGGCCTGGGCGCGACTGGCCATGTTGACCGATAATCCGGACTGGAGTCCGCTGCGCGGAGGGGATGCGAATGAGTAGTTGGATGCGCGGATTGTTGCTGGGCACCTGCCTGTGGCATACGGGCCTGGTGCAGGCCGAGGAGCTTCCGGCGCAGCTGGACTGGGGGCGGCACCTGGTGATTGCCACACCGGAATCGGGCCTGGTACAGCGGGTGCACGTGAGCGCCGGGGAGATGGTGCAGGCCGGCCAGGAACTGCTGCGCCTCGATAGCCGGGCACTGGAGGCCCATCTGGCGGAGGCCGGGGCGGGGATCGAGGAGGCCGAGGTACGGCTGGCCGAGGCCGAGCGGGAACGGGACCGGACCCGGGAACTCTACGACCGCACCCTGTTGGCGGAACATGAGCTGCAACTGGCGGATATCGCCCTGGCCGAGGCCCGTACCCGACTGATGGCCGCGCGGTCGCGGCAGGCCGAACTGCAGCAGCGCCGCGACCAGCGCATCCTGCGGGCGCCCTGGGACGGGCGGGTCGTGCTCGTCATGGTGCAGCCGGGCCAGGCCGTGGTCAGCCACGAACAGCCCATGCCCCTGCTGGAACTGGCCCAGGAGGGCCAGTGGCGGGCCCGTGCCGAACTGGCGCCGGAGATCCTGCCGCGGATCCAGCCGGGCATGAGCCTGGAGGTCCTGGTGGCCGGGCAGCGCTATGATGCCAAGGTGCAGACGCTGGGCTGGCTGCCACTGGCAGATCAGGGTCTGCCGCGCTATGCCCTGGTGGTGACCTTCGCCGCCCCGGCGGAGAGGAACCTGCGTCCGGGCATGGCGGCCAGTATCCGCCTGCCATGACCCGCTGCCTGCGTTGCCGGGTCAGTGGCCGGGTGCAGGGTGTGTTCTTCCGCGCCTCCACCCGCAAGCAGGCACGCGAGCTGGGCCTTTGCGGTCATGCCCGCAACCTGGCCGACGGCTCGGTGGAGGTGCTGGCCTGTGGCCCGGACAAGGACCTGGCGACCCTGCGCGAGTGGCTGTGGGTGGGCCCGCCGGCGGCGCGGGTGACCGCGGTGGAATGCGAGGCGGTGGACCTGGAGCCGCCGGCGGATTTCACCACCGGTTGACTGACCATGGCATCCGTAGGAGCGGGCTCTGCCCGCGAACCGGTCTCGGACAATTCGCGGGCAGAGCCCGCTCCTACAGGTGGCCTTGCACGGCTTCCGGCGCGGTTTCCATGGCCGGGGCGTCGGGTACCAGTACCGTGTCCCGCGGCGGGTGGCGGGTATCGGCCTCCGGGTAGTCGAGGGTGTAGTGCAGGCCGCGGCTTTCCTTGCGCGACTGGGCCGAGCGAATGATCAATTCCGCCACCTGCACCAGGTTGCGCAGCTCCAGCAGGTCATTGCTTACCCGGAAATTACTATAGTATTCCAGTATTTCCTGCTGCAGCAGCTCGACGCGCCGGCGCGCCCGCTGGAGGCGCTTGTCGGTACGCACGATGCCCACGTAGTCCCACATGAACCGCCGCAGCTCGTCCCAGTTGTGGCTGACCACCACCTCCTCGTCGGAATCCGTGACCCGTGACTCGTCCCAGGACGGCAGGTCCGGCGGCAGCGGGATGCCGGCCAGCCGTGCGTGGATGTCCTCGCTGGCGGCCTGGGCGAACACCAGGCATTCCAGCAGCGAGTTGCTGGCCATGCGGTTGGCGCCGTGCAGGCCGGTATGGGCGCACTCTCCGATTGCGTACAGGCCTGGCACATCGGTGCGGCCGTGCAGGTCGGTGCGGATGCCACCACAGGTGTAGTGGGCGGCGGGTACCACCGGGATCGGTTCCTTCGTCATGTCCATGCCCAGTTCCAGGCAGCGGCCATACACGGTGGGGAAGTGCTCGGTGATGAACGCGGCCGGCTTGTGGCTGATGTCCAGCAGCACATGGTCGATCCCCAGGCGCTTCATCTCGTGGTCGATGGCGCGGGCGACGATATCGCGCGGCGCCAGTTCGCCCTGGGGATGGAATCGCGGCATGAAACGGGTGCCGTCGGGCAGCAGCAGCCGCCCGCCCTCGCCGCGCACCGCCTCGGTGATCAGGAAGGACTTGGCCAGGGGATGGTACAGGCAGGTGGGATGGAACTGGTTGAATTCCAGGTTGGCCACCCGGCAGCCGGCGCGCCAGGCCATGGCGATGCCATCGCCGCTGGCGGTATCCGGGTTGCTGGTATAGAGGTAGACCTTGCTGGCCCCGCCGGAGGCCAGCACCAGGCTGCGGGCGCGGAAAACCTCCACGTGGCCGCTCTCCCGGTCCAGCACATAGGCCCCCAGACAGCGCGGGTCCTGCAGGCCCAGCTTGGCGCTGGTGATCAGGTCGACGGCGATGTGCCGTTCGTAGAGGTCGATGTTCTCGCGCCGGCGGGTCTCCGCCTCCAGGCTGTTTTCGATGGCCTTGCCGGTGGCGTCGGCCGCGTGGATCACGCGTCGGTGGCGGTGGCCGCCCTCGCGGGTGAGATGGTAGTCCTGGCGACCGTCGGCCTTCTCCTCGCGGGTAAAGGGCACACCCAGGTCGATCAGCCAGCCGATGGCGGCGGCGCCATGTTCCACGGTGTAGCGTACCGCCGCCGGGTCACAGAGACCGGCTCCGGCGGCCATGGTGTCGGCAATATGGGCATCGACGGAGTCGTCCTGGTCCAGCACGGCGGACACCCCGCCCTGGGCGTAGAAGGTGCTGCCCTCGCGCAGCGGACCCTTGGACAGCACCGCCACCCGCAGCTCGCCGGGCAGGCGCAGGGCGCAGCTCAAGCCCGCGGCCCCGCTGCCAATAATCAGTACGTCGTAGTCTCGTTGCTGCTGCATCGGTGGTGGCTGCCGGGCAAATCGGGTATGTTGACGCCTCGCGCGCGGCAGCCGGGCCTTGGTCCCGGCTGCCGCGCGCCTACCTTACCTTAATAGAGACATCCTGGCGAACTATCCCCGGCGGACGTGGTCTACGCTGCTGAGCGACGATTGACGGCATCCGGGTTGTGAAAGGAGACAGGCCCGGATGGGCGAACGCAGTGTTGATCAGGAGCTGGTGGAGCGGGTTCAGCGCGGCGACAAGACGGCCTTCGATGTTCTGGTGCGCAAGTACCAGCACCGCCTCGGCAAAGTCATCGCCCGCTACATCCACGACCCCAGCGAGGTACTGGATGTCTCCCAGGAGGCCTTTATCAAGGCCTATCGCGCCCTGCCGTCCTTTCGGGGTGACAGCGCCTTCTACACCTGGCTGTACCGGATCGCCATCAATACGGCGAAGAACCATCTGGTGGCCCAGGGACGCCGCCCCCCC
>SWBZ01003144.1_pt1 | contig 17288 bp, 14 predicted proteins | sample 4693031 | NCBI WGS metagenome assembly SWBZ01 (sample SAMN10267274, study PRJNA491770) | bioreactor metagenome | isolation source: DHS bioreactor inoculated with | place: Japan: off Shimokita Peninsula
GCGCATCGAGGCCGGCACCTATGGCGAATGCGTCAAATGCGGTGCGGAGATTTCCGAGGAAAGGCTCGACGCCCTGCCGCACACGCCGTTCTGCCGCGAATGCGCGCGGGCGATGTAGCGGAACCTTTGCAACTGCCAGCCCTCATCGCCGGCCGGGTTTGAAAACCCGGCTGCGCGGTCTTCCTCTTTTCCCAACAAAAACCCGGCCTTGCGTGGCCGGGCTTTTTTCGACGCAGGGTCGGACGTCAGCTGTCGAGGAAGCTGCGCAGTTTGCGGCTTCGCGACGGATGCTTCAGTTTCCTGAGCGCCTTGGCCTCGATCTGGCGGATACGCTCGCGCGTCACCGAGAACTGCTGGCCAACCTCTTCCAGCGTGTGGTCGGTATTCATGCCGATGCCGAAGCGCATGCGCAGCACCCGCTCCTCGCGCGGCGTCAGCGAGGCCAGCACGCGCGTCGTCGTCTCGCGCAGATTGGCCTGAATCGCCGCGTCGATCGGCAGAACCGCGTTCTTGTCCTCGATGAAATCGCCCAGATGCGAATCCTCCTCGTCGCCGACCGGCGTTTCGAGCGAGATCGGCTCCTTGGCGATCTTCAGCACCTTGCGCACCTTCTCCAGCGGCATGGCCAGTTTTTCGGCCAGTTCCTCCGGCGTCGGCTCGCGTCCGATCTCGTGCAGCATCTGGCGCGAGGTGCGCACGATCTTGTTGATCGTCTCGATCATGTGGACCGGAATGCGGATGGTGCGCGCCTGGTCTGCGATCGAGCGGGTGATCGCCTGCCGGATCCACCATGTCGCATAGGTGGAGAACTTGTAGCCGCGCCGGTATTCGAACTTGTCGACCGCCTTCATCAGCCCGATATTGCCCTCCTGGATCAGGTCCAGGAATTGCAGGCCGCGATTGGTGTATTTCTTCGCGATCGAGATGACGAGCCGCAGATTGGCCTCCACCATCTCCTTCTTGGCGATCGCCGCCTCGCGCTCGCCTTTCTGCACCTGGTTGACGATGCGCCGGAACTCGGCGATCGAGATCGCGGTCTCCTGGGCGAGATTCTGGATCTCGGTGCGCAGCGCGCGAATGCCCTGGCCCTCGTTCTTGGTAAATTCCTTCCAGCCGCGGCTCGACAGGTTGGCGATCCGCTTCATCCAGTTGGGATCGAGTTCCGAACCCTGATATTCCTTGATGAACTCCTCGCGCCGCACGCCGTAGCTCTCGGCCAGGCGCAGGAGCCGGCCTTCGTTCTGCACCAGCCGCTTGTTGATGTCGTAAAGCTGCTCGACCAGCGCCTCGATGCGGTTCTGGTTGAGCGACAGCGATTTGACCGCCTTGATCAGTTCTTCCTTGAGCTTCTTGTAGGAGCGCTCCTGGCTCGGCGACAGCGAGCCGGACGCCGCCAGCCGGTTCTCGACCTGCTGGTCCTGCAGCTTCCTGAGCTTCCTGTAGGTGTCGGCGATGAAATCGAGCGTTTCCATCACCTGCGGACGCAGCTCGGCCTCCATCGCCGCCAGCGACAGATTGGCCTCGTCCTCCTCGTCGTCCTCTTCCTCGGGCTGGCCCTCGCCGCCGACATTGGTAATGTCGTCGTCGCGGCCCCGGCGCGCACCCTTCGGGTCGTCCTTCTTGGCCGCCTCGTCCTCGTCTTTGCGCTCGATCGCCGGAGCCTGCTTGGCTTCGGGGCCGGCATAGGTGGTCTCCAGATCGATGATCTCGCGCAACAGGATCTTGGCTTCGTTCAGCTCGTCGCGCCAGATGATGATCGCCTGGAAGGTCAGCGGGCTTTCGCACAGGCCCGCGATCATCGTCTCGCGGCCGGCCTCGATGCGCTTGGCGATCGCGATCTCGCCCTCGCGCGACAACAGCTCCACCGAGCCCATCTCGCGCAGATACATGCGCACCGGATCGTCGGTGCGGTCGGTCGGCTCCTTCTTAGTCGTCGTGGGCGCGACCGCGGTGCCGGCCTGTTCGGTGAGTTCGGTCGATTCCTCCTCGCCGCCGGCATTGGCGCGTTCGCCCTCGCCGTCCTCGCTCGGCTCGTCGTCCTCGACGACATTGATGCCCATGTCGGACAGCATCGCCATCGTGTCTTCGATCTGCTCGGAGGTCACCTCCTCCGACGGCAGGACGGCGTTGAGCTCGTCCATCGTCACATAGCCGCGCTTCTTGGCGACCTTGATCATCTTCTTGACCGCGTCGTCGGAGAGATCGAGCAACGGGCCGTCCGGACCGCCTTCGCGTTCGGTCTCGGCCTCTTCCTTTTCTTTTGTCGCCATGCTTGTATCTCCAACTGCGCGGAAGGTCGTCTGCCGCCTTCCGTTCGGGGGGTCGGATGCGCCCGTCCGTTATCCCGTCAGCGAGTAACTGTCTCGCGTTAAAGCCCGCTTAACCCTGACACGCCCCTGTCCGAATCGTCCGGAAGGGAGGGTGGGGCCATCGTTAACGAATTCAACCCGCCCTGATTCCGTCATTTACCGACGACGTCAAGCCATGCGGCGCCACTTCGCGCGAAAAAAGCCCGCAAGCGTCAGCTTCGGGCCGTTTTGCCGGACAAGAGACCAAATCCTTCAATGAGCGCTTCCGTCGCATGGGCATTGCGCAACTGAGCCTGGATTTCGAGCAGTTGCCGGTAGTTCTCGTCGGTCGGGTCGGCGGCGAGCGCCGCCTCGGCCACCTTGAGCTCCTTATGTAGGGTGCCCGCCGAAAGGTGCAAGTGCAGCGCCTGCTCGAAGGCGTCGCGCGCGTCGTCGAGGGCCGCGTCGGCGAGTGCCGGCCATTGCCGCGCGCGCCGCACCAGCGTCTCCGCCCGTTTCCAGGCCTCGCCGAGCCCGGCCTTGTCCAGCCACGCAACCACCGCGGCCCGCTCGGCCGCCACGCCGTGCGCAACGGCGTCCAGAAGGGCCGCGTGCAGGCGCTTCAAATCCGGATGGGTCAGTTCCAGCCGCTCGGCGACATCGAAATGACCGTCGAACAGCGCCGGATGATTGATCAATGACACGACCAGCACCGTCTCGCGCAGCGACATGATCCCGGCCGACTGGCGCACCACCGCCGAACGCGCCAGGCTTTGCGAAACGGCGAGACGGCCGGCCGCATGCGGCCCCCGGCCGCGCCCGGCCTGACCGGGCCCGCCCGATGCGTCGCCGCGGTGGCGGCCGCGCTCGCCGCTGCCGAAAAAACCCTGAACGCGCTCGCGCATGTCCTGGCTGTAGTGCCGGCGCACGCTTTCGTCGCGAATGCGCCCGACGAGGTCGCGCAGGCGTTTTTCGAGCTCGGCGCGCCGTTCGGGCGTGTCGAACACGCCTCCCGCCGTTTCGCGCTGCCACAGCATGTCGGCGAGCGGGCGCGCGTCGGCCAGAACGGCCGAAAACGCCTCCTTACCGCCCTCCTTGACCAGGTCGTCGGGATCCTGGCCTTCGGGAAGCAGGGCAAAGCGCAGGCTGCGACCGGGTCCGATTTCCGGCAATGCGAGGTCCGCCGCCCGCCAGACGGCTTTCAGGCCGGCCTGGTCGCCGTCGAAACACAGGATCGGTTCCGGCGACATCCGCCACAGCAGGGCGAGCTGGTTTTCCGTCAGCGCCGTGCCCAGCGGCGCAACCACATTGGCGAACCCGGCCTGGGCGAGCCCGATCACGTCCATGTAGCCTTCGACCGCGATCACCGTGCCGTCGCGGCCCTGCCCCTTGCGGGCGCGGGCGAGATTGTAGAGCACGTTGCCCTTGTGGAAGAGCTCGGTGTCATTGGAGTTGAGATATTTGGCCGAGATCGCCGGCGACATGGCCCGACCGCCAAAGGCGATCACCCGTTCGCGGGCATCTTCGATCGGAAACATGATGCGGTCGCGGAACCGGTCGTAGGAAACCGCGATGTCGTCGCCGTGCACGACCAGACCGCAGGCCTCGATCTGATCCTTGCCCACGCCCTTGCCGGCGAGGTAGCTTTTCAGCGCGTTGCGGCTGTCCGGCGCGTAGCCGAGGCGGAACGTTTGCTGCGTGGCCGAGCTGACGCCGCGCTCGCGCAGATAGGCGCGCGCGGCCGCGCCGGCGGCCGACTGAAGCTGCTCCTGGAAAAAGGCCGCCGCCAGTTCCATCACCTCGCTCAGGCTGGCGCGTTTTTTCTCCCGGCGCTCGGCCTCGGGATCGCGCGCCGGCATCGGCACGCCGGCCATGTCGGCGATCCGCTCGACCGCTTCGGGAAACGACAGGCCGTCGAGCTCGGTCAGGAACCGGAAATGGTCGCCCGACACCCCGCAGCCGAAGCAATGATAGCGTCCCTTGCGGTCCTCGCAGTGAAAGCTCGGCGTGTTTTCGCCATGGAACGGACAGCACGCCCAGTAATCGCCGCGCGATGCATTGGTCTTCTTGCGATCCCAGGTCACGCGCTGGCCGATGACGGCCGAGATCGAAACCCGGTCGCGTATTTCATCGAGGAAGGAGGGTGAAAAGCGCATAAAACCTGTCTCCGCCCCCCATATAGGCGCGCACCGCGAAGCGCGCGAGCGCAATCGGCCACCATACCCGGTTTTCACAGCTTCGGTGCCGCGCCGCGTCCGGTCCCCGAGCCTTGATCGGCCCGCAAAAGGCGCGATTCATCTTTTTTCAAGCCCGAACTGCTAGAGAACTGGCCGATATCGACGCGGGGGGCACGATATGTTGACGGTCTATAACTGCATCCTAACAGAGCACGACCTGCGGCTCGTGCTGCTTGCCGCCGTGATCTGCCTGATCGCGTCGCTCACCGCGGTCAATCTTCTTCACCATGTCGGCCGGGCCCGCGGGCCCATGCGCCATGTGTGGACGGCCGTGTCGGCGACCGCGATCGGCTCGGGCGTCTGGGCCACCCATTTCATCGGCATGCTCGCCTTCCAGCCCGGCGTGCCCAACGGCTACGATCTCGGCCTGACATTGGTTTCGCTGCTGGTCGCCATCCTGGTCACTGGCGGCGGCATAACCGTCGCCGTGGCGCGTCCGGGCATCGACAACCGTCTGGTCGGCGGCGCCATGATCGGCGCCGGCATCGCCGCCATGCACTATATCGGCATGGCCGCCTTCCAGGTTCAGGGCGTGATGGCCTGGAACCAGCTTTTCGTCGCCGCCTCGCTCGTGGCCGGCATCGGCCTCGGCGCGCTGTCGGTTTTCGTCGCCCTGCGCTCCCCGACCGTACTGTCGCGGGTTTCCGGCGCGCTGGTGCTGACGCTGGCGATCTGCGGCATGCATTTCACCGGCATGGGCGCGGTGTCGATCCTGCCCGACGCCTCCGTCGCCGTCCCGGCGAGCGCCATCCCCGCCCCGCTTCTTGCCGGCGCGGTCGCCGCGGCAAGCTTCATCATCCTGCTTCTGGTCTGCACCGCGCTTTGGATCGACGTACGCGACTACCGCAACGCCGAGAAGGAAGCCGCGCGCATGCACAATCTCGCCGACGCGGCGATCGAGGGTCTCCTTTTGTGCAGGAACACCCGCCTCGTGACGGCCAATGCCAGCTTCATGGCGCTGACGGACTGGACCCCGGACAATCTGGCCGGCCGCGACCTCATCGACCTGTTTCCCGACCAGGACGTGTGCCGTTCTCTGCTCGACGGCTCGCAGGAAATCTTCGAGACCGAACTGGTCATCAACGAGGGCAACAGCATTCCGGTCGAGTTGTTGTCGCGCTTCGTCGACTTCGGCGGCAAGCCGCATGTGGTGGTCGCCGTGCGCGACATTCGCGAGCGCAAGGCGGCCGAGGCCGACATTCGCCGGCTGGCCCTGCACGACGCACTGACCGGCCTGCCCAACCGGCGCGCCTTCTCCGCCCGGCTCGACGAGGAAATCCTCGCCACCGGCGACACGGGCGGCCACCTGGCGCTGTTGTGTCTGGATCTCGACCGGTTCAAGGAGGTCAACGACCTGTTCGGCCACGCCGCCGGCGACGTGATGCTCAAGAAGGTCGCGCGCTGCGTGTCCGGCGCGCTGGTCGAGGGCCAGATGCTGGCCCGCCTCGGCGGCGACGAGTTCGCCATCATCGCCCCGCGCCTGCCGCGGCCCGAAGACGCCGCGCGGATCGCGGAATCGGTCTTGAACGCCCTGCGCGAGGAGAACGAAAACGCCACCGATGACGGGCTGATGTCGACCAGCATCGGCATCGCGCTGTTTCCCGACGACGCCAGGGACCGCGAGACGCTGTTGAACAACGCCGACGCCGCGCTCTACCGGGCCAAGTCGGAAGGACGCGACACCTGGCGCTTCTACGAGGAGGCGATGGGCATGGAGGCGCGCGCGCGGCGGCTGATGGAACACGAACTGCGCCATGGCGTCGCCCGCAACGAATTCCGCCTCGTCTACCAGCCGCAGAAAAAGCTCGACACCGGCGAGACGATCGGCTTCGAGGCGCTGCTGCGCTGGTCCAATCCCACGCGCGGCAATGTCTCGCCGGCGCTTTTCGTCCCGATCGCGGAGGAAAGCGGCATCATCGTGCCTATCGGCGAATGGGTGCTGCGCACGGCCTGCAAGGAAGCCGTCACCTGGCAAAAGCCGGTGACCATCGCCGTCAACGTGTCGCCGGTCCAGCTCCACAGCCCGAGCTTCGTGCAGACCGTGCACGAGATCCTGCTGCAGACGGGTCTCGCGCCGAGCCGGCTCGAGATCGAGATCACCGAGACCGCCCTCGTGCGCGACATGACCCGCGCCCTGACGACGCTGCGCCAGCTCAAGGCGCTCGGCGTCCACATCGCCATGGACGATTTCGGCACGGGCTATTCCTCCCTGTCCAACCTGCGCGCCTTCCCGTTCGACAAGATCAAGATCGACGGCTCCTTCATCAAGCAGGTCGACACCAACGAACAGGCCGCCACCATCGTCAAGGCGGTGCTCGGCATCGGGCGCGGCCTCGGCCTGCCCGTGCTCGCCGAGGGTGTGGAGACCTCGGAGGAGCTGCGCTTTCTGGCTGGCGAGTTCTGCCAGATCGGCCAGGGCTATCTGCTCGGTCGCCCCGCTCCCGTCGCCGCGCTCGACGACAGGCCCGATGTCGAACACCGGTGCGAATCCGACGCCGCCTGAGCGCCACCGTCGAAAAAAGGCACCAAAACCAGCGCAACGGGCCCGGCGCGGCCGCGTTGCGCAACGCGACAGCGCGGCGTATCGTGCGCTCCGCCGCCCTGCCCCCCGGCACAACGACATGCCGCCCGGGCGGCGCTCCGCAACGGAGTGGACAGTGATGAACGCGCCGCTTTCCCCGACACCGAGCGACAGCGCATCGTTTGACGCGGCGCGATGAGCGGCTCGCTCGTGCTCCTGCATCTGGCCGGCGCGGTGGCGCTGCTGTTGTGGGCCACCCGCATGGTGCGCACCGGCGTCGAGCGCGCCTATGGCAACCTGCTGCGCCACCGGATGCGCGCCACCCTGCGCAACCCGCTCCTGGCGGTGCTGGCCGGCGCCGCCCTGGCCGTGGCGCTGCAGAGCGCGACGGCGGTCAGCCTTCTGGTCGGCTCGTTCGCCGGCGCCGGCATCGTGTCGGCGACGGCCGGACTGATCGCCGTTCTGGGCGCCGATATCGGCTCGGCGCTGGTCGTCAAGATCCTGTCCTTCGATCTCGCCTTTCTGGTCCCCGTGTGCCTGGTCGCCGGCACGACCATGTTTCTGGCCACCCAGGCGCGCAGCTGGCGCCAGTTCGGCCGTATCCTGATCGGGATCGGCCTGCTGATCCTGTCGTTGCGCATGATCGGCGAGGCCTCCGAGCCGCTGCGCGACAGCCGCCTGCTGCCGGTCGTCGTCGACTATCTCACCGGCGACCCCGCCACCGCCTTCATCGTTGCCGCGCTGACGACCTGGCTGTTTCACTCCTCCGTCGCCGCCATCCTGCTCGTGGTGGCGCTGGCGGGCCGCGGCCTGGTTCCCGTGGAGCTCGGACTGGTCTTCGTGCTCGGCGCCAATCTCGGCGGCGGTGTCATCGCGGCGGTGCTGGCACGGGCGATGCCGCCGCTGTCGCGCACTGTGCCGATCGGCAATCTGATCGTGCGCGCCACCGGCGCGATCCTGGCCCTGATCGCGGTCGTGCTTGTCGGGGCGCCGCTGGAGCGGCTGGGCGCAACGCCGGCCGAACAGCTCATCCACGCCCATCTGCTGTTCAACGGCCTGCTGGCCTTGCTCGGCGTTCCCCTCGCCGGCCTCGTCATCCGCCTCACGACGGCGATGACGTCGACGCGCACCGCCGCCGCCGGCGAACTGCTCGCCGCCACCGAACTCAGCGCCTTGAACGAGAAGGCCCTGGATAAACCGGCCCAGGCGCTGGCCAACGCGACGCGCGAAGTGGTGCGCGTGTGCGAGATCATCGAAATCATGCTCGCCCGCATCATCGAACTCTACGCCCATGCCGACAAGGACGGCATCGACGCGCTTGCCGCGCTCGACGACAGGGTCGACAGGCGCCACGCCGCCATCAAGCTCTATCTGGCCAAGACCACCGTCCACCGGCTGACCGAGGACGAGGCGCTACGTTACCAGGAACTGATCGGCGCCTGCGTGAAACTCGAGCAGGTTGGCGACATCATCGTGCGCAACATGCTCGTCCACGTGCGCAAGAAGATGGAGCGCGGCCTGGAATTCACGGACGAGGGCTGGCGCGAACTCACCGGCTTCCACGCCGCCGTCGCCGCCAATGCCAGGCTGGCCTTCAACGTGCTGGTATCGCGCGACAGCGAGACCGCGCGTCAGCTCGTCGCCGAAAAGGACCGGCTGCGCGACAAGGAAAAAGCGTCCAACCAGAGCCATTTCGACCGGCTGCGCGAAGGCACGACAAAAAGCCTCGAGACGAGTTCGATCCATCTCGACACGCTGCGCGACTTGAAGCAGATCAATTCGCTGCTCGCCTCGATCGCCTATCCGGTGCTTGAGGAACACGGCATGCTCAGCGACACGCGCCTGAAGGCGGGATAGGCCCCCGCCCGCCCGACGGGACCGGCGTCAGCGCAGCATGCCCTTGACGATGCCGCTCGCCTTGCCGAAATCCATCCGGTCGGGAAATTTCTCCTTCAGCGCGTTCATGCACTTGCCCATGTCGCGCAGGCCGCCGGCGCCGACCTCGTTGATGACCTGCTTGCAGGCCTGTTTGACCGCCTCGTCCTCAAGCGGCCGCGGCAGGAAGCCGCGAATCACGGCGATCTCCCGGCGCTCCTGCTCGGCCAGTTCGAGCTGGCCGGCCTCTTCGAAAGTGCGCGCCGAGTCCACGCGCTGCTTCACCATCTTGGCCAGGATCGCGGCGATCTCCTCGTCGCTGACGGGGTCCTTGCCCGCCGCGCGGTTCGCGATATCGCGATCCTTCACGGCCGCCTGGATCAGCCGGATCGTCGACAGCTGGCGTTTGTCCTGGGTCTTTTGCGCGTCCCTGAGTGCGCACGCGAGTTTTTCGCGCATCGGATCCATCTCCATTCGCGGCCATGCACCATAGCGCCCCGTCTTGGCGGAGGCAAACCGTTTGTATAAGTGCAACTTATTGTTTTTAATGGATAAAACTTTTGCCCTTGTACCAATCTTCACAGATTGACCGGCGTCCGCGCTTCGCCTATTGTCCGCGCCTTGCATGGACGTATACCTGTTCGCACGGATCGACGGCTTGCCGTGGGTCGCGTGCGTTTCTTCGCGCCATATGGCCTTTGGCCGCCCGCCTTTCAAGCCCGGGCGCCCGACCTGACGGAGAGTAGAGATGACGCATTCGACCGCGGCCTGGACCCCGACGCCCCCCACGGCCCTGCTCGTTCTGGCCGACGGGACCGAGATCGAGGGAACCGGCCTCGGCGCGGAGGGAATCGCGGTCGGCGAGGTCTGCTTCAACACCGCCCTGACCGGCTACCAGGAAATCCTCACCGATCCCTCCTATGCCGGCCAGATCGTCACCTTCACCTTTCCGCATATCGGCAATGTCGGCGCCAACGATGAGGACATCGAAGACCTGACGCCGGCCGCGCGCGCCGGCGCCGTCGGGGCCGTGTTCAAAGCCGATCTCACCAACCCGTCCAACCATCGCGCCGGCGAACATCTCGACGCCTGGCTGAAACGCCGCGGCATGGTCGCCATGTGCGGCATAGACACCCGCGCGCTGACCGCGCTGATCCGCGAAAAGGGCATGCCCAACGCCGTGATCGCCCATGCGCGCGACGGTGTGTTCGACCGCGCCGAGTTGAAGCGGCGGGCGGCCGAATGGCCGGGCCTGGTCGGGCTCGATCTGGCCAGGGAGGTCACGTCCGGTCAGAGCTCGACCTGGACCGAGACGCCGTGGCGGCTCGGCGACGGATACGGCCGCCAGGATGCGCCGACCATGCATATCGTGGCGATCGACTACGGGGTGAAGCGCAACATATTGCGGCTTCTGGCCGGTCTCGGCGCGGAAGTGACGGTGGTGCCGGCCACCACCTAAAAAAAAAAAAAAAAAAAAAAAAAAAAAAAAAAAAAAAAAAAAAAAGGCGACTATGCCGTGCCCGTCATTCGCGAACTTCTGAAAAGCGACATACCGGTGTTCGGCATCTGCCTCGGGCACCAGATGCTGGCGTTGGCGTTGGGGGCGCGCACGGTCAAGATGCACCAGGGGCATCACGGCGCCAATCACCCGGTCAAGGACCACACCACCGGCAAGGTCGAGATCGTGTCGATGAATCACGGCTTTGCCGTTGATTCGGCCTCGCTGCCCGACACGGTGGAAGAGACCCATGTCTCGCTGTTCGACGGGTCGAACTGCGGCATCGCGCTGAAGGGCCGGCCGGTATTTTCCGTGCAGCAGCATCCCGAGGCCTCGCCCGGCCCGCAGGATTCGCACTACCTCTTCCGCCGCTTCGTCAATTTGATCCGCGCGCGCAAGAACGAGCCGGCGCTGGCCGAGCGCTAGCGCCAAAGGCGATTGCAACGCGGCCTCCGGCTCCGCATTCTGCTTCGGTAGGTGTTGGAGGACCGAGCCATGCAATTCGACAGGGAACTGATTTCCAACGGCAACCCGATGGAGGCGATCGTCGGGTTCTCGCGCGCGGTGCGCGTCGGCCCGTTCATCTCGATCGGCGGTACCGCGCCCGTAGGCGCCGACGGCAGGACCGTCGGCATCGCAGATGTCGCCGCGCAAACCCGCCAGTGTATCGAAATCATCAAGGACGCGCTCGAGCGCGCCGGCTCGGGGCTTCACGACGTCGTGCGCACGCGCGTCATCCTCACCGATATCGACAACTGGAAAGCGGCCATCGACGTCCGCAAGGAATATTTCAAGGATGTGCGGCCCGTCGACACGATTATGGCGATAGATCGTTTCGTGAACCCGGAGTGGCTTGTTGAATTCGAGGCCGATGCGGTGATTGCGGGCTGGGGCGAAAACTAACCGCAAACAAGAAAAGGGCGGCCCGAAAGCCGCCCAGCCCCGCTCCGTTCGTGCCTCCTCGCGCTACGACGTCAACCGCAGCCGCACCACCCGGTCGCGGATTTCCTCGAACACCTCGTCGAGCTGCGAGCGCGACGGCGCGTCGAAGAAATGCGCCGAGCTGGACGCGCAGTCCTTGAGCATCATGCCCGTCTTCACGTCCGGCTCCTCGAGCCTGATCGTGTAGACGATAATGTTCTGCGCCTTGGCGTTCTCGCACGCCGCCAGCGTTTTTTCGTTCATCAGCCTGTTGGTGTCGGAGGACGAGCCGGCGGTGATCCCCAGCCGCCCGTCGACCAGATAGCCTTGGCTGGTATAGCTCGACCCGAGCGCGTTTCTGGTATTGCCGAACACGTTCGAGCCGTCCGTCAGGACGATCATGATCTTCTCGACCCCGATTGTCTTGGAATCGCGTCCTTCGGTGAAAGGCTCGTGCGGCGACAGCACCCGCATGCCCCAGGCCACCCCTTCCATGATGTTGGTGGTGCCTCTGGCCCTGAGCGACTCGACCTTGTCGACGACCGCCCGGAAATCGGTATTCAACGGCATGATCGGCTGGGTCAGGCAATCGCGGTTCGGCCCTCGCCCGCCAGATAAGTTGGCGTCCGGTGTCAGCCATTCGAGCCCGGGATCGGGCGGCGCGAGCACGGTCACGCCGTATTTCAACAGCTTCTTGGCCTTGCCGATCGCACTCTGGTCGAGCGGATCCGCGTCCGAGCCGATATAGCTGTTGGAATAGCCCTTCTCGTCGGGCTCGTCGATCGAAAAGGCCGGCACGAACAGGCTTGCCGCGTCCTTTTTGGTCGGCTCGCTGTCCTCGACGTCATGCGCCACCTTGCCGCCGCCGTAACGCGTCTCGACGCATCCGGCCCATTCCTCGCCGAGATGGTTGAACAGCTCGAACCGGCTCAGCCCCTTCTGCAGCTCGACCTGCGGAACATCCGCTTCCCCTTTGAGATCGAGCCACTCGGCCCCGGTCTTGTTCTTGACCTTGCCGTTCTTCTTGAATTGCGGACCGAAATGCGGACCGACATTGACGAAATTCGCGAACGGAACCACTGCGAATTTCAGCTTGTCCTTGCCCTTGACCTGGGCCGACATGGTGTTGACCAGACCGAGAACGGCGTCCTTCATGGCAATCAGCTTGCCGCCGGACATGGAACCGGTTGTGTCGAGCACCAGCGCGATTTCGTAGTTGGTGTAGGCCAGATCGGCCGTGGACCGCGCCGACACTTTCCAGTTTTCGTAACCCAGCAGCGAGCCGAAGGTCAGGTTGGCGCGCGCAGCCGCCTTGATGTCGACCTTGGTGCCGCTGCGATTGATCTCCAGTTCCGCGAATCGCGGGTCGAAATTCGTGTCGAGAAACTGCGTGGCGATCTTGTTGGCTTCCACGTCGGAGAGCGACTCGCCCTCGCGTGCGATCGCCAGCGCGGCCGAATCCATCGCCTGCTGGAGTTGCGCCTGTCTGGCGCTGATCGAGGCGAAGTCGATCGCCGTGCCGCCGGCAAGCAGCAACGGCAGCATCGCCAGCGCCATCATCATCCCGTAATGGCCGCTTTCGTCGCGGCGGAAATGCTGAAGCAGAGATCGTGCCATGCCAAACCCCCTCGGCAATTTGCAAGGGGGGATGATAGGATAGTCAAATTAATGCGCGGATAACCGGCAGGCTTAACGGCTCCATAATAAATTATGCCGAACACGCACGACCGCAACCGGTCCCCGGCCCGGGCCTTCCTGTCATCGCAGACCCGCAATCGCCCGCATAGGAACAGTGCGTCGTCCCGGTCAAGCGCGGGTCGACCGGTCAGGCGCGGCGCCAGACCTCGTCCCGCATTAGCCAAACGAGCCGTCCCGCCGTGGTCTCAGACCGGGCCGTTGAACGTGTCGCAGACGTCGAGCCGGCCGCTCTCCAGGCCGCGCGAGAACCATGCGCGCCTTTGCGCCGACGTGCCGTGGTTGAAACTCTCGGGCACGACATATCCCTGTGTGCGCCTTTGCAGCGTGTCGTCGCCGATCTGATTGGCGGCGTTGAGCGCCTCGTCGATGTCGCCCGCCTCCAGCAGTCCCTTCTGCGCGGTGTAGTGAGCCCACATGCCGGCGAAACAGTCGGCCTGCAGCTCGACGCGGATCGACATCTGGTTGGCTTCTGCCTGGCTCATTGTCTGGCGCATTGCGTTGAACTTGGGCAGCACGCCGATCAGGTTCTGCACATGGTGGCCGACCTCGTGGGCGATCACATAGGCCTGGGCGAAATCGCCGGCTGCGCCGAAACGACGGGCGAGTTCGTCGAAAAAGGTCAGGTCGAGATAGAGTTTCTTGTCGCCCGGACAGTAGAACGGCCCCGACGCGGCCGAGGCGAAGCCGCAGGCCGAGCGTACCTGGCCCGAAAACAGCACCATTTTCGGCTCCGTGTAGGTCGCGCCCTCGGCCTGGAAAATGCCTGTCCACACGTCTTCCGTCTCCGCCAGCACCACGCCGGCGAACTGCGCGGCCTCGTCGCTGACCCGCGTCTGCTGCTGGCCGGCCGGCGCGCCGCCCGGGTCTTGCGACAGCATCTCCAGCGGGTCGATGCCGCAGGCCCTGAGCGCGAAGAACAGCACCACCAGGACGATGATGCCCGAAATCCCGCCGCCGCCGCCGATCCGGCCGACCGGAATGCGCACGCCGCCGCCGCCGCGCCCGAAGCCGCCGCCACCGCTGCGTCCGCGCCGGTCTTCCACATTGGAGCTTTGTCGTCTGCCGCGCCAACGCATGTCGAATCTCCCAGCCAGCCCACCGCGCCCGCCGCAAGGGGGAACGCACGCTTTCGCGACGGTTTTAACCCATCAAGTCGTGTTCGTCTCGCCTCGCGTGCCGTCCGCTGCTCAACGCCCGAAGGCGCATCGTCGTCCGGTCGGGCGCTGCCCGTTCCAGGCCGCGCCGACGTCGCGGGCCAGAGCGGCCCGACCCGGCATGAGCACGCCTTGCCGATCGCCCTTCAGATAAAGCACCACTCGCAGCCCGTTGCGCCCGGCCAGCGCGTCGGCGATCATCTCGTCGGCCAGGATGATGCGCCGCCCATAGGCCTGCCGCGACGACAGCGTGAGTTGCGGCATCACGTGACCGACAAGCTCGGTGCAGAACAACCGGTCGGGATCGTCGCCGTCGAAATTGAAATCGAACGGCCCGCCGACATGGCCGGCAAGCCGCACGGCCTCCCCGGCGCGTCCGCCCTTGCCGGTGCGGTTCGGCCGCAACAGGACCAGCCGGTCCGTATTGAGCACCGCCTCGGGGCGCGACAGGTGCACGCCGCGATAGTCGGCCTCGACGAATACCGCGCCGGCGCGGATCGCGGCCTGGTGCGGCCGCACCGCCGGGTGGTCCCACACGCCGAGCCGGCGCAGCTCCGCCTCCGTGCCCAGATAGGTGATCGCGTGCACGAACAACCCCGGCAGGGTGTTGCCGGACAGCCTGCCCTTGGAACTGACCACGATGATGTCGAGCGGCCGCATCCGCTCGCCGAGCAGGCGCAGCGCCTTGTCGTCGCCGGCCAGGTGTCCGCCGCGCCAGGCAATCCGGCCGATCACGTTTCCAACCAACGGCGCCGCCGGTTCGACAAGCGCCACCAGCCAGGCAGGCGAGCGCTCCGGCGTCTCGCAGCACCCGGCGAGCGGGTTGTCCTGCCCGATCCCGGCATCGCCGGACGCGTTTTGGGGCGCATGGGCGCAGGCCGCCAACAGCGCGGCGACGGCGAGCAGGGCCGTGAGGCGCAAGCGCGCCCACGCCCGGTCAAGCGGTCGACGGTTGGTCACGGCCGAATTCCGGCGGCAGCGGGCTAGAATCAACGCAGCAGGAACACCTTGACGCTGCGCCGGTAGACCTCGACCTCGATCAGCGGCGTCCCGTTCATGATCGCCCGGCGGGTGCGCGCATCCATCGCCCCGCGCCGCTCGAGCATGCTTTGCAGACGCGCCCGCGCCTTGGCGGAGGCGAACCACGAATCGCCGGTGTCCTCCGCATCGATCCAGCCGAATTTGTGGTAGTTGGCCCGATCCTGGCGCACGACCTGCGCGGCGTTGTCGAGCGGATAGCCGTCGCTCGCCTCGTGATCATGCGGCGAAAGCCGCGCCACGTAGGAGCCGAGATAGGTATCGGCCGCCGCCATCGTGGCCGAGGCCGAAACAACCGCCGCGCCGATCGCGGCCATAAGAACGGTTCGTTTGAAAAACATCGCAAGCCCTCCGTGCACGCGTCCCGATCCTCTATGTCCCGGTTGCGCCCGCTCTCCCTTGATCCGAGTCAATCGCCGATGGCGTACGCGCAGCCTACGACGTTGTGCGGCGGAGAAAAAGCGGCGACCGCGCAAATGTGAGGTTCGGGGCGGCGTCAACGCCCCGAGGCGAGCGCCTCATGCTTGCTCCAGCGCCGCCACGATCTTGGTGAGTGCGGCCAGATAGGCCGCCTGCTCGCCCTCGTCGAGCGCAGCCAGCGCCGCGCCGTTGACCGCCGCCACCGCCGCGCGCACCGCCGGCGCCTTGTCGAGCGCCGCCGGCGTCAGCGACACCAGCGCGCTGCGCCCGTCGGCGGGATCGGGATCGCGGCGGATCAGCCCGTCGCGCTGCATGCGCGCCAGCGTGGCCGCCATGGTCGGCTGCTCGATGCCGGCGGCCGCGGCCAGCGCTTTCTGGGTCATGGTCCCGCCATTGCCGAGCGCAAAAAACACCGGCAAATGGCCGGACGCGAGCCCCAGCGGCTTCAGCCGCCGGTCGATGGCGCGGGCAAAAAGCCGCGCGGCCCAGTTGGTCATGTAGCCGGCCGATCGGTTGCGGACAAAATCCATTTTACATAGCTTGCTATTCAATTACATCGTATGCTATATAACATGCAGTTCCCGCGTCGATCAAGGAGACGATCGCAATGGCTCTGACCAGCACCACACATCGTTACGGCAGCGTCGCGGCCGGCCTGCACTGGCTGTCCGCGTTCGTGCTTTTCGCTCTCGTCGCAAGCGGCCTGCGGCTCGAGGCGATGGCCGGCGCCTCCGGCACGGCGGCTCTCTTGCGCCTTCATCTTAGCCTTGGGGTGATCGTCTTCGCGCTCACCCTGGCCCGCATCCTGTGGTGGGCTTTCGCCGACCGCCATCCCGACCCCGTCGGCGGCGCCGTCTGGCAGGCCAGGGCCGCGCGCCTCGTCCACTGGCTGTTTTATCCGGTGATCCTGCTCGCCGCCGCCAGCGGCATCGCCACCATCGCCGCGTCGGGCGCGGCCGGCCCGCTGTTCTTCGGCGACCCGGCTCCCCTGCCCGACTTTTCCGACCTGGCCCCGCGCCGCGCGCACGGATTTCTGGCCTGGGCGCTGATCGTCCTCACCGGCCTTCATGTCGCCGCGGCGCTCTATCACCAGCTGGTCAGGCGCGACCGCATCCTCGCCCGCATCCTGCCGGCCCTCGGCCGCGCGCGCCAGCCTGTCCCCTGAGCGAAGCAACGGCGCAACGGGGCGGTGGGCTCACAACAGCCAGCGAAAGGCGCGTTTGAGTTCCGCCGCCCCATCGCGATCGTACCAGCGTCCGTGCGCCAGGATCACGCGCACCGGCGCCCAGGCGATCATGCGCTCGACCGCCCGTTTCAGCGCCGCGCGGTGCGCCCGATAGGTCAGCCGCATGTCGCGCGGCATCTGTCCGTCCGGATCGCGCACGCCGCCAAGCCAGGTCAGAAGCCGCAGCACCGGGCCGAGCTTCTTCGGTTCGAAATTCTCGATCAAATCGGTGAGGATGAGCGTGCGGCTGTCGCGGTGGAAAAACACGAACTCCGTCATGTAGTCGCCCGCAACCGCCAGCGTCGCGAGCGCCTCGTCCCAGGGATAACCGGTCTCGCCGCCGAGATCGAACGCCTCGAAATCGATCCGCCCGCCGGCCTGCGCGCGGATCCGCGGCGCCAGCCAGACCCGCG
>SWBZ01001398.1_pt1 | contig 17181 bp, 22 predicted proteins | sample 4693031 | NCBI WGS metagenome assembly SWBZ01 (sample SAMN10267274, study PRJNA491770) | bioreactor metagenome | isolation source: DHS bioreactor inoculated with | place: Japan: off Shimokita Peninsula
TGACCTGAGACCCAAGTCTCATCCGCTTTTGCGCGGAGTCCGCTGGTTCGTTTCTGGCCTCATGCGGCCTGCTTTTGCAATGTCATTTTCATGGCGTATTCGCTGGGCGTGAGATTGCCGAGCGATGAATGCGGTCTGTTTCGGTTGTAGTCGTCCTTCCATGCGGTGATTTGTGAGCGAGCCTCGGCAAGGGTGGTGAACAGCGTCTCGTTGAGGCACTCGTCCCGGAAGCTGCCGTTGAAGCTTTCCACGAAGCCGTTCTGCATCGGTTTGCCCGGTGCAATGTAATGCCAGTCGACACCGGTTTCCTTGCACCATTTGAGAACAGCCATGCTGGTCAGTTCGGTCCCGTTGTCGGAGACCACCGTTACCGGTTTGCCCCGCAGCCGGATCAGGGCATCGAGTTCACGAGTGACACGAAGGCCTGACAGCGATGTGTCTGCTACCAGCGCCAGGCATTCCCGGCTGAAGTCATCGACCACGGCCAGAACCCGGAACCGGCGTCCGTCGGTGAAGGCGTCGGACACGAAGTCCAGGCTCCAACGTTCATTTGCCCTGCTGGGGAGACGCATGGGCCTTCTGGTGCCAAGGGCACGCTTGCGGCCGCCACGCTTGCGAACTTGCAGCTTCTCCTCGCGGTAAAGGCGCCTGAGCTTCTTCTGGTTCATCACGATCCCTTGTCGTTCCAGCATCAGGTGGATGCGCCTGTATCCGAACCGCCGACGCTCACCGGCGACCTTCTTCATCGCGGCACGCAGATCCGTGTCGTCCAGCCGGATGCTGCGGTATCGGACGCTCGACCGGTCGATCTTCAGAACTTCGCACGCCCGGCGTTGGCTCACGCCGTGCACCGTGCACAGGTGAGCCGCTGCCTCCCGCTTCGCGCCGGGCGTCACCATTTTTTTGATGCGACATCCTTCAGCATGGCGTTGTCGAGCATGGCTTCCGCCAACAGCTTCTTCAGCTTGGCATTCTCGTCTTCCAGAGCCTTCAGCTTGCGGGCGTCCGACACGTTCATGCCGCCGAACCTGGCCTTGTACTTGTAGAAGGTCGCTTCCGAGATGCCGTGCTTGCGGCAGACATCCGCCGTCTTCATCCCGGCTTCCTGCTCGCGCAGTATCCCGATGATCTGTTCTTCCGTGAACCGTGATCGCTTCATTTTGTCCGTCTCCTGGTTGGGACGGACTCTACACAAATATGGAGGAGATTCAGGGGCTCAGGTCAGAGAAGGTGAAGGAAGTCTTTCCTGAAAGCTTGGAGGAGCGCGCAGTGGACCGCCTAATGGACGGGATCGACAACTGGAGCTTCTATCGGTCAAAGCGCCCAGAATTTGTTGGTTAGGAGTTCCCCATGAACGGAGCATGCCAACCGCATCAAAAGCTGGCCACGGATACTACCGTGTGGACGGCTGCGGAATTGCTTGCAGACCGAACCTGGATTCACAATCTTGAGATGGCTGAACTGAGGGCACTTCGCAGAGTTACCCATGCTGCGCAGGCGCAAGAACCATCACCCAATCAGATTGAGCAATCGGGTTTTCTACCTCCCGCTCTGAAGATGGCTATCGGGAAAATCCACCACCATCTTAAGATAGGCCGCGGATTGTTCCTGCTCCGCGGGCTGAACGTCAAGGACTATAACCTTGATCAGTTGTTGATGCTCTGCTCGAAGTTGGCTTTCCAACTGGGATACCGGCTTGTTCCGCAGAGCCTATCTGGAGATCTTGTTCGGCTTGTCACCGATAGCGAAGAACTTTGGGGCGAGAGCAACAAGGGAGGTCACCGCAGCCGAGCTGAAATGCTACCGCACAGCGACAGTGCAGAATTCGTCGGCCTAATCTGCGTACGTTCTGCGAAGTCGGGTGGCGCAACATCGGTGTGTAGCTCATCAGCCGTGCACAACGAGATCATTAGGAGAAATGCGCATCACATTATTCCTCTCCTAAGCGGATTCCACTTCGATCTCGCAGGCAAGACGGAAGCCGGAGTAAGCCGGGATCGGATTCCGGTTTTCGCGTATTATGATGGTCGCGTTGTGTGCCATTTCAACCGCAGCCGAATTGAGACGGGAATGCAAAAAGCCGGAGTGCTCTTGTCTGTTGCTGAAAAGGCCGCTTTGAATCATATGAGTGAACTCACTCAACGCCCCGACCTCTCCGTGCGCTTTGAGTTGCGGCCTGGTGACATTCTCTTGCTAAACAACAGCAGCGTTCTCCACGCACGCGAAGCTTACGAGGATTGGCCGGAGCCCGATTGCAAACGATTGTTGATCCGATTGTGGCTGACGGCCTCAGGGGGACAGGATGGACTGGAGACCCATCGTTGATGACCAAATTACGTGTACTTGTGCCGACGGATTCACCTTCCGCCCAACCGGGAGAGCGATATGCATATGAAATGGAGGCATTGGCCCGTTTCGACATCGAAATCGTGGAATGTCATAAATCCGAACAACAATTCATTTCGTCTGCTAAGGGCGCAAAAGCTGTTTATGTAAGGGGAGTAAATATCACTCGCCCAATGATAGAGGCTTTAGATGAGTGCATCGTCATAGCCCTTGGTTCGGTAGGTATCGACTATGTTGACTTAAAAGCGGCAACTGTAAAGGGAATTTTAGTTACAAACTGTCCTGACACATTTATTGAGGAAGTTGCAGATCATACTATGATGCTGCTTTTGGCAACACATAGGCGTGCTCTGGAGCAGGACCGCTTCGTGCGGAGTGGTAACTGGGATGAGGGTCGGAGGCAGCTTCTAAAGGTTCCTAGACTTATGGGCCAAACACTTGGCCTCGTGGGGTTCGGCCGTGTAGGTCGCGCCGTTGCTGCGCGAGCTCGATCATTCGGGCTACGAACCGTCGCGTACGACCCGTTTGTCGATGAAACAATCGTCACGGCTGCGGACGTATTGCCCGTGGGAATAGATGAACTCATCGAGGCCGCAGACTTCATTTCTCTACATCTGCCTGCAACGGAAGAAACCATGGGGTTCTTCGATGAGCGGTCTTTTCGTATGATGAAATCCACTGCCATATTCATAAACACTGGACGCGGCTCTACCGTGAAAGAGAGTGCGTTGATAGAAGCCCTTGAAAGTAGTTGGATTGCTGGCGCCGGGCTTGATGTATTTGAGCAGGAACCTGTAGATTCGCGTAGTCCGCTGTTGAACCTCCCCAATGTGATACTGTCTCCACACAACGCTTCAGCATCTAGCCGCTTCGATCCCGCACGGAAGCGTCGCGTCGGCAATGAGATTGCGCTAGTCCTCAGCGGAAGATGGCCTATGGCCTGTGTAAACCCAGAGGTCCTCCCCAATAGCCGCCTAAGGCGCTGGCGTTGATGTATCCGGCGTACAGTAAGCAATCCGCAGGCGCGCGGCTGGAGGAAAACGCGCGTCTGAAGAAGCTCCTTGCGGAGTCGATGATGGACGTGTCGACTCTCCGCGAGATGCTCGGAAAAAACTTCTGACGCCCGGCTCGAGGAGGAACGCCGTGAGCTGGGCGATCGAAGAGAAGGGCTACTCGCAACGCCGCGCCTGTGGGCTCGTGGGCATCGACCCTCGCGTCCACCGTTATCGATCGGCACGGCCGGACGATGCGGAGCTGCGCAGGCGGCTGAAGGAACTGGCGTCACAACGCCGGCGCTTCGGTTATCGCCGCCTGCATGTCCTGCTGAAGCGCGAGGGCGTCGAGGTGAACTGGAAGAAGCTCTATCGCCTCTATCGTGAGGAACGGCTCACCGTTCGCAAGCGCGGCGGCCGCAAGCGGGCCCTGGGCACGCGGGCGCCAATGGCGATCCCGCAGGATCCCAACCAGAGATGGTCACTCGACTTCGTGTCCGACGCGTTGGTCGACGGCAGGCGCTTCCGCATCTTGTGCGTCATCGACGACTTCAGCCGGGAATGCCTGGCGACCGTCGTCGACAACTCGATCTCGGGCAAGCGTGTCGCCCGTGAACTGGATGCCATCGCGGAACGGCGCGGCTATCCGTTTATGGTGGTCAGCGACAACGGGACGGAGCTGACCTCGAATGCCATGCTCAAGTGGCAGCAGGATCGCTGTGTCGAGTGGCACTACATCGCGCCGGGCAAGCCGATGCAAAACGGCTTCGTGGAGAGCTTCAATGGACGGCTCCGGGACGAATGCCTCAACGAGCATCTGTTCCGCAGCTACCGCCACGCCCGCGAAATCATTGAGGAATGGAGGACCGACTACAATCTGAACCGACCGCACACGAGCCTCAACGGGCTCACCCCGAACGAATTTTCAACCCGGTCCAGATCGGACCACAACGTGAACAGGGCTAACTTATAGATGCGGACAAAACGGGGAGCAGGTCACCCGAGATCCCGATCGAGAAGCGACGCGCAGCCTCCCGCGTCGAAACCCCATCCTCAATACCCGCAATCACCCGACCGCGAAGGTCGCTGCTCAGGCTCTTCGTCATCACAACCTCCTGGCAAATCACCAGCACCAGTGAATCAGACAAGGTCGCCCGCGTGAATCCTCAAACCGACTCCGCGTTCAGCGAAAATGCTCTAGACGCTGGCAGGACGAATTAGATGATTACCTCTAGTTCCCCAGCTGCTCGACTATTTCGCCGTAGGTTCGGAAGCGTTCTGCCCATGACTCACAGTCAGCCGTGAAGGTTTGCCCCGCGGCTGTCTTTACCGAACAGGTGCCGGTACAAAAGGCAAGGAATTGGCACTTGCGGCACGTCTCATTCCACACCTCTTCAGCCAGTTCCTCACACCGATTCCTGCTCAAGGGAAAGCCTTCTAGGCTCTTCTGGAGCTGTATTTCGATGTTTGGCGACGTCGGCGTTGAATACGTGCAGGAATAGACTTCGCCACGCGGGCCAAGCATAGACGGCGGACCAAGCTTCGGATGGCAATTTATCCAGCGCGGATCAGGAATGTGGTTGGGATGTAGGTGTCCCGTCTTTTTGTAATGCCAAAGGAAGAAATTGACGAGCAGCCGCGAAAACGATGAACGAATCATTTCATCACCAGCGGCATTCCTGTTTTTTGCAAGCGGGCGGTGGATTACTGAGGCAGGATAGATCGCAAACCGCTCCGCACCGATTTCATCGTAAAGCTGATCGCACGTTTGCAGGAACCGTTCTTCTAAATCGGGATCATGAATATTCATCCTCAGTGTGATCTGAATCCCAGCATCAACTGCTCGTTTCACCCCGCCAATTGCTCGGTCAAATGTTGGATTACCAAAACGATCCTTCTTGACCGAATCGTGCGTTTCCCTGTCCTGATCAATCGAAACTTGTATGTCACTAATCAAAGTAGCGTTTGATCCGATCAAATCGACAAATTCGGAAAGGTTAAGTCCGTTGGTAAGGAGCTTAAAGTGAGGCTGGTTCTTTCCACTCTTCGAGAAGGCATCGGTCAAGTGCGTTATCGTTTCAACTGCGGCACTCACATCATATAATGGCTCGCCTCCCATTAACAGGATTTCGATGGGCCCAGGCAACGAGTGAAACTCTACGTATCTCACAACATCGCAAATGACCTTGGGATCTAAACGTCGATCCATGGTTTTGCGAATTTTGGCTTGGATACAGTAGCTGCAAGTCAGATCACAACTTCCAGTCAATACTAGACGGTAATGTGTTGGTTTGCTGCCTTGCTTCGCCAGTTTCTCAAGGACATCAACAAGCGCTCCTTCTTCGTCACCCTGATAGAACAACCCCTCGCCCTGAAGGAATTGCAGAGCTTGGTCGGTATGATTCAACCTGCCTTTCTCTAGGCGAGTCACCAGATCGGACGGGATGATGCCCACAAAGCCGGTCAATCCAGACCATACAATGCTGTTGCCGGACGACAATTTGGTCATCCCTACAAACTGCGACAGATTCCACGCGTCTGTTTCTTGAGGTCCAATTTGGCTGGCAGCAGGCCTCATACTTTCCTCCCTGCGAACCCGAGCGTACAGCTCGTTCCCACCGAAACGGTCACAAACCGGCCAAATGCCTAAACCCCACAGAAACTCAGCGCAGTATGAACGGCGATTAGAAACCGACTTCAACGGTCAGGTTGCGCATCCCACGTACAGGCTCTCCCTCTGATCTGCGGCGGTTCGTCTCGCCTGTCGTCCTCAGTAGACGATCGGAATACAGATTGCGGGTGACGGAAGCCTGATCTCAAAACCCTGATACCATCCTCTAGGCGATGTTCTCGGGTTTCGATTTCGCTGCCCAAGGTCTTCATGTTCCAACCCTCTCCTTTAGCGGCAGATTCGTTAGACATGCGCATGCTCAGTGACAACCTATGACATTGCCAGTGAACATACAGAGATGTCAATTCTACAGTATGGTGGCTGCGGATGGACCTACGGTTCGCCAGGGCAGGCCTACATCATATGACGAACCGAGTTCATGGCCGCCACGAGGTTCTCGAAGTGCGAACCGCGGATACGGTGGCGTCTTCGAGAAGTGTCCCGATACGGTGTTGCTTTTGAAGATGATCGCGTCGCTTGCTACGGTGGATTCATCCGTTTTCTGTGCAGAAGTTCTCACTCGGCTGGCGATCGTGAAGAGATTAATTGCAACCCTACTACTCAGCATGGCCATCGCCTGGCCTGCCCAAGCCGAAACCTTCATCGAGAGACTTGGTCGCACCATTGATCAGGTCGGCAAGGATTTGCAGCAAGAGTTGGAAACGCGTGTCTTGCCCGGAAACCGCGCGGCCGGAGACGCCACGCGATTGCGCCAGGGCGTCTGTTCGGCGGTTCGGGACGGCGAGGTGCTGTTTCGCAACAAATGCACCGCCGAGAAAACCTGCAACGGAACGCGAGACTGCAAAATAGCCTATCGCTGGCCGCCGCGTGACCTGATGGAAGCCCGCTGGGGAGAAGGCCAGCCACTAACCTTTATCGGCGCGGCGGCAAAGCAAGTTGGCTACGAAGGGCAGCCGTGCCTGTCCATTCGCAACGGCACGACCATCTTCTGCTTCATAGACGACGATCGTGCTGCCGCGCCTCTTTTGCCTGCGCCATCGCTGCCGGGCGGAAATGATATCGCTGAGGCTCCGGAAACCGGGGTCAGCGACACTCCGGCAAGAGACAAGACCGCTCAGAAGGCCGAGCCTGACGAAGACGGTTCACTGCGTCATCAAGCTGAGGGCGAACGGGCGCAAGCCGACCGTGACGCCGAGAGAAGGTCGCAAGCCGCCGAACAAACCAGTCGCGAAGCTGAAGCCAAAGCCAATCTCATCGCCGAGTTGACTGACGATGCCGACATCGACTGGTTCTTCAAGGACAAGACGCTCGCCACGCTGGCACCCGTTGACGCCGCCCAAGCTTGCCGCGACTTCTTCCTCTCGCGCATTATCGCGGTCGCGCGGCAAGCACCCGCAGGCACGGTCGAAGCCATGCACGACCGATGTGGCAGAAAGGCCGAGGGTTACGGGCGGCGCATCGTCAAGCAGGAAGCCGCGCGTCTGGCTGATCCGTTGCTGAAAGCGCCGGCCACGCTCCAGGGCCTACAACAGCACAACTGGTTCAAACTGAATCCGTCAAATCGAGACCGCTTCACGCCGCTGCAACAAACGCGCTTGGAGATCGAATTCGACCATGCCGTCCGCACCCATCGCGACAGCGCCGTCAACGATGCGGTCGAAACGATCAGGTCAGCGTACAAATCGGCGGAGCCCTTGACTGAATCGGCCGACGCGGCCTTGGCGCTGTGCAACCTCAATGGCAGTCCGCCTGAAGTTCTGATTCAGACCTGCAAGCAGCTTCGCGAATCATTCAGAAAGCGCACCAAGACGGCTCGGTGTCGCCGCGCGCTTGACCAATCGGGGGCCACACGGGGCATGCTCGACATGCTCGTCGAGGCGTCCGGGTCGCGCTACGAAACATGGCCGCTGCGCCGCGTCATATGTGCCGGCGTCGGCAACCACCCCGACTATCAGATCACGGTTGGCAACGGGCTCATTCCTTGGCTCACGGCACCATCGCTGCAGGTCTTCAACGGCAACTCCAACAAGCTGCTTGATGTCGAACTCCGGGTTTCAACACCGCGTGACGGGCGATCGTTTGGCCAACTGCTCCTTGATATCGCGACCGGTGAGAACGAGCGCGAAGTGCCGAAAAAGCTGGTGGTAGAAAAAGTTCGCTTTGCGGCCCGTGGCATCACCTGGCGCGACGACCGCGCCATCATTGGCTGCGTCCTCGGTTTCATTAAGTGCCGATGATTTTTTTGCTCTGACCATAGCGCTCCGCCGCTGATTGTCCCGCGCCATTGCGAACCATAGCAAACGGTGACGCGCCGCTCCGCTTCCGCCACGCTTGTCTCGGGGCTCGTACAGGGAGACGAGCGACAGTCGAGGCGAAGGACAGATGGACACTGCCACAAGACAAGACGCGCTCGGACGCCGCTGCCGCTTTTCCCGCACGCCTCTCGGCAAGCGGTTGGTGCTTGGGCCGCGCGATACGGTGATCCTGCGCTGGCTCTATCGCTACCGCTATTTGCGCCAGGACCACTTGCTGGCGCTGATCCGGCCGAGGTCGGAAAAGCGCTTTGTGGAGCGGCTCGGCGACCTGTTCCACGAAACAGGCTACCTCAATAGGCCCGCGCTGTTGGCGCCGCACTTCGATGTCCGATCAACGCCGATGCTTTACGAAATCAGTCAGAGTGGCGTGGCCTATCTTGATAGCCATGATGCATTGCCGCCGCGTGCCGTCACCTTTTCGCGCCGGTCGCCCCGCGCATACAATCCGCAGGTACTGCACATGATGATGATCATCGACACCCTTTTGGCCGTTGAACTCGCGACGAGGCAAACGCCCAGCCAGCGGTTCGTCCCCGTAGACGAAATCTTGGCGCGTGCCCCAGCCACGACGCGACGTGCTCCGAATCCGCTTTCCATCCCGGTGATCGTTTTGCCGGATCGCAACCATCCGGTCATCCGCACCCGCATGGAGACACATCTCATTCCGGACGCCCTTTACGGCGTTGAGCACCGAGCTGGAGGCGAGAAGCGCTACCGGTTCTTCGCGTTGGAATGCGAGCGGACGAGCCCAATTTCGCGATCAACGGCCAAGGCATCGAGCCGGGCCCTTAAGGAAGCGACCTACGATGCGCTGATCCGCTCCGGCGCGTTCACGCAGCACTGGGGCATACCGAACCTTGCGCTGCAGTTCTGTTCGCGGTCCAAGCTGGGTCCCCGTTGAGAGCATCTCATCCGGTCAAAGAAAACGCCGCGCACAGTTACCACATGATGCGCGGCGCTCTGCATTCATTGAACCAAAGGAGAAAAAGGCAATGAATTGATGGAAGCGTACCGGCCAGCCTGATCTTCTTCAACCTCCTTTCGGCGAACTACGCGACGAACCGAACACACTCGGTCTGGTGGGACGGCACTTCAAGTTCCAGGTCGAAGGGATGGAGCGAGACGATTCGGAAGTCGGCCGCTCCTAGACCAAAATATGTCTCCACCGAGAAGCGATCACCGCTACGCGGCTTTTGCTGGAAGTGCCCGCTCTCGGAGACCAGGATGATGTCGTCTTCGAGCGCGACCACGGTGCCGTAAGGACGCCAGGTGCGGTCGGCAACACCGGACCGACGATAGGCAAAATGGTATGCGCGCGGCGCGGCAACATCGCCGGTGGTGAGCATCACGGCGGCGTAAACGTCAGAGATTGCCGCCGGGTCGTGATGGAAGTCGTACGTATGCCAGTTGCGGCCGTAGTACGTGTTGGCGAGGGCTTGGTTTGGCCAGCCGCTGTCGACCTCGTAGATGCTCCAGAGCGGCGCCAAATGCGTGCTCGTCGGTCTTCTAAGGTGATAGAGGCGCCGTTCGCGGCCAAACTGCGAATAGACGTACTCTTCATCCACGTCCATGAGCGCGACCGGATCAACATCAAGGATTGACGCAAACCCAAAGACGGTATCGGCGCGCGAGGGGATGCCGTGGTCAAGCCAGCGATAGATAGTGGCCTTGTGGCGGCTGTCTGGGCGGCCGTTGCTCTTGCCTGAAGAATTGCGTTGGTCACGATGTTCCCACTCGACCACGAGCCCGTCCACGGATTCGTACCGGTCTTTGATGAGAGACAGCGCCAGAGATTTTCGGATCGGTATCGGCATGTGGTGATCATAGGCAAATCGGTCGCGTTCCCTGTCTCATTTTTTTCGGCTCGGTTTGAGACACGCAATTGCGACACCTCGACTATGCTCATTCCCAACGCAATTGAGGTGGGGTGGCCACGATGACGACAAGAGCTATTTCGGGCATGCGAGTGTTGTCTCGTGACCCACCTTAGTCCGCGGGTTCGGTTTCGAGTTCGTCTATCAGGCGGCGCGCATCAACGCCTAGGCATTTGGCGAACACGATGAAATCGGCAACGTCGAGCCGCAGCTGACCATTCTCGAACTTCGAGATGTATGCCTGCGTGCGACCGGTCGCACGCGCGAGGTCCGCTTGCGTCATGCCAGCCTGAAGCCGAGCGCGTTTCATGATCTCACTGAGCCGCGTGTTGAGCGGCGAATAAAGGCCGGTGCGCATCCGTTGTCCGTCATACCGCGACAACGGATTGACTAAATTCCAGTTGTTATATATTCCAAACAGTAATATTCCTATTGGAATATAGGGAGGGTTATGTTTGCATTCGTCACTATGCGCTCGTTCTGGCGACTGCGGAGCGGTCGTCCGGCGACCTCTCATCCACCAATTCGAAACTAGACGGAAGGAGCAGAGCATGCGGCTACCCACAGCCATTTTTGCAATCGGCCTGGCGGCAGTCGCAGCAGGCTGCACAGCCACCGCTGACGGCGGCGGAGACACGGCGCCAGCGAAGAGGGTTCTTGCGGCCGGCCCGCAAGCTGCAACCTGCCAGGCGAACTTTCCCGGATTCGGACCAGCGTGGCTGACGTTCAGAAACGGAAAGCCGGTTGCCTACCGGACCAACGCCTATCGTGCCGCCTCGGTCAGACGGTCTGGGAACACCATTCTTATTGATAAGGCTCGCTTCCTTGTCAAAAGCGAGAGTTCGCAGGCCCTGGTCGGAGATTGGACCCTTGGGAGCTATCATACCAAGAACCTGAAGTTCGCCTGCGAATAGATACGCCACGGGGCCGATTCCAGCGCTTCGGGCCGCAATCCAGCTGAAAATCAGAACGGCCCCGGTGCTTGCCAATCAATCGAAAGGTACAAGACATGCACGTCAGAAATCTGATCCCCGCCACGGCACTCCTTTGCGCGGCAAGCTCGGTGGCGTTGGCGGCAGATCCGATCGACCCGGACCGGTTTCCGGAACCGATCGTGGAGGCTGCCACCTTCGATTGGACCGGTCTTTATGTCGGCGCGCATGCCGGCGTGGGAGCCAGCAGCACGACTTGGAGTTTTTCGCCTTTTGGCAACGCCGTTCAACCAAACCCGTTTCGAGGCGGTGGCGGCTTCGGCGGCGTCCAACTCGGATACAACTTCCAGAGCGGCAATTGGGTGATCGGTGCCGAGGGAGACATAGCACTCGCCAACATCGAGGGCAGCTCGGCCTGCCCGCTGCCCCCGTTTTCCTGCGAGAGCGCGGTCGAGTGGTTGGGCTCAGCCCGCCTGCGGGTCGGCTACGCGTTCGACCGAACATTGATTTACGGCACCGGCGGCGCGGGCTTCGGCAGTGTGTTGCGGGAGTTCGTGCATCCAGTCTTCGGCACCGGGATAAGCAGTGATAAGACTCAGGTGGGTTGGACGGCCGGCGCCGGCGTCGAATTCGCTGTGAACGAGGCGTGGTCGATCAAAGGTGAATATCTCTATTACGATCTCGGCCGCGACACCTATGTCGACACGGCGTTCCAGTCCTCGAACATCCGCACCACGCTCCACACCACCAAGATCGGCATCAACTTCCATTGGTGAGGTGACTGATTTTCTAAGTCTCGCGAGAGGAGGATCGGATGAGACAGGCGACAGTTGCCTTTCTATTGCTTGTTGGAATTGCGTTCCAGGCGAATTTAGCCGCCGCGGGCGGCGGACGAACCCAGCTGACGGCGCAGGAAGTGCGACAGATTTTCATCGGCAAACCATGGCGCAACAACGTTGGAACGTTCCTTTTCCGCCGTGATGGCACATATCATTATGAACGGCAGTGGTCAGGCAAGAGCTGGGACGGCCACTACAGGATGAGCAAAGAAGGCGTGCTGATTGGCAATACGACACGGTACACCTTCTATCGAAACGGCGACGGCAGCTACACCTATTACCACAGCCGCAACGGCAAATATTACCCGGCTGAACCAGGCGGCTGACGATGGCACGGACACTGGTCGGGTGTCTCGTTGTGATCCTTCTTTCGCAGCCCGCTCAGGCCAGCGGGCTTGTCGATCATTTCCTAAACAGCCCCTGTCGATTTGACCACCAACCCGTTCTCATCGTCACGGACGTGACAACCTCCGGCGAGATCGACGACTCCGTCAGCCTGTTGATGTACAGCGAGCTTGAACGAAGAGGCTGCGTGCGGGTGGTCGGCGTCGTCTCGATTTTTGGCAATGGCGGTGCCTCAACCGCACAGGTTCACCAAATCCTGGACGAGAGGATCGAGACACTTGGCCTCGCGGCCTGGCGTGCTCGGCTTCTACGTGGACCGGACCGTACGTCCTTTCGCGCGCCAAATGCAGCCGACGACACACGGCTTCGCCAGATTGCCGACGTCGTGCGCCGGCAGCCCGGACTGGTGATGGCCGAGTTAGGCCCATGGACGGTTTCTGCATTGCTGTTGATGCATCGCTATGTCGATCCGACTGAGATTTCCGCGATCCTCGGTGTTGGCGGACGTATACCGGGCGAACGGTTCGCGACCGGACGCACTCTGGCCGGCAGCCTGTTCGGCTTCCGCGACATGAATGTGGCCGAAGACACGAGGGCGATTTCCTACCTGCTCCGGCACCATCCCGACAGGCTATGGAACGTGACTTACCGTACCGGCCTTGGGCCGCGAACGGTCCACCACGAGACAATTGCCGCCTTCGCGCCAACGCTCGCTCGTCACGCTCGTAGGCGGTGGCGGACAGCTCGTCACCTCCTCGGCTACGACGGCATTCCACTCTGGGATACCTGGACGACGAGCTACTTCCTGCGCGGCGGAAAGGAGCGACTCGGCTGCCGATCGATCCACGCCGCAATGCGGTCCGACGACAACGGATTCCGCGATCCCATGCAGTTGCATCTCGGCGTTACGGGCGCCAGTTCGGGAAGGATCGAGGCGTGTCATCAGTAGCGGACCACCACGGCGCCGACGTGTCCGACCGACTGAGTCACCAAGCAGGGAGGATAAGAATGCGTCATTACCTGAAGTTGCTGGCAATCGCGGCCCTTTTGACCGCCTGCACGCAAACCGGAGCTGAGAACGGAACCGGCAACACGTCTACCGTTGGGGCCGGCAACGCTCAAGCGGAACTCTTCAACGGCAAGGGCAAAGCCGCATTTTGTCGGCGTACGATCGACTGCCGGAATCGCGTCAGTACGCCGGCGCAGTGGACTCAATGCATGCGAGAGGAATTCCCGCTAACGAAAGCGGGTGACGGGTACAAGGTCTGCTGACCCGTCTGCTTGCGACGCTCCGCGACAAGATGATGTGGTTCAGAATAGCCGCCAGAGAGGCAAGCTCAATTCAGCCTGGCGATGTGCGCGGCTTCTCGCTCCGGCTTTGTTGCAAAGTGAAAAACGTCATCGTGCGATTTGTGAAGGCCATTTTCTGCATCAGCTCGGAGAAATCAGGGGGCTTCCCCGCGATTGGGCACCATGTCGAGTTCTGAGTGCCAGAATTCGAAATCACCCCGCCTTGGCGGCAGGGTGATTTGCTTCAGTATTCCGATGCGAACATGACCGTCATGACCCGCATTGTCATTTTCGGATCGGTCGGATCATCGGAATGGCTCTGGAGCGTTGGATCGAAGTAGTCGATCTTGAAAAGAACGCGTTGACCTTGCCAGTTGACGACGGCGCAGTCGTGCTCGCCATAGGGATCGTTTTCCGCGGTAAACTCGTCGAAAGTAGCAACGAGCGCCAATATCTCGGAAATGGACAGGTCGCCGAGCGCGGCAATCCCTTGGCTGAGGTAGACTCGACCGCCGGTCCGGGTCTGGCGTAGCTTGTCGTTGAGCTCGCGGATCGCGAGTACGTCGGCGGGGATGGTACCGGTCATTTGCTTTCTCCGTTCCTTTGCGCCGCGCCCCACCCAATTGAGGCGCAGCGGCCAGGAACGGATCGGCACGTAACATCCGGCCGAGCTAACTCGGATCAGCGTCGCCGCCAAAGACTTCCACCGCCAGCGCCAAGGCTTCGAAATAGATCATGTTGCGCGGTTCGGACTCCCAGATGCGTGGTCGCAGGGGTTTCCACGGCAGGATGTCCGGAAAGTGCGCGGCCAACGCCTCCGCCTCTTCATATTTGTTGGCATGGCGCTGGACGCGCAGCACGGTAACGTCGTTCACCGGCGCCTCGCGCGCGGCGCCCGTGAGCGCCTCAATAAGATCGACGGTGTTGTCGCCCTTGCGGGACCTGTGACGGATGTCCTCCGTCACGACCACGTCCGGTTCAAAGAACGAGACCCACTTCTCGGCTTGCAGGCTCGCCATCTCAGGCGACCTGCTCGCCTCGACGGACAATCCCCAATGTACGAGTTGCCCTTCGCGGAAAAACACGTAGGCGACGCGGCCGGACGCCGCCGCCATCGCCAACACCTTAAGCCGCACCATGGCCAGTATGGTCGTCAGCGGCCAAGCGTGCCGCCAGGCGGCCGAGCGTGTTGTTGCGCTTAAACCGGCCAAGCCAGTTTTTCGGCGCCACCGGGAGGTTCGAGAGGCGATCCCGTATTTCTCTGGTGACGCGTTCCATGACCGCGCCAAACAGGCTTTCGAAAGGACGCCCGTAGATGAGCGATAGCGTACAAATGTCCCTGATCGATGGAACGGCCTTGCCGCTTTCGAGCTGGGATACCCGGCTACGACTGGTACCCAGCAAATGGGCGCAGTCCGCCTGAGTCAGACCTGACTTTCGGCGTGCCACCGTCAGGTCCAGAGCGAATTGGTTTTTCATAGTGTGGTTATTTGATTAGCTAGTATGCGGGCCAGTTTACGGCCTCATGCGCCGTCTCGTAGACGGCAGCATGTACGGGATTTCGAACACCGACCCACTAGGACGCAAAAAACCACCACACCGGTCTCTCGGGTAGCTTTAAAAGCGGAGGGTAAACCCTCCGCTCGCTCCGAGAGACCGGTGTGGTGGTGGTTCTAGTGGTGCTCATTGTCCCAGGTACCGGCCAGGTTAGCAAACCACGACACCAGTACCAGACGGCACCGATTCCCGTTGCCGGTAGCCGTGCCGTCTACAGGTTAGGACGGGCGCACCGTAGCCTTTCTTTCATGTCCCAACATCACAACAACGATATCCCGCCGGAGCTGGAGCGGTACCTGGCGCTCTGCAAGCGGGTTTACGAGCGTATGCAAGCCGAAGGCCGCTGGCCGTGGCCAGATTCGCCAAATCTGCCGGATGTGATAGATTCAAGCGATAATCCCCACACATCATGAAATCCTGCTTTGGCTATGTCCGTGTTTCCACCCAGAAACAGGGCGAAGGCGTATCGCTGGAAGCGCAGAAGGACGCCATCCTGCGTTTTGCGGCGGGCAACGAAATCGAGATCACCGCCTGGTTTGAGGAGAAACAAACGGCAGCCAAGAGCGGCCGACCGGTTTTCGCGACCATGTTGAAGGCGCTCCGTAGGCGCAAAGCCGACGGCGTCGTCATGCACAAAATCGACCGCAGCGCCCGCAACTTCGCGGACTGGGCCAAGATCGGAGAATTGGCGGACGCCGGCATCGATGTCCACTTCGCTACCGAAAGCCTAGACTTCCGCTCGCGTGGCGGTCGCCTGTCCGCTGACATCCAAGCGGTTATCGCCGCCGACTACATCCGCAACCTGCGCGATGAAACCATCAAGGGTATCAATGGCCGCCTCAAGCAGGGCCTTTATCCGTTCTGGGCGCCGATCGGGTATTGCAACAACGGCGGCGGCAAGCCGAAAACACCGGATCCGAACAAGGCGCAACATGTGCGTCGACTGTTCGAACTCTACGCCAGCGGCCAACATTCCATCCATTCCCTGAGGAAAGAGATGGAGCGGCTCGGCCTCCGCAATTCGCGGGGCAAGCCGGTGAGCAAAACGGGCATCGAGACCATCCTCAACAACCCCTTCTATTGCGGCCTTATCCGGATCAAACGAACCGGCGCGGTCTATGAAGGCGTCCATGAACCCTTGATTTCGCCGACGCTATTCGACCGCGTCCAGGAGATCAAGGCGAACAAGAGCGGCAAGAAGGTCACGCGACACAATCACACCTATCGCGGCCTGTTCCGCTGTGGCAACTGCGCCGGGGCGATGATCGCGGAACACCAAAAGGGACATGTCTATTATCGATGCCACGAACCGAGTTGCCCGACCAGGTGCGTACGCGAGGAAGCCATTGAAGAGGAAGTTCGGCAGGTCTTAACGCGCATACGACTGAGCGATGAACACATCCGGTTTGTGACCGAGGAGATTGAAGCATGGTGTGCAAAGAACGATGGCAACGACGACGAGAAGGCCATCGCTCTGCAACTGGCTGATCTTAAGGGCCGCTTGGAGCGCCTGACGGACGCGCTCATCGATCGCCTCATTGAGAAGGAGGTCTTTGATCGCCGAAACCAGGCTTTGTTGCTGGAGAAAGCCAAGCTGGAAGCAGCAGCTCGTGAGATAGCCGACAAGCAACTGGACCCGGGTCAGGTCCGCCAATTCCTCGAACTGATAAAAAACCTTGCTGTGACTTATCTTTTCGCCGAACCGGCCGAAAAGCGCGAAATCGTCGAGATCGCCACCTCGAACCGGCGCGTCTCGCTAAAGAACGTCTATCTAGAGCCGGCGAATTGGCTGGCGACGGCCGAGCAGGCCATCGCTGTCCTTTGTGGTGCCCCGGACCGAGCCACTTCTCGAAGCGGGCACGACGTTCGAAATGAGCAACTGAGTCGCCTCGCGGAATGCGCGAGATCGGTGGATGAGCTGGGCGGCTTGTCTGAAGCCAAGGCATCCAAGGACGATTCTGCAGGACACTCGGTACTGTCCAGGTTCGGAGAGCACGAACCGTAGAATTGTTCGTGACCCGCTCGCCGCCCGCACCTGAAAACCGGAGCGTATCGGAGA
>SWBZ01006220.1_pt1 | contig 17092 bp, 15 predicted proteins | sample 4693031 | NCBI WGS metagenome assembly SWBZ01 (sample SAMN10267274, study PRJNA491770) | bioreactor metagenome | isolation source: DHS bioreactor inoculated with | place: Japan: off Shimokita Peninsula
CTGGGGCATGGGTCCGGTGTTCGCCCTGGAGGCGGGCTTCACGGAAGCCGGCATCGCCATGTTCATGAGTGGTGTGATCTTCGGCGGTGCCCTGCTGCAATGGCCCCTCGGTCACTTGTCCGACAACCATGACCGGCGCATGGTGATGCTCGGTGTCAGCCTGGCCGGGGGCCTGGCCGCCACAGCGGTGTTCCTGCTGGTAAAAATACACCCCAACCTTTCCTTCATGGCGGCGGTGCTGTTCGGGGGCTGCGCCTTCTCCATCTATTCCCTGAGCGTGGCCCACGCCAATGACCATGCCAATGTGGACCATGTAATGGAAGTCAGCCGCGGCCTGCTGCTGCTCAGCGGCATCGGCGCCAGCCTCGGTCCCATCCTGGCGGGCCTGCTGATGGGCTGGGCGGGCGCCGGCAGCCTGATGGCCTATTTCGCCCTGTTGCTGACACTGCTGGCGGTATTCACCTGGTTCCGGCGCAAGGTCGGCGCCCATATCAGCACCGAGGAACAGGGCGATTTCGTCATGATGGCGCGCACCTCCTCGGAGGTCCTGGAACTGGATCCGCGCGCGGAAGGAGATCCCCTGGGAGAGCCGGAGCCCGGGCGGAAATAATTCCCGCAGGGGCTTATCCTTTCATCTTCCCCGACTTTTCCGCCCGCAGACTGTACCCGGGGACCAAATCCGTGGACAATACGCGCTCCGGCGTGAAATCCCCTCCCGTCCGATCCCGTTTACCCGCGTCCTGCCCGGGCGCACTGCTTTTGTTCGGAGTTTCCCTTGCTATCCACCGCCAATGTCACCATGCAATTCGGGGCCAAGCCCCTGTTCGAAAACATTTCCGTCAAGTTTGCCGATGGCAACCGCTATGGTTTGATCGGTGCCAACGGCTGCGGCAAGTCCACGCTGATGAAGATCCTCGCGGGTGAGTTGGCGCCCTCCTCCGGCAATGTGTCCCTGGACGCCAACCAGCGCCTGGGCCGTCTGCGCCAGGACCAGTTCGCCTACGAGGAATTCAGCGTGCTGGATACCGTAATCATGGGCCATGAGGAACTGTGGCGCGTGAAACACGAACGCGACCGGATCTATGCACTGCCGGAGATGAGCGAAGATGACGGCATGAAGGTCGCCGAACTGGAAGTGGAATTCGCCGAATACGATGGCTATACCGCAGAAGCACGCGCCGGTGAACTGCTGCTCGGCATCGGCATTCCCCTGGACCAGCACACCGGCCCGATGAGCGCCGTGGCGCCGGGCTGGAAACTCCGCGTTCTGCTGGCCCAGGCCCTGTTTGCCGACCCGGACATCCTGCTGCTGGACGAACCCACCAACCACCTGGACATCAACACCATCCGCTGGCTGGAAGGCCTGCTCAACGCCCGCAACAGCACCATGGTGATCATTTCCCATGACCGCCACTTCCTGAATTCCGTATGCACACACATGGCGGACCTGGATTTCGGCGAACTGCGTGTCTACCCAGGCAATTACGACGATTACATGACCGCTTCGACGCAGGCGCGCGAACGTCTGCTCTCCGACAACGCCAAGAAAAAGGCACAGATTGCGGACCTGCAGGCCTTCGTCAGCCGCTTCTCCGCCAATGCCTCCAAGGCGCGCCAGGCCACGTCACGTGCGCGCCAGATCGAGAAGATCAAGCTGGATGAGGTCAAGCCTTCGAGTCGACAGAACCCCTACATCCGTTTCGAACAGGAAAAGAAACTCTACCGCTCGGCGCTGAATGTGGAGGGCCTGGCCAAGGGCTTCGATGGCGAAGCCCTGTTCAGCAATCTTGATCTGCGTATCGACGTCGGTGAACGGATGGCCATACTCGGACCCAACGGCGCCGGCAAGACCACCCTGTTGCGTTGCCTGATCGGCGACCTTGCCCCGGACACCGGTTCGGTGAAATGGTCCGAGAACGCCGATCCCGGCTATTTCGCCCAGGAGCATACCGCCGACTTCGCGAATGACATGAGCCTGTTCGACTGGATGAGTCAGTGGGCGAAAAAGAGTGACGATGAGCAGTGGATCCGCGGTACCCTGGGGCGCATGCTGTTTTCATCCGATGAGATCGCCAAATCGGTAAAGGTCCTGTCCGGTGGCGAACAGGGGCGCATGCTGTTCGGCAAGCTGATGCTGCAGCGACCCAATGTACTGGTGATGGATGAACCCACCAATCACCTGGACATGGAATCCATCGAATCCCTGAACCTGGCGCTGGAAAACTACCCCGGCACGCTGATCTTCGTCAGCCACGACCGCGAATTTGTCTCCTCGCTCGCCACCCGCATCCTGGAATTCACTCCAACTGGGATCCTGGACTTCAATGGGAATTACGAAGACTACCTGCAGAGCCAGGGCCTGCAGGCGTAACGACCACAAAACCGTAACAAGAAAATGGTTTGAAGCGCCCTGCCAATTACCAGGGAAACTCAATGCGTTGCGGCTAACCCTCCGCGGTCACCTCGCACTTCGGTTGCTGACGGTCAGCAATCGGTCGGGGCCTTGCTAAACTTGGGGAACCTCGGAACATTGCAGTGTTGTGGAGAGGTGGCGTCCTGGCTCACGGGATGCAGGACCGGTTCATTCACAGCCGCAGGCGGGAGGGCATCATGAACCCGAGACTCTACAAAATGTTGTTGGCCGGTGCCTTGATGGCATCGATGGCATTACCCGCGTGGGGGATCGACGAGGCGCCTGGCGCTGTAAACGCCATGCCTTCGATGGGCTCCGCGAACGAAAACCCCATCTACCGCAAGACCCCGGATGAATTATGGCGACGCGAAGTCTTCGACCGCAACGGCGAGAAAATCGGCACCATCCGGACCGTGGTAAGGAGTCAGGTTAAAGACATAGCCCATGCCGTAATTACCGATGGCGGCATAATGGGTTATGGCGCAAGGGAGATTTCCGTGCCTCTGAATCGGTTGCAGCTCGTGGATGGAAAATTACGGATCGATGACACCAGGGAATCGTTACACGCGAACAACCTGTACATGCCCGGATCGTACGTGGAATTGAAACCGGACAGGCCGATCAGTGAATTCTCGGCCTTTGAACCACAGGGCCCGGCCATGGGTTCCGGAACCCAGCGCTGATTCCCCAGGAACGGGTCGGAGTGCCTGCGAATGCTTGTGGGAACTCCGACTCCACTTGATAAGGATGCCCTGCAGGCCATTCGGCCAACATCAATAGCACTCCGGTTATTGTCAATACCAGGCTCATACCGACTCCTTTGACAGGGTCAAAATGGTATGGCTACCACACACACGTAAATACTAGTTGCTGGATTCGTGATTTGCGAACCAGATCACATGTTTTCCACCCTTTGCGCCATGGGCATGTACACGTATCCTCTCCACATGGAAGCCGACCTTGCGCAGACGTTGTTCAAAAGCCTGATCCGGACCAGCTGACCAGATCGCAAGCACGCCCCTGGGTCGTAAGGCCGTATACGCCGCATTCAGACCTTCGATGCCATAAAGCCAATCGTTCTTCTTATGGGTAAGGCCTTCGGGACCGTTATCCACATCCAGCAGGATGGCATCGAAGGCCTGCTGCTCCTGCCGGATCATGCGTGCGACGTCTCCTTCCCGCACGACAACCCGCGGATCATCGAGCGGATGGCCAGCCTTCATCCCGAGCTCCCCTCTGTTCCACTTCACCACGGCAGGCACCAATTCCGCCACTTCCACCCGTGCCTGTTCCCCAACCTGGCGCAAAGCAGCCGCCAGGGTAAAACCCATCCCCAAACCCCCAATCAGGAGTCTCGGTGACGCGCCATTCACCAAGCGGGCGCAGGTATAGTCAGCCAGGGCATCCTCGGAAGCATGAACCCGGCTGTTCATGAGTTCCCCATGACCCACGATCATGATCGAAAACTCATCCCCTCGCCGGTACAGGCGCAGTTCTCCACCGTTGCCGGGCACTTGCGTGCTATCGAGCAGGATCCAAGGGGTCATGAGAGTCTCGCGGGAGAAATAAATCAGGATGGTGCCCGGGGCCGGGGTCGAACCGGCACGGTGTCGCCACCGAGGGATTTTAAGTTTGAATCCAATTCTTATTTAACCTTTAAAACCTGCTACTTGCGGTGCTTGCCAATTTTCAAAGCCGATTGTAACTAGTTGATTTTCTGCCATACCCAAATGGGTTTAGACACAATTTGGGCACAGGTGAACCTGACATATAATACACGCCGACTGGATCGAGATTCAGAAGGTTATTTTGAGGTCAGAGACCAAGTATGCTGAAAATGACGGCCCGGTGGCGAGTACGCCTGTGAACTGAGGTGAGTGCGAGGTCTGCGCCTCTATCATCTTAGCAGGCAAAGCCCCGATCCATGCTCCTAGAAAATATAGTTTTATTTACACCTAACCCAAGCCGCTATCGCCCCTACCGCGAACATGCAACTAAGCAATCGGATAGACCTGCTCCTCAGTGGTACTCGGCTCAGAGCCTTGTCGCCCACCGTGGGTGGTAGTCGTCCAACACGAATGGATGCGCATGTCGACGTTCGCCATTTAGGTGCGGGTGACTGAGCGGAAGATTGTCGTGGGTGTGCTCAACGGCTTCAGGGTCGTTATTCGGCCAGAGACGCAGCGCGGTCAGTACACCAGCACCGGCAAGCACCGCCAGAGTAACAAGCGCGGTGACTGCCCCGAACTGCGTCATCAGCCAGCCCGACAGCGGATAGGTGATGAGCCAACAGGCATGGCTGAGCGCAAACTGCGCCGCGAATAGCGCGGGGCGATCTTCTGCATGTGCCGAACGGCGCAGGAGCCGTCCCGACGGGGTCAGAACAGCCGCATATCCCAGACCGACCAGCAACCATGCCCCGAGCAAGAGCGGCCAATTAAGGCCGAGAGACGCTGCAGACGCCACCAGCCCAACTAGTGCGGCCACTATGAACGTTGCCCCGCCGACCATGACAGGCCGATCCGGGATCCGGTCGAGGATCCTCGGCAGCGCGAGCGCGGCAAGCATCGACCCAGCTCCGAAGGCGAACATCGTCCAGGCCAGCGCGGCCTCATCCAGCCCCAACGTGCCGCGCACCAGAACCACAGAATTGACGAGCACCATGGCGCCCGCCGATGCGGCCGCGAAGTTCAGAGCCAGAAGCCCGCGCAGTCGTGGCGTGGCGAGGTAGATCCGGATGCCACGCGTGGTACGGTCGTAAATGCCGCGCGGTTCTGAAGGTTTCGGGCTGGGCAGCAGGACCGACACGACCAGCGCCGCCGATGCTGCAAACCCCACTACCGTGCCGAGGAACAGCGAATTGTAGCTCATCACGGCAAGAAACAGCGCGGCGAGTGTCGGGCTGATGATGTTCTCGAGGTCATAGGCCAACCGCGAGAGCGACAGCGCGCGAGTATATCTCTTCTCTTCCGGTAGCACGTCGGGGATCGTGGCCTGGAAGGTCGGCGTGAAGGCTGCCGAGGCTGACTGCAGCAGGAAGATCAGGACATAGACTTGCCAGACCTCGGTGACAAATGGCAGGCACAGCGCCACGCCTGCTCGTACGATATCCAGCACCACCAAAAACGCCCGCCGATTCACCCGGTAGGCAAAGGCACCGGCGATTGGAGCGATGCCCACATAGGCCACCATCTTAATGGCGAAGACCGTGCCCAACACCATCGCAGCACCATCCCCCGCCAGGTCATAAGCCAGAAGCCCGAGCGCAACCGTGGCAAGACCCGTGCCCAATAGCGCCACCACCTGCGCGGCGAACAGGTGGCGATAGGTGCGGTCGGCTAGTATTTCCAGCATAAGAGACCTCAGAGCTAGCGCGCGATTATCTTCAACTCGGCGTAATCCTCAGACGAACGATCGGCATCGAGGCAGTGATCCTTGGATCGAGGATCAGCGCGCTTGCTGTTCACCACGATCATCTCAACGGCCTGCAGTTTTTGCGCGATCTCCAAGCAGGGCTTCCTTGCCTCGATCATCTCAACAGCCTCCCTCAGATGACTGTTGGCACATTCCAGCCGATTTATAAGAGAGGGGTGAGTTGCGCGGAGATGAGGCTTATTCACAATTAAACATCAAGAGTTCAGCCTTGAAATGAAACTAGAAACTGTTGGTATCCCGAGCTTCCAGCACCTTCCCGTTCGCACCTATTTTGAAATACACTGATTCCTGTGTTTCTTTGTTAGTTACGCTCACCACATAAAATCCATCGCCGACATCAACCACTTCAATATCTTCGATCGGAACTGATTTCCAGCCAGCATCCAGCCGTCCTGCCTCATAGCCCATATCCTTAAAAGTCATTTGTTTAACGGTTTTACTGGCGATCTGGATGGCTGATTCCTCGCTGATGGCGCCGTGGTCGCTATGTGCTATCACTGCGCCGGCAGGAGTAATCAAGGTAAGTAAAAATATGGTACGTATAAGCTGTTTCATGGTGTTCTCCAGATAGTTACTTAGGGTTTTAAACCGATAATTCGGTATTGTCCGTTGACAATGAGTTGAATGGCGACGGGTTCATCAGCAAGGTTTTTCCAGTACCAGCCATGTGAACCGGTAAAGGGAGCAGTAAAACTACCTTTCATGCTCTCCAGGGTGGCAATAGCGTAGCTTTCAAAATAGCCTGTCGTGTCGCCTTCGGGTTCTCCGTGAAGGTCGAAATACAGCCGACCACCGTCGGTCATCCATTCATAGGTAAGTTTGTCATACTGGTTCATTTGCAATTTATATTCGATACCCTTATTGGCTGGCACGATGATCTCGATGATTTGTTCCGACGCAACGTTGTCAGGCTTACCTAGGGATGCGGCTGGTTCGGCTTCTGCTGCCTCAGCCAACCGGGTAAGACCAAGCTTCTGGCCTACACCCGTTGGATCGAGATCGTATTCGGCGGGCAAAATAAAGGTGACCAATACGATGGCTGCTACCGCTATCGCAGCAATTGACGCTTTAATCAGGGTTGTTAAATTGACACTGTGTTCCATGTTATCTCTCATCCGAATTACTGTAGGGCAAAACCTGTTAGCTGGTAACCCATCAGCATTAAGCCTGCGCTCATCAACAAGGTATTGGTGAGCGTGGCAAAACGCCCAAAAGACGGTAACCGTCGCCAGAAATTTATCGCAATCAGGATAAAGGCAAGAGCGGCGAACTGCCCAAGTTCTACACCGATATTGAACGCCAGCAGATTCGTCAGAAGCCCATGCTCTGACAATTGAAACTCCTGAAGTTTGGTGGCTAATCCAAATCCGTGAAATAAGCCAAAAATCAGTACCGCCCAGCGGGTATCCGGTTGCCAGCCTAATACCCGCTTAAAACCACCCAGGTTATCAAATCCCTTGTAAACCACAGACAAACCTATAATGGCGTCAATCAGATACGCATTGACTTGTATATCACCGAGGACACCCCATAGCAGCGTGATGCTGTGGCCTATGGTGAACATGGTCACGTAGAGCAACACATCGCGGCTTTTATACAGAAAGAAGATAACGCCAACTAGAAACAGCAGATGGTCGTAGCCGGTCAGCATATGCTTGGCACCAATATACAGAAACGGTACAAACTGCACACCGGTGTTTTGCTGTAAAAAACTGCGGGTACTGTCGTCAACGCCATGAGAGAAGGCATTGACGGATGCCAGGGTTAGCACCAACAGGAGCAGTAACCGGTACGCGCAATTGCTGTTAATCAGCATGGGCAGACCCCTGGCCAATTCGTTGATCCTCGCGGTGTAATAACCGGTACAGGGCCGGGATCACAAACAGCGTCAGCAGCGTGGATGAGATCACGCCACCGATCACCACCGTTGCCAGTGGTCGTTGTACTTCAGAACCAATCCCTGTATTTAGCGCCATGGGGATAAAGCCCAGCGATGCCACAAGTGCGGTGGTGAGTACCGGGCGTAGGCGGGTTAGCGCACCATCAATAATCGCCTGATCCAGCGGCAGTTTTTCCCTGAGTAATTCCCGGATAAACGACACCATCACCAGTCCGTTCAGGATGGCGATGCCGGAGAGCGCAATGAAACCCACAGCGGCGGAGATGGAGAAAGGAATATCCCTCAGCATTAGAGCGGCAACCCCGCCGGTCAGTGCCAATGGCACACCAGTAAAGATGATCATGGCATCCTTGAAGGAGCCAAGCGCAAGGATCAGCAGCCCAATAATCATCAGCAGCGTAACGGGCACTACGATGGATAGGCGTTGTGACGCCGATTGCAGCTTCTGGTAGGTGCCCCCGTACTCCACCCAGTAACCAGCGGGCAGATCCACAGTGCCGTTAATCGCGGTTTTAATATCTGCGACAAAACTGCCAAGATCCCGCTCCCGCACGTTGGCGGTTACCACCACGCGGCGCTTGCCGTTTTCCCGATTGACCTGATTGATTCCTTGCGCGCTTTCCAGTTGAGCCAGCTCCTGTAGTGGCACACTCATTCCGCCGGGGAGATGGATTGGCAGGCGGTACATGGCATCCACATCACTGCGCAATGATTCTTCGAGCCGAACAACGATGTCGGAGCGACGATCGCCCTGATAGAACTTACCAGCTACACGACCGCCAAAAGCCGTTGCAAGCTGCTCCTGTATCTGCATTTTACTGATGCCGTACTGGGCCAATTTCTCCAGCTTCGGCACAATCAACAGCATGGGCAGACCAGAGGTCTGCTCCACTTGCACATCCGCAATACCCTCTACCGCACTGATCGCCCCTTCGATTTCATCGCCCAGTACCGCCAGCGTCTCCAGGTCATCACCGAACACCTTGATGGCCAGCTCCGCTCGCACACCCGACAACAGCTCGTTAAAGCGCATTTGAATAGGCTGTAAAAACTCGTATCGGTTGCCTGGAATATCGCTCACCAGAGCGTCCAGTTCTTGCACGATCTGTGTTTTTGGCTTGCGGGGGTCGGGCCACTGATCCCTTGGTTTTAGAATAATAAAGTTATCCGCCACGCTGGGAGGCACGGCATCCGTTGCCACATCGGCAGTCCCGATTTTGGCAAATACGCGCTCCACCTCCGGCAAGGCTTTTATGCGCTCTTCCAGGGTTTCCTGTAAGGCGATGGATTGACTCAATGAAGTACCCGGAATACGCAGGGCGTGCATGGCGATATCACCTTCATCCAGATTGGGTGCGAATTCGCTGCCCAGCTGGCTGGCACCAAAGCCACTGATGATCACCAGCAGCGTGGCCAACCCCACTACCAACCCTCGGTGTTGCAGCACCCAGTGCAGTGCCGGTTGATACACAAATGTGGCAGCGTGCATTATTGGATTACCCTTTTCCTCAACGGGCTTTTTAAACAGCAGCGCAATGGCGGCTGGAACAAAAGTGATGGAAAGCAACATGGCGCTGAGCAGGGCAATGACCACCGTAATGGCCATGGGGTGAAACATTTTCCCCTCAACCCCTTCCAGCGCAAAAATCGGCAGGTATACGGCGGTGATTATAAACACCCCAAACAGCGCCGGTCGTATCACCTCCCGCGTAGCCTGAAACACCACTTCAAGACGCTCGCGCACGGCGAGCACTTGCCCGTTGACGCTGGCCTGACTCAATCGCCGCAGGCAATTTTCCACAATGATGATGGCACCATCGACCAACAGGCCGAAATCCAGTGCGCCGAGGCTCATCAGGTTAGCGCTGACCCTTGTTTGCACCATGCCGGTGATCGTCATCAACATGGCAAAAGGAATGACCAGCGCAGTTAAAAAAGCAGCACGGATATTACCCAAAAACAGAAATAAAATGACAATGACCAGCAGGGCCCCTTCGGCCAGATTGGTCTGGACTGTGGTCAGGGTTTTATCCACCAGTTTAGTGCGATCATAAACCGCCGTGGCCACCACCCCTTGCGGTAGATTCTGACTAATTTCTTGAAGTTTTTCAGCCACTGCATTGGCTACGGTACGGCTGTTTTCACCAATCAGCATGAACACGGTACTCATGACGACTTCACGACCGTTCTGGGTGGCTGCACCCGTGCGCAGTCCCTTGCCTTCGCTGACCTGGGCAACATCCGCCACTCTCACCATTGCACCGTCCTGGGTGGACAGTGGAATCTGGCCGATATCCTCGATAGCTTCAGCCTGTCCGGGAATGCGGATCAGCCACTGGGCGCCATGACGCTCGATAAACCCGGCGCCCTGGTTGGCGTTGTTGGCATTGATCGCTGCCACCACATCGGCCTGAGTCAAACCGAACGCCAGCAGGCGAGCCGGATCAAAGGCCACCAGAATCTCGCGCTCATAGCCACCGATCGGGTTGACTTCCACCACACCGGGTACGCGCATGAGTTGCGGGCGGATAATCCAGTCGTGCGTCGCTCGCAAATCCATGGGCGTGATGGGATCGCCGTCAGCATTAGTCGCGCCAGATTCGGCATCCACCGTGAACATAAAGATTTCACCGAGGCCGGTGGCAATGGGCCCCATCTCAGGCTCCAGCCCATTTGGCAGCTCTGATCGGGCGGCTGACAATCGCTCGTTAATCAGCTGACGGGCAAAATAGATATCAGTGTTATCGCTGAAAATCGCCACCACCTGCGACAGGCCGTAGCGGGAAACCGAGCGGGTATGCGTCAAACCTGGCAAACCTGCCAATGAGGTTTCCAGCGGATAGGAAATGCGCTGCTCCACTTCCAGCGGCGTGAAGCCCGGTGCATCGGTGTTAATCATTACCTGCACATTGGTAATATCGGGTACGGCATCAATTGTCAGCCTGGTAAAGTTCCAGGCCCCCAGTGCCGCCATCGCCAGCACCAGTAAAATCACCAAACCACTGCGGTGTATTGAAAAGTATAAAATCTTGTCCAGCATGGATGGGCTCCTAGTGATCGTGTGACGCGCCGGATTTTTCAATATCGGCTTTAATGATGTAGCTATTCTCGATCACGTACTCCGTGCCGGGCTCCAGTCCACCCAGCACTTCCACCCAGGAGCCGGCTTCACGTCCCAGCTCCAGCATCCGCACTTCATATTCCTCACCCACTTTGGCATAGACCACCGTGAAGTCGCGGAAGCCTTGTAATCCACTGCGCTTGACCGCCAGCGGTACGGTAAAGGTATCCACTTCAATATCACCAGTAACAAACAGACCCTCGATCAACAAGCCGTCGGCGTTATCGACCTCGGCCAGAAACAGCCTGGCCTGATCATCACGAAGGGCGGTTCTTGATCCTCTGATTGTGCCGCTCAGTGGTTCATCGAATCCGTTAATGGAAAGGGCCACCGGGGCCTTTGTTTTGATTTTACCCCTATCCGCCGGATAGACAGCCAGTTCAGCCAGCAGGGTATCGGGGCGCGTGATTTCCAGTAATGCGCGTCCTGCGCTCTGTTCTCCGCTACTAGCGAACTGTTGACTGACAATGCCATCCATCGGTGCGTTGATCTGGTAGGTTTTCAAGCTCTCGTTACTTTCGATTGTGATCAGAGCCTGTCCCTTGCTGACCTGATCTCCCAGCTTGGCGTGTATCTGTTTAACCTCACCGTCGAAACGAGCCTGAATCTTTCGTTTAGCGTCCGGGGGCAATACCAGCTTGCCGTAAACCCGGATGGTCTGATGCAAAGTCGCTACACCAGCGGGTTCTGTGGTAATGCCCATGGCATCGGCAACGGGATCGGCAATACGTGTGCGCCCTTCAAAGTTGTCGTATTCCCAGCGATGACTTTGGCCCTGGTATTCTGCCGTCACGGTCACCACAAAGGAGTGCGGTTCATAAATCACTGTATCGCCACGCAGGTAATCGCCTTCGGCCTTAAACCGGATGTCGTCCACCACATTGCCCAGGCGTGTGAGTTGTACCCGAATATCCACCGCAGCAGGTGAAACCGGTTGACCGTTGTTGGTAACCCATACGCGGAATTCCGGCGGTACACCAGTTTCGAAAATGGTTAGTTCAACCGCAAAGTCCCCATCACGCAACATCCGGCCTCCATGCGACCCTTTTTCGGGTTCGGCCTGCTGAACCTCCTGCTCCGATACGGCGGCGGCGATTGACGGTAGAAGCAATGCGCCTAACACCAGCTGGCACACCAGTAAAAGACGAAAGGCATAGCGGTTCATAATCGTATCTCTCATGGCTGCAGCGTCCTTAAAATGTCAGTGTTGTGCCGGTAAGGCGTTGCAGTTCAACATGCTGCAAATGGATCGATTCGAAGGCACTCAATAGATCCTGTTGAGCCCTCATTTTTTTATGCAGAATGGTCGTCCACTGTTGATAGCCAAGCTTACCGGTCTCATAGGCCTGTGTGGCTTGTGCCTGAGCGGTGTTCAAAGCTGGGATGATCCGTTGTTGTAGAGCTTCTATCACATGTTGACTGTGCTTGATTTCCTGGAGCAGGACATAAAGCTGCGTATTCAGTTGGCGCTTTAGCGCCTCGGATTCGCTGCCGTATTCGGCCTGTTTTGCCTCAAGACTTCTGATCTTGCCTGCGCTGCTGCGATCTTGACCCAATGGCACCGAAAGTCCTGCGACCATGCCAAAGTTATCCGTTGCCTCATAGCGGCGCACACCTACAGAAAATTGCCATTGTGGCTTTGCTTCTATTCGCGCCAACTCGATTTCCGACTGCGCGATACGCTGCTGTGTGGCCAAAAGCGTCAGTGCAGGGTTTAGCATGAGAGTGTCAAATTGCTGCTCGATACTGTCGATTATCGGCATCTTAAAGAGCTCACCCACCAACCGATAATCCTTTCGGCTATCGCCCCATTGTGCGCTCAATTTGTATCGAGTCGAGGTCAGTATGTGTTGCAGGTCTTCAGCCTCCAGCTCACGCTGAGCGAGTTCCACTTCAGCCTGAAGGCGCTCGAATTCCGGGCTCTTCCCGGCATCGACTCGCTTTTTTATGTCGGAGACAGTGTTTCTAGCCTGTCGTGCGGCTTGCTGTGCGAGCATTAAGCGCTGCTCATCCACCAGTGCCTGAATAAACAGCCGCGCGGTCTGGGCAGACAAATCTAGCGCTATGATTGCATGCTGAATATCGACCTGGCTGGCAGCAACCCGCGCAGATTGAATGCGACGATCAATTCGTGCACCTTGTATTACCCAGCTGATAGACAAGGTGGACTGAGCGCTGTCAAAACCGTTGTGATCGCCATCGCCACCGAAATCTTCAACCATCAAGCCGACGTTGGGGCGCTGGCCCACGCCGACTTGCTCAGCCAACCCCTGGTACGCTTCACGCCTATGCGGGAAAACACCCAATTGCGGGTGTTGCTCAAGAGTACGCTGGACTGCTTGATCAAGCGATAATATGGCCTGTTGTGATGCGCTCTGAGCATTGACAGGCGAAGCCAACATGCATGCCCCACCAAAAACCAACGCAGTGAAGGTCGGCATTTGGAATCGCCTTAAAAACCGATTGGCAATCGGTATTATTTGCACACCGATATAGCGCAGATTCATATATCAGACCTTTATTTCAGTAGAATTAATGGGAAAAAACCGCTTCGATCAGGTGATGCAAGGCATCAATCCCAATGGACGACAATACCGTGGTTAGCACCATGACCAGCAGGCAGTAACCCCAGGGGAATGGCCGAAAGCTCTGCGGGACAACCAGGGCTCTGACCCGCAAATCAACATCGTCCGCAATAAAATAGTTCACCATAGCCGGATGCAAATTGCCCCCAAAGAGGCGCTGCATTCTGGCAGCCCTGACCAAAGTCTGGGCGATCTCGAAGGTGCAGTAGGACTTGCTTACCTGAGCGTCAGCCAGTTGCTCGGTTGCCAATGAGAATAATTGGTTTAAGCGGCGAGCTACCGGTTTCGGATAAAGCGATGCGCATAGGGAAAACAGCCACTTTTTCTGTGTATCTTTGTGCTTAATGTGCGCTCGCTCGTGATCAATGATGATATCCAGTTCCGTTTCGGACACTTGCCCTATGAGGCCGGTTGTAATGTAGCATTTCGGGGTGAACAGTCCGGCGGTAAATGCTGATGGGATACGGGATTCAAGTACGATAATATCCTGCCCAACTTCCCAGTGCCTGGCTTTTCCTTGAGAAAGGCGTGTAAGGGTATCCAGAGAATTTATATGACGAACAGCCTTCAGCCCATTTCTGACCAACACATAAACAACGCCCAGAATAAACAACAACAATGTCGCACTGTGCCAGCTATCCAGATAAAACACATACAGATGGTGCCAATGGGCTAGCCGGTCTAGCCAGCGCACGCTCTCTGATTGAAACAATGAAGGAACACAAAGTAGCACACAGATTGTGCTGACTATCCAGGGCGTGGCCACAAACAACCACAACGTCTTTTTTTGCGTTCCGGCAGATAATTGCGTCATGTGGCCAGTAGCAAACGGCCATACTGAAGCCAGCAGTGCTGTGGCTGCCAATAAGCCAATAAGCGCGATACTGAGCAGATTGATAATAATCGCCCATTCATTAATCAGCATCAGAGACTTCCTGGCTACGTAGTTGGCGTTGTTGCTGAATCAGCTTTTCCAGCCGAGAAAGTTTTTCGTCATCCAGTCCGGTAGAGAAGGAGGAAAAGGCAGCAATCAGGCTGTCTTCACCTTCGCTGATGAAATCACAGGTGACATCCTGGATCAGTTGGGCAACCAACTCTTCTCTCCCGAGTTTGGCGCGATAATAATAAGCGTGCCCCTGCTTCTGGCGGGTCAACAGGTCTTTTTTAAATAATCTGTCCAGGGTGCTCTGAATGGTGTTCAAGGCACCGCCCCGGCGTTTGGTTAATGCCACATGCACCTGCTTGGCATCGGCCTCTTGGGTCTCCCATAAGAATTGAAGAACGCGCTTCTCTAAATCACCCAATATCATGATACGGCTTTCCCAAGTTCTATCCGGGGTTTATACTAGCACAGAAATACCGACAGGCAATCGGTTTTTGTGTCTAGGAGGGTGGCTGGAATGGGGTGGCTGGAATGGGGTGGCTGGTATGGGTTTCAAGTACGTGGATTACCCTACTCCCCTCGGCCAGATCCGCAACGCAGGCACCGTTTGCGCACCTGACCCACGATACATTCCACATATCGTCACTCAAGGTCAGTACGAAATTTTGTGGGTAACAAGATTTCGCACGGTGGGTTTTGCGCGGGAATTCGCCTGCGATTGCGGATTTTTGAAGTTGTTATACGTTGTCCTCTGTTGACAACCACGAGGACACTACTCATGAAAATCGTTGCCTTTGTACATACTCCCCATCGCGTGTTCACCACCGCCGCGCACCGGGGTGTGCATTTTCACTGCGGGCTGGTCGAATGGGATGAAGCCGCGCCGCTGCGGCATCATCATCTGCTGCGTACCATGCTGCCCTCCCACCGCTCCCCGCCGATCCTCACCCGCGCCAGCCGACTGGCCTCGCTGCGGGTAGAGGACTGGCGTGCCCGCTGTGCCGCACGCGACATCCCCCTGCTCCTGTGGCGCCAGCATCATCTGGGTGAAAAGCCTCGGCCCCCGATGGTCGAACTGTTACCGGAAGAAAACAAACGTGTGCGTTGGTTAACACGGGAAGAGGCGCGCAAACTAGAAGAGGCGTTACCGGACTACTAGGTCGTTGAATCAGGATGCGTCGCGCGTGTTGGATGAGTGTCAGTATCAGCACGAAGAACGAGTGTTCGTGAAAGACGGTCAACCGTTTCGCAAGATCGAGAGTCGGGTCTGGAAACGGGCCCTGGCAAAAGCCGGTCTTGATGACTTTCGATGGCATGACCTGCGCCATACCTGGGCCTCGTGGCATGTGATGTCCGGCACCTCGTTACACGAATTGATGCAACTCGGCGGCTGGCGCACGTTTGTGATGGTCTTGCGGTATGCCCATTTGTCTGCAGACCATTTACAGGATGCCGCGCGACGCATTACGCATCGACCCCCACCGGTACCACCGCCCTTTTCTGGCCGGCCCAGACTCCGGGTAGTGAAGTGATGGCACAAATCGGGCACAAATCAACGGGTGTGACGGGAACGAAAGAGGAGACGAACGAAGTAACTACTTGAGATGTATGGTGCCCGGGGCCGGGGTCGAACCGGCACGGTGTCGCCACCGAGGGATTTTAAGTCCCTTGCGTCTACCAATTTCGCCACCCGGGCTGGAAGGGTGTCATTGTAACGGCATTGGAGGCCGGCGCAATAAAGAATCAACTGTTACGGTCGTTATGGGCCCGCAACAGCGCTTCCAGTTTCTGTGCCGGCAAGGGCTTGCTGAAATAATATCCCTGGATTTCGTCACATCCCTTGCTACGCAGAAATTCCAGCTGTTCTGCCGTCTCCACACCCTCGGCGATGGTACGCAATTGCAGGCTGTCCGCCAGGCTGATCACGGCATCCACGATGGCCTCATCGTCCGGGTCGCTGGTAATGTCCTGGACGAAACTTTGATCGATCTTCAGCTTGTTGATCCGGAATCGTTTCAGATATGACAAGGAGGAATAGCCAGTACCGAAATCGTCGATGGAGAGCCGAACCCCCTGCTCATGCAGCCGGTCCATCATTCCGATCGCCGTCAGCGGGTCTTCCATGGTGATGCTTTCCGTCAGCTCCAGCTCGAGCCACCCAGGCGCCAGACCGAACTCTCTCAGTATCTGTCCTACCATCTGCGCCAGCGAGGCCTGGCGGAACTGCACGGCGGAAATATTGACCGCCATGGCGAAATGGCCCAACCCCGCCTGTTGCCAGGCCCGATTCTGTTGCACGGCGGTGCGTAGTACCCACTCACCAATGGGCAGGATCAGACCGCTGTCTTCGGCGATCGGGATGAAGTCGGCTGGCGACACCATGCCGAGCTCCGGGTGGTGCCAACGCAGCAGGGCCTCCACGCCCACGATATCGCCACTCGAAATTTCCAGTTGGGGCTGGTAGTGCAAGGTCAGTTCATTGCGTTCCAGGGCGCGGCGCAGGGCATTTTCCAGTTGCAAGGTACGTCGGATATGGGAATGCATTTCCGTCGTGAAGAAACGATAGGTATTGCGGCCGGTATCCTTGGCCTTGTACATGGCGGAATCGGCACACTGCAGCAAGGTTTCGATGCCTTGGCCGTCCTCGGGATACATGGCAATGCCGATAGAGGGGGTAATGGTGAGTTCGTTACCGCCAATCATGAAAGGTTCGGCCATGGAACGAATGATCTTGCTGGCCACATGCGCCGCCCCC
>SWBZ01006431.1_pt1 | contig 17040 bp, 13 predicted proteins | sample 4693031 | NCBI WGS metagenome assembly SWBZ01 (sample SAMN10267274, study PRJNA491770) | bioreactor metagenome | isolation source: DHS bioreactor inoculated with | place: Japan: off Shimokita Peninsula
CCCCCCGCGACATCGTGCACCTGACCACCGCCCTGCTGTTCACCGGCCAACAGGCGCAAATCGGCCCCGGCAAAATCGTCACCGTCTACGACCCCACCGCCGGCACCGGCGGCTTCCTGTCCGAGGGCGAGGAATACATCCATTCCATCTCCGACCAGGCCCGCGTCACCGTGTTCGGCCAGGAGCTCAACCCCGAGTCCTACGCCATCTGCAAGGGCGACATGCTTATCAAGGGTCACGAGATCCAGAACATCAAGCTGGGCAACACCTTGTCCGACGACCAGCTGGCCGGCCAAGAATTCGACTTCATGCTCTCCAATCCCCCCTTCGGCGTGGACTGGAAGAAGGTGCAGAAGCAGGTGCTGGACGAGCACAAGCTGAAGGGCTTCGCCGGCCGCTTCGGCCCCGGCTTGCCACGGGTGTCCGACGGATCGCTGCTGTTCCTGATGCACCTGATGAGCAAGATGCGCGATCCGAAGGAAGGCGGCGCCCGTATCGGCATCATCCTCAACGGCTCGCCGCTGTTCACCGGTGGCGCCGGATCGGGGGAGTCCGAGATCCGGCGCTACATCCTGGAGCACGACCTGCTGGAGGCCATCGTCGCCCTGCCTACGGACATGTTCTACAACACCGGCATCAGCACCTACGTGTGGATCCTGTCCAATCACAAGGCCGACGAGCGCAAGGGTCGGGTACAGCTCATCAATGCCACCGACCTGGGCGACAAGATGCGCAAGTCCCTCGGCTCCAAGCGCAAGTACCTCACCGAGGACAGCATCGAGGCCATCGTGCGTCTGTATGGCGACTTCCAGGAAAGCGACACCTGCAAGATTTTCCCCACCGCCGCCTTCGGCTACCGCCGCATTACCGTGGAACGGCCCCTGCAGCTCGCCTTTTATCCCAAGGACGAGGTGCGCCTGGCCGCCCTGCAGGCCGACACCGCCTGGGCGAAGCAGGACGAGTCCCTGCGGCAGGCCCTCCTCGACGCCCTGTCGCTCTTCGAGGAGGACAAGGTGCTGTCACGCACCACCTTCAAGAAATGGCTCAAGGTCCACATGGACGGCCAGACCCTGCCCGTCCCGGCCTTGAAGCTGCTGCAGAAGCACCTGGGCGAGCACGACGACGCGGCCGAGGTCTGCAAGACCAAGGGCCAACCCGAGCCCAATCCCGATCTGCGTGACAACGAGAACGTACCGCTGGGCGAGGACATCCACGAGTACTTCAAACGTGAGGTGATGCCCCACGTGCCCAACGCCTGGATCGACGAGGGCAAAAAGGACGAGCAGGACGGCCAGGTGGGCATCGTCGGCTACGAGATCCCCTTCAACCGGCATTTCTATAAGTATGTGCCGCCACGACCGCTGGAGGAGATCGATGCGGACCTGGATAAGGTCAGCCGGGAGATCATGGAGCTGCTGGCTGAGGTTCATGCTTGATGGATATGGGCGCCGCTGAACTCATACAACAGCTTTTCGCTTTCGACGAATCATCACGTATCGAAGCAAAAACTGGGAGCGAAGTTGGCAAGTCCACCATGCAAACGGTATGCGCCTACGCCAATGAGCCCGGGCTGGGAGGAGGGTATTTACTGTTGGGTATTGCACCCGATAGGACCCGGCCCGAGCGGTACCGCATTGACGGTGTGATGGATCCGGATAAATTGCTCGGTGATCTGCAGACAAATTGCAGGGTTCAGTTCAATCGTCCGGTGCCTATCCAGGCCCACCAGGAGGAAATTGATGGCAAAGCGGTTGTTGTAGCCTATATTGCCGAATCCATCGCAGCGGACAAACCCATCTACTTCAAAGGGCAGGGCTTGCCCAAGGGCGCATGGCGACGTGGTCTCAACGGTGATTACCGTTGTCTTGATGAAGATCTCGCGCCCATCTATCAGGCTAAATCAAATAGTCAGTATGACCAAAGCGTCCTGCCCAATGCCGAAATGGAGGACATCGATCCGGAAGCGGTCGAGGACTATCGTATTGAACGTGCGCGGGCCAATGCGGATGCAGAGGAGCTGCGCTGGTCGGACCGGGAACTGCTCCGTGCGTTGAATTGCATACGAAAGGAACACGGCGAATGGAAGCCTACCGTTGCCGGTATCCTGCTGTTCGGCACAAACGCTGCCCTTCGGCGCCTCTTCCCTATGGTGCGTGTCGATTACATCCGCGTGCCCGGCAAGAGCTGGATCGAGGATCCGGAGCATCGATTCGATAGCATCGATATCCGTGCGCCTCTGTTTCGGTTGATTCGCAGGGCCGCTGCGGCAGTGATGGATGATCTACCAAAAGTGTTTCGTCTTCCAGAAGGGGCGTTGCAACGCGAGGAACAGTCCCTGCTGCCGTTACGGATTGTGCGCGAGGCCATCGTCAACGCCGTAATGCACCGCAACTACCAGATCTCCCAGCCCGTCCAGATTATCCGCTACAGTAACCGGCTGGAAATCCGCAATCCCGGCTACTCCCTCAAGGCCCCTGAGCAGTTGGGCGAACCTGGCTCCATCACCCGCAACAGTGCCATTGCCGCGGTCTTGCATGAAACCGATTTTGCTGAGACCAAGGGCAGCGGCATCCGCACCATGCGTCGGTTGATGGAAGAAGCCGGGCTGACCCAGCCGCTCTTTGAGTCAGACCGGGACCGGGACCAGTTCGTCGCCACCTACCTATTACACCACTTCCTGAGCGAAGGGGATCTCGTCTGGCTGCGCAGCTTCCAGCCGCTGGATCTGACAGACGAACAGGCCAAGGCATTGATTTTTCTGCGTGAGGTGGGAGCCATAGACAATGCGGCCTACCGCAACCTCAACCACGTCGATACCCTCACCGCCAGCAAGCAACTGGGCCAGCTGAAGGACTGGGGTCTGGTCAAGGCCAAGGGTGGCGGCAAGGCCACCTACTACGAACCAACCGAGCGCCTGCTCCACGTGGAAAGGGCTGCCACCATTGAGGCTGACGGTGGCGCCGGGGGAATGCCGCTCTATACACAGGGGTCTCGGACGGATACACAGGGGTTGGATTCAAATACACAGGGGTCGGAACCCGATACACAGGGGTCGGAACCCGATACACAGGGGTTGCCCCACGAGATCCAGGCGCTGGTGGACAATCTAGGGCAACGCCCCCGGGAGCAGCGCCTCCGGGAAGTCTTGCTGATGTTGTGTGAATGGCAGCCCCTCTCCCCCTCGAATCTGATCGGTATGCTGCCCCTCAAGGACGCCTCACACCTGGTGCGCAAACACCTGACCCCCATGCGCGAATCCGGGTTGCTGGAGTACACCATTCCGGAAATGCCCACCCATCCAGGGCAGAAATACCGGGTGACAGAGGCTGGCCGCGCTCAACTAGCAACCTGGCGCTCGAATGGAGGGTGGAATCTATGATGTGCTTCCTGGTTATGAGCGATCCTGAATGGGCAGGTGTGCGCGACTCGGATTTGGACAAGTTCAGCCGGGAGATCATGGAGCTACTGGCTGAGGTGCATGCGTGAGCGACATAAAACTTTTTCGTACCCGGAATGGCACCGCTGAGGAGATCGCGGGCACATCAGTCTCCCTCGAAAAATCACTCCAAGTCCTTATCGAGAAAAATCTTGAAATCATGCTGGGCGTGACCTTTTTGGCCTCAGAATACTCGACGGGTCCGAAACATGGTGGTCGTATAGATTCGCTGGGGATGGATGAGAACGGCTGCCCGGTCATCATTGAATACAAGCGATCCACCAACGAAAACGTTATTAACCAGGGCCTGTTCTACCTGGATTGGCTGATGGATCACCGCGCAGAGTTCCAGCTATTGGTCCAGGGCCGCCTTGGAAAGGATATCGCAGAGAAAATCGCCTGGTCTGCACCCAGACTCCTATGCATAGCTGGCGGCTTTAGTAAATACGACGAGCATGCGGTTCAGCAGATGAACCGCAATATTGAACTTATACGTTACAAGCGATTTAGCGAGGAATTATTGCTGCTGGAGCTCATGAATGCTGTGAGCACCAAACCTATTCCAGAAGAAAAGCCGCTCAATTCATCTTCCACTGGTGCAACATACAAAACAATTTCCGAAACCCTTGCGGGCCTGCAAGGAGAACTGCTCGATCTATATGAGGAGTTACGTGCCTATCTGACGGCTCTTGGCGATGATGTGCAGGAAAAAACCTTACTGTATTACGTAGCCTTTAAGAGAATCAAGAATTTCGCCTGCGTCGAAGTCCGGCCTTCTAAAGGCGTTTTGCTTGTTTTTCTGAAGATTGATCCCGCTAGCATTGAGATGGAAAAAGGATTCACCCGAAGTGTGGCGCAGATAGGGCATTTTGGCACAGGAGACTTGGAGGTCACGATTTCAAGTAAAGCAGACCTTGAAAAAGCAAAGGCACTAATACAGAAAAGCTATGATGCAAGTTAAACAATCGCATACTACGGATTTTATCTTCCCTAAGCGCGAGATCATGGCGGATTCATATATGCCCGCCGCATCCGAAATGATTAATGTCTCGCGAGCTCACATGCAGTGCGCATCTGAGGTGCCGCACTGATGGGCAGATATCAGCATTATCCCGATTACAAGCAATCAAGAGTCGAATGGTTGGGGGACATCCCAGATCACTGGAATATCAAGAAGCTAAAATTTGTCGCCTCAATACAGCCTAGCAATGTGGATAAGAAATCAAAAGAGGATGAACAAAGAGTCAACCTTTGCAACTACACAGATGTTTACTACAACGAAAATATAAATGCCTCTATGGCGTTCATGAAAGCCACAGCAACAAAGGAGCAAATCAAAAAATTTACGCTTCAAGCTGGTGATACGATTATTACAAAGGACTCAGAAGATCCTCGCGACATAGCTGTGCCATCTTATGTGCCAGAAGACTTGCCAGGTGTCATTTGTGGCTACCATTTGGCAATGATTCGTCCCAAGAATCCTGATATTGGGCAATACATAAAGCGAGTCTTTGAAACGGGATATGCTAGAAGTTACTTTTCAACACGGGCTAATGGTTTAACTAGATATGGCCTTGGCGCATATCCTCTTAGCAATATATTGTTTCCAATACCACCCAAAGATGAGGCTCAAACCATCGCCGCCTTCCTCGACCACGAAACCGCCAAGATCGACCGGCTGATCACCAGGCAGGGGCAGCTGATCGAGCTGCTCAAGGAAAAGCGGCAGGCGGTGATCTCCCATGCCGTCACCAAGGGCCTCAACCCCGACGTGCCGATGAAGGACTCCGGCGTGGAGTCGCTGGGTGAGGTGCCGGCGCATTGGGGCATCACCCAACTTCAACGCATCGTAGACCCAACACGACAAATCATGTACGGAATCGTGTTGCCTGGCCCAAATGTAGATGAAGGTGTCCCTATCGTAAAAGGCGGGGATGTGAAACCTGGACGACTTAAATTGTCATCCCTGTGTCGGACGACGTACGAGATAGAATCTGGATATGCCCGTAGTCGACTCCGAGCGGGCGACCTTGTTTACTCAATTCGAGGCACTATCGGTGATGTAGAGATAGTTCCTCAAGAAATCGAAGGTGCAAACCTTACCCAAGACGCTGCACGCATAGCGCCCGCAAAAGGTATTCAGAACGCCTGGCTACGATACACGCTCGAGGCTGATCCAGTATTCAGGCAGCTGGAAATAGGGTCTCTAGGGGCTGCTGTGAAAGGCATTAATATTCGAGACCTGAAGAAGGCAATGATCCCGTTCCCGCCCCTTGATGAAAGAGATTTCATATCAAGTTATTTGGATAAGATGCTCGATAAGTTGGAACTCCTCCAGGGGAAAGCTCTTACACAGATCGATCTATTGCGAGAACACCGTTCCGCCCTGATCTCCGCCGCCGTCACCGGCAAGATCGATGTACGCGGCTGGCAAAAACCCAACACCGAATCAAAAGAAGCCGCCACAGCGGCCAGCGCTTAGGGGGCAACGTGGACAAGGCCAGGGAACTCATCTTTCAGCAAGCCATCATCAAGGATCTCGTTGCCGATGGCTGGCTGGAGGGCAAGGCCGAGCACTATGACCGCGAGCTGGCCCTGTATCCCGAGGACCTGCTGGCCTGGCTGTACGACACCCAGCCCGAGGCCATCGCCAAGCTCACCAAGTTCTACCACGACAAGACCGACCAGATGATCCTGCGCCGCTCCACCGAGCAGATGGACCAGCATGGCGCCCTGCATGTGCTGCGCCATGGCTTCAAGGATCGCGGTGCCAAGATTCGCCTGTGCCAGTTCCGCCCCGACCATGGCCTCAATCCCGAGACCATGGCCCGCTATGGCGCCAACCGCCTGCGTGTGGTGTCGGAGGTGTCCTACTCGCCCCACGCCCGCGAGGGCTATAACCCGCGCCTGGACCTGGTGCTGTTCGTCAACGGCGTGCCGGTGGCCACCCTGGAGCTCAAGTCCGAGTTCAAGCAGTCGGTGGAAAACGCCAAGCAGCAATACCGCAAGGACCGCCCGCCCAAGGACCCCAAGACCCGCAAGGCCGAGCCCCTGCTGACCTTCAAGCGGCGCGCCCTGGTGCATTTCGCCGTCGGCATGGAAGAGGTGTGGATGACCACCCGGCTGGCCGGACCTGACACCTTCTTCCTGCCCTTCAACATGGGCAACCAAGGGGCCGCCGGCAACCCCCCCAACGACCAGGGCTACGCCACCGATTATCTCTGGAAGCAGGTATTCGCCCGCGACGCCTGGCTGGACATCCTCGGCCGCTTCGTCCACCTACAGCGCGAGGAGAAGGAGGACTGGCAGGGCCGGCGCTCCACCCGCGAGACCCTGATCTTCCCGCGCTTCCACCAGTGGGATGCCGTGAACCGCCTGGTGAATGCCGCCCGCGCCGAGGGGCCGGGCCACAAGTACCTGATCCAGCACAGCGCCGGCTCCGGCAAGTCCAACTCCATCGCCTGGAGCGCCCACCGCCTGGCCTCCCTGCATAACGAGCGTGACGAGCGGGTGTTCGATTCGGTGATCGTCATCACCGACCGCACCGTGCTGGACGCCCAGCTGCAGGAGACCATCTACCAGTTCGAGCACGCCGAAGGCGTGGTGTGCCGCATCTCGCGGGACGAGGGCGAAGGCAGCAAGTCCGCCCAGCTGGCCGAGGCCCTGGCGGGCAACACCCGCATCATCATCGTCACCATCCAGACCTTCCCCTTCGTGCTGGAGGCCATCCAGCAGCAGGCCAGCCTCAAGGAACGCCGCTTTGCCGTGATCGCCGACGAGGCCCATTCTTCCCAGACCGGCGCCACCGCCCGCAAGCTGCGCGAGGTGCTGATGGCCGAACAGCAGGACGAGGAGGCCGAGGTCACCGGCGAGGACGTGCTGGACGCCACCCTGGCCGCCCGTGGCCAGGCGCCCAACATCAGCTACCTGGCCTTCACCGCCACCCCCAAGGCCCGCACCCTGGAGCTGTTCGGCCGCGTGCCCGACCCCAGCCTCCCGTCGGGTCCGGACAACCTGCCGCAGGCGTTCCACGTCTACACCATGCAGCAGGCCATCGAGGAAGGCTTCATCCTGGACGTGCTCAAGCGGTACAGCACCTACTCCATGGCCTTCAAGCTGGAACAGGCCCAGGGAAACCCCGACGACGAAGTGGACAAGGGCAAGGCCGCCGACCGCATCTTCCGCTGGGTGAAGCTGCACCCCTACAACATCGAGCAGAAGGTGGCCGTCATCGTCGAGCACTTCCGCCGTCATGTGGGCGCCCTGCTGGATGGCCAGGCCAAGGCCATGGTGGTCACCGACTCGCGTAAGGCCGCAGTGCGCTACAAGCTGGCGCTGGAAAAATACATCACGGAGAAGGGTTACCAGGACGTGCATGCCCTGGTGGCCTTCTCCGGCGACGTGGAGGACAAGGACAGCGGCCCGGAACCCTTCAACGAGCGCAACATGAACCCCGGCCTCAAGGGTCGCGACCTGCGCGACGCCTTCGACACCGACGAATATCAGGTGATGATCGTTGCCAACAAGTTCCAGACCGGCTTCGACCAGCCCAAGCTCTGCGCCATGTACGTGGACAAGAAGCTCAAGGGCGTGGACTGCGTGCAAACCCTGTCGCGCCTGAACCGCACCTACCCCGGCAAGGATGAGCCCTTCGTGCTGGACTTCGTCAACGACCCCGACGACATCCTCGACGCCTTCAGGCCCTACTACCGCACCGCCGAACTGGCCGATGTCTCCGATCCCAACCTGGTCTACGACATCCAGAAGGCCCTGGACGACGAGCACCTCTACCTGTGGATGGAAGTGGACGCCTTCGCCAACGCCTTCTTCGACCCCAAACAGACCCAGGACAAGCTCAGCTACCACACCCGCCCGGCCGTGGACCGCTTCAAGGACCGCTACCGGACCGCCACCGACGCCATCCGGGCCGCCCGCCACGCCGAGCGTGAGGCCGAGCAGCGGGGCGACCAGGTCCAGCTCGCCAACGCCCGCAAGGACCTGAAGGCCGCCGGCGAGGACAAGGACCGGCTGGATCTGTTCAAGAAGAACTTGGGCAGCTTCGTGCGCTTCTACGAATTCATGTCCCAGATCGTGGACTACGACGACCGCGACCTGGAAAAGCTCTCCGTCTATGCCCGCCACCTGCGCCCCCTGTTGCGCGAGGAACGCCTGGACGAGGACATCGACATCTCCGCCCTGCAGCTGACCCACTACCGGCTGAAGAAGATCGCGGAACACCAGCTCAACCTCAAGGAGGGCGAGGCCGTGCCGCTAGAACCGGGGAGCGGCGCCGGCACCGGCAAGCCCCATGATCCAGAGAAGGAGGCCCTGTCGGCCATCATCGCCCGACTGAACGAACTCTTTGCCGGCGACAGCCTGAACGACCGGGACCGGCTGAACTACATGCACACTATCAAGGACAAGGTGCTGGAGAACGAGGCCGTGGTTCGGCAGCTAGACAACAACACGCCGGACCAGGTGATGATCGGGGATTATCCGGGGGCGGTGCAGGATGCGGTAATGGACAGCCTGCAGGCACACAGCGATATGGCGAGCCCGCTATTGCAGAACCCGAAGGTGGCGAAGGAGTTTGCCCGATTGTTGCTAGATGTGATTTTGAGAGAACACCAGAGTAAATATCAAAACGAGAGCGGCTCTTTTATAGAATAATCATTAGGATAGAGCGCCGCTGGGTATCAAGTATCTCCTTGTCGTTTTTATAAGATTCCCCACAAAATCTATCTGTCGGAGGCTGTAGAGATTACAGCTGTTGTCGTTTTGTAGTCCTTTCAAATTGATCCAAGTCAGAAGTTACTATTCGGCTATTTTTAGGCTAGGAGCACGTTTTGTTTTAAAATTGATAGTTTAGAGCTAAACTCAATCTTATGCCGAAATCTAAAAACGTGAAATCCACCGATATCTTTGACTGGTTTCCTGTAGAAAGGGCAGCACGCCACTCTGGATTGACCGTAGACATGGTGAATTACCTGTGTCGTTATGGGATTGCTACCCCAACGGGCTGCACTAAGCGTGGACGAGGTCGTGTGCGCAAATATACTTTTTCAGATATTCTTCTTCTTCGTGTCATATCTAAGCTGTTATCAAATGGAATTTCAGTACAAAGACTTAGGAAGAGCCTGGTTGCATTGCAAAAACGAGGGAGATCTACGGATGATATTCTCAAGAGGAAGTATTTAGCCACTGACGGTAAGAATGTATATCTTGAGGATGATGGTGTACTAGAATTACTAACCACGGGGCAATTGACATTCGCATTTGTACTTGAGTTGGAAACTATTAGGAAAGAACTAACGCTAAAAATCGCTAAAGGTAGGAAGTGCTAAACGCTAAATTCTGTGTATTCAGCGACTCATTAGTTATCTATCTAAATGCCAATAGTTCATGCGAATAGGAGGCATATTATGAGTGCACCAAATAATGAATTTCGTGAAGCCGAGTACTTAGGGCTTGGTTTTCTTGCAGTAACTAGTAGCGAGCTACTCGATAAGCTATTAGAAGAGAAATCTCTTGATGAAGATGAAAAATACATGTTGCAGCGTGCTGGCAAGTTTTTGAGAGATGTTTCCAGTGGGGCACAACTTGTAACCTCTGGTGGTGTAAGTTCAAATGTCAGTGCGGCTGAAACTGTCCGTAAACTGGCCTATTCAGTCGAGCCATTGAAACTAATGCAGGACAAGATTCAGTCAGCAAAAGTTGGAGAAGCATTCGAGAATATGGCAAATGCGATTGATGCAGGGCTAGCAAATTCTCTAGGTGAATCTGAGAGAAATGATCTGAAAGTTGCGACTACATTTTTTCACCAGCTGCACGTGTTTCTAATCGGTCAGGTCGAATCGCGTCAGCAGCGTACTGGTATAGATCCACAGTTTTCTATGCCTTTGTTAGCTCATGCCTGAACAAGAATTTGTATCTATAGAATATTGGAGGCGTCATACGCATCAACTTAGAGAGGGATTGTTGCAGCGTGTGGTTGAGCTTTCTGTATCAGATTATCCCGGAGATACCCCGAATCAGATAATTCATTTCTTACAAGATTTCCTACGAGATCTCGGCAATGTCATAGACAATGTCGTATCTGAAGATCGTCTAAAGCTGTTGAGTTCGCTGATACGTCAGTTGGGTGTGTTCTTGGAATGGCTCGATAATGCGCACACAGAGCAGACGCCACGCGGGCTTGTACAGCTATTGAAGGATCTCATAAATAAGATGGACCCAGACTCAAGGGTCATTGCTCGGCCTCAAGCGGAGTACAACTATTCGATTTATCCTCTTGGGGAGCTTCTAAGAAAACTTGTTGAAGATTACATACCACATTCTAAGCAAGCAAGTTTTCAAAATCATCTGTCATCTCCGATAAAGCTCATTTCGTTCCCAAGAATCGAACGAGACGATATGCTGGGCCATGCAATCTTCGGTCATGAGCTAGGCCATCCCGTCGCTGACAAATATCTTGACTCTGAGAATTCTGATAGCGAGCATATTTCAGCGCACAGCCGTATCCAACAGCAGATCGCTGATCTTGTCGAAAAAATGCTTAATGAAAAGAATGCAGATGATGAGAGAAAATTAGAATGGTCCACAAAAATTTTTGATCATGTTCTGCAAGTACGAAAGCGTGCTTTAGAAGAGCTTATATCGGATGCAGTTGGCATTCTTATATTTGGACCTTGTGCATTCTTTGCGCTTTACGAATTATTCTGGAGTGGCAATTTAGATGCTAAGCCAGCATCAAGTGAATGGTATCCGCCCTCTAGAATGAGGATCCGTCTCATGCTGAAGCTAATGGACGATCTGGATTTTCCTGGTAGCTTTAAGCAGGTTTCAGAACAACAGGCATCGTCACCATATGTGGATGCTGTTAATGCCTTCATTGAGGAGGCGAGACAGCTTGCCACTGTAACCGACGATAAGGCGGCGATTGATAATGAACCTGAACTCAAAATTGCATATGACTGGATGGAGTCAAGCCTAGATAAAGCACTTGAATTCGCAAAGCAAAACACTAGATCGGTAGCATTTGACTCCAGCAAAATCTTTCTTCAATTGCCAGAACTTTTGCAGAGGATAGAGCTCGGTGTACCTCCTAATGAAGTGGGAAGTCCGGGAGAGCTTCAGACAGTTGATTATAGGGCCTCCTTATTAGCTGCATGGATGTTTAAACTGCGTGGTGTTAGTCCCGTGACGGGAACCGCCTTATCTAGCAAGGAGCTGGATCAATTGCATCAAAAAACATTGAGTGCGATTGAGTATGTAATTCTTCAAGATGAATATTCCTGCCACTTTGCGAAAGCAATAAGTGAAGGAGGTGGCTAGTGAGCGTTGTTGGCCATGATGAACTGATTAAGCTACTTCATCGTGAAAGGCTTGATGATCGACTTATCATTACCCCCCTCCTTAATCGCGAGCTTCAGATCAACGAGGCTTCAATTGATATTCGTCTTGGCAATGATTTTATTGTTACACGGCGCGGAAATCTTGCGGCACTGGACCCCGCATCGCAAGATACGCGTGAACACCGATACCAGACAAAACACTTCGTTAATTTCCGTGAACGTTTCTACCTCCACCCACAAGAGCTTGTTCTTGCGGGTACATTGGAGCACTTCCGTCTGCCAGTTGATGTTGCGGCGACGGTTACGTCACGATCAAAATGGGGTCGAGCGGGTCTTGTAATTGCTACGGCGACGGCAGTTCACCCGGGCTTCTGCGGTACGATTACCTTGGAGCTATTGAATTTAGGTGAAGTGCCCCTTGTCTTATATCCAGGCACTAGTGTTGCGCAAATTGTATTCTCCTACTGTGTTGGGGGCACGCCATACGACGGCGATATGGCGCACAGAACAGGCGCTCATTTTGCGGGACTGTCGACCGATAGGAAGATGACCGATAGGGAGTTTTGGCTTAAACGTCGTACAGACGATTGATATGATCAGCAGTTGATTGATCCATGAATGTTGCTTCTCAAGCCAAAATTGTTCCCAGCTTTGTTCCCATGTTAGGCATAATCGACATGGTAATTATATAGAAAACAATAGGTAATATTTTTCTTTACCATTCTGTATCGGCAAATAATCCTGCCGGACTCGCTCCGGAAGAGGGGCCGGGGTATGCCATCGCGGCAATGGCCTGGTCATCATTCCGTCACGGAATCTTCACGGACCTGCAATCCCCATGCACCATACTGGCGCGGACCTCATCAAGGGGAGATATCCCATGCTGGATCACATCCTGAGACAGGTGCAGTCCTACACCCGGACCCACGGTGCGGCCCCCAATGCGGTGCTGATCAGTGCCGAACATCTACAGATCCTGCAAGACCTGTATCCGAGGTTGTTCGACAGGGATCCGCAGCTGGAGCTGGGCTTTCGTTTCATCGTGGTACCGGGTTCCGAGAGCCCGCATCCGCGTGCGGCGCATGTGCCGGAGCGACGCAGTTCATTGCAGCGCAACGCTGCCTGAAACGCGCGCCGGGGGTAGGATCAGGGTAGCCCCCGGATTCCTCGTTCCAGGCGTTTCAACAGGGTCGCGTCCGGGTGCCGGCCATAGCGCAGGGCGATGTAGTCGCGGCTGATGGCGCGGATGTTTTCCGCCTGCCGCGGCAGCAGGGCCGCCGCCCGGCGCGCGAATTCCTCCGGCCCCTCCGGGCCATGGCGGCGGATGCCGTGCCGGGCCAGCTTGCGACAGAAACGGTCCCAGAGTAGCCGTGCCGGTTCCGGGCGCGACCCGGGCCGGTACAGGATCAGCAGGGCCAGCAACGCCAGCACCAGCACCAGGGCGACGGCCAGCAGGCGGGCAATGCCCTGCCAGGAGAGGTCCGGAAAGCCCAGCCCCGCCAGCAGTTGCCGCTGCCGTTCGGGGCCATAGCCGAGCACCCACTGGTTCCAGCGATTGTTGAGGGCGTCCTGGTAGATGCGCAGGCGCTCCAGGCCACTCAGTACCCGCTCGCTGGCGGGCAGGCGGAAGTCCACGGCCTCGCCCTCGCGCATGGGGCGTGGATCGATGCCACGCTCGATGCGTTGCGGCGCCACCGCGGCGGTGGGATCCACTCGCCACCAGCCCTCGCCCTCCAGCCACACCTCGGCCCAGGCATGAGCATCCGACTGGCGCACCACCAGGTAGTCACCCACCGGGTTGCGCTCCCCGCCCAGGTAGCCCGTCACTACCCGCGCCGGCAGGCCCGCCGCGCGCATCAGCGTGGTGAAGGCGGCGGCGTAGTGTTCGCAGAATCCGCGCCGCGTCTCGAACAGGAATTCATCCACCGGATCCCGCTCCAGGCGCGGCGGGTTCAGGGTGTAGACGAAAGGCTGCTCGTGAAAGTGACGCAGCGCCTGCCCCACCAGCTGGCGCGGCGATGTTGCCTGCTGGCGCCAGCCGTCCGCCAGATCCCGCACCCGTGCACTGGTGCCCGGGGGCAGCTGGCGACTGCGCGCCAGCCGCGCCGGGTCTTCCTCGGCGGCGAATACCTGGTGGGAGGTGACCTGGTAGCGCAGGCGTTCGCGCACCGGGCGGGCCGCGAGCAGCTGGTAGTCCGCTTGCAGGCGCGCGCCGGGCACCCCGCTGGCGGGACGGTCCAGGGCCAGCAAGGAGCGTTCGCCGTGGGGCTCCAGGGTCACCTGGTGGACGAGGCCATCATCCAGCGGTAGCGGCACGAAGCCTTCGGGTTCCCGTGACGGGTCGCCCGGCGTCCAGCGGCGGCCATCGGTATGTTCGAACACCGGCCCACGCCAGTAGCGCAGCGCCGGTGGCGGGATCTCGCCGGCGAACTCTACCCGGAAGGCCACCGCCTCCGATTGGGCCAGGGCGCTGATGCGGCCCGGCTCCATTTCATTGCTCAGGCCCGTGACCCCGCTGTGGGCATCGCGGGGCAGGTTCCAGAGCGGGCCGGGGATGCGCGGGAACAACAGGAACAGGATCAGCATCAGCGGCAGGGCCTGCAGCAGCATGGAGCCCGCCAGGCGCGCCGAAGCCGGCAGCGGCCGACTGCCGGCGGGGTCGCTGAAGGCCACCCAGACGCTGGTGATCACCAGGGTGGTGGCCAGCAGGTAGAGGGCGGTGGGTACCGACTGGCTGAACAGCAGCTGCACCACGAGCAGGAAATAGGACAGGAATATCAGCAGGTTCAGATCCCGCGGCCCCCTCAGCTCCAGGAACTTGAGGGCCAGCAGCAATACCAGGAGGGCGGCGCCCGCTTCGCGGCCGAGCAGGGTGCCGAACTGGACGACCATGGCCGTGGTGGCGAGCAGCAGCAGGAGCAACCGCGTCCAGCCCCCCGGGGCCGGGCGCTGGCGCAGGCCCAGGTTGAGGCGCCAACCCACCACCAGCAGCCAGGCCAGGGTGGCGGCGAGGGGCAGACGTAGCAGGTGCGGCGCGGCGGTCAGCAGCAGCATCAGGGCCAGGCCCAGCCACAGGGCGCGGCGTGGATGCCAGGGTACCGTGGCGGCGCTCATGGCGGCGTACCCTGGTCCGCCAGGGCGCGCAGGCAGCGCTCGCGATGGGCCGGCCCCTGGTCCGGTTCCAGGCGGCAGGACGGCAGGCGCAGACCGAAATGCCGCTGCTCCGCGGCGGCATCCAGCACCCAGCGGCACAGCACCGACAATCGCGTCTCGGCATCCAGGCCCGCCAGCGTCTCCCAGTCGAACCAGCATTCCTCCACCCGGTCGCCGCCGAACTCCTTGGTGAGCATGCCCTGGCCGCGGGCCACGGCCTTCCAGTGCACATGGCGTAGGGAATCACCGCTGTGGAACTGGCGAAAGCCCCGGAAATCATCACTGCCACGGCCCTGGTCGCCGGCCTCGCTGGGCTGGCGCGGGGCCTGGGGTGGGGGCGGTGCCTGCGTCGGGCGCGGATAGACCCAGGCCGCCTGGTCGAGGCGCAACCGCGTCCAGGCGCGGAACAGGCCGAGCGGAAAGCGGGTTTCCAACAGCAGCGTGCCGGCCTGCAGGCGCCCGCGCCGGGGCGCTTGGCGCTGCAGCCACAGGGACAGGGTTTGGCCGGCGGGCAGGCTGGCGATTGCCGGTGCGTCGGCCTCCAGCCAGGCGCGGATGGCGGGCCGCTCGCGGGTGTCGGGATTGCGCAGACGCAGCTCGAACCCGGCCGGCCCGCCGGCGAAGGCATCGCGGCTTGCGCCGGCATGGACCTCCAGGCCGGTGAGGTTGCGATAGGTGTGGTAGAGAGCCACCTGCCCAAGCCCTGCGAGCAGGAAGGTCAGTCCATAGGCCAGGCTGTTGTTGTAGTTGATGGCACCCAGCAACATGATCACCAGCAGCAGGGCGAAGCCCCAACCCTGGCGGGTGGGCAGGATGAAGACCTGGCGGTAGGCCAGCCGCACCCGGCCTGCGCGATCCGGTGTGGCGATGCGGCTGTCCAGGAACCAGCGGATCGGGTTGGCCAGGGTCATTTCAGGGAATGGCCAGCTCCAGCAGCGGCCGCAACACCCGCGCCGGGTCCCCATCCTCCCGGTCGCGGCCCTGCAGCCGGTGGCCCACCACCCCGGGCAGCACCGCCTGCACATCCTCGGGCAACAGGTAGTCGCGGCCTGCCAGCAGGGCCCAGGCACGGGCGCCGCGCAAGAGGGCAAGGCCCGCGCGCGGCGACAGGCCGGTGGCATAGTGGGTCGATTCGCGGCTGAACTCCAGGAGCGACTGCACATAATCGATGAGGGCGGGGCTGGCATGGACGGCGGCGGCCTGCTCCTGCAGGGCGCGCAGGCCCGCCGTGTCCACCACCGGGAGCAGGGCGGCGGTCAGGGCGCGGCGGTCGGCGCCGGCCAGCATTTCCCGCTCCGCCGCGGCACCGGGATAGCCCAGTTCGATGCGCATCAGAAAGCGGTCGAGCTGGGATTCGGGCAGCGGGAAGGTGCCGATCTGGAAGGTGGGGTTCTGGGTGGCGATGACGAAGAAGGGTTCCGGCAGTTTGCGGGTCTCACCCTCCACCGTGATCTGGCCTTCCTCCATGGCCTCCAGCAGGGCACTCTGGGTCTTGGGCGTGGCGCGGTTGATCTCGTCGGCCAGGATCAGCTGGGAAAACACCGGCCCGGGATGGAACTGGAAGCCGCCCGCGGCGCGGTCATAGATGGACACGCCGAGGATGTCCGCCGGCAGCAGGTCGCTGGTGAACTGGATGCGCTGGTAATCCAGCCCCAGGGTGCGGGCCAGCACATGGGCCAGGGTGGTCTTGCCGACGCCGGGCAGGTCCTCGATGAGCAGGTGGCCGCGCGCCAGCAGGCAGGCCACCGCCAGGCGGATCTGCACTTCCTTGCCGAGGATGATGGAGCCGACGCTGTCGAGGATGGCCTGTAGGGTCTTGTCCATGGGCTCCATGATCACATAAAAACCGGTGTTTGCCATGATCCCGAAGTCTGGCACCCGTAGGGGCGGGCTCTGCCCGCGAACCGGTTTGGCACATTATTCGCGGGCAGAGCCCGCTCCTACCCTGGTTTCCGGCCCTGGATCCATGGCCAGCGATTCTGGCGGCTGGCGGCGGATTTCCGTAGACTAGACGGTCCTTCCGAGGAAATTCCATGGACTATTCACAGGATTTCGATGTCATCGTGGTCGGCGGCGGCCACGCCGGGACCGAGGCCG